>Ga0209217_1000478_pt1 | contig 11114 bp, 9 predicted proteins | sample JacPinW_OM3H0_M2_FD_187957 | JGI IMG/M metagenome (GOLD analysis project Ga0209217, IMG submission 187957) | Forest soil microbial communities from Algoma, Ontario, Canada - Jack Pine, Ontario site 1_JW_OM3H0_M2 (SPAdes) (version 2) | ecosystem: Environmental > Terrestrial > Soil > Boreal...
AGGACGGGCGGCGAGGCAAGGCGTCTGCGGGCCTCTTCGGGATTGGGGCGTAGGCGGTGCACTCTTTCCACTAACGGATGGCCAACATAGCTGCACGGGGGGCCGTTGAGACGGCGATGAACCTCCGGCTCGAATGGCAGAATGGCCAGGATGTGGTCGATGTAACCCCGCATGACCCGCGCGCGCCCAGGCCGCCAAGCCCAAACCGAGGGCGAAACGTATTCGACGATTGGAATTGTCGGATCGGCGGCACGCACCCGACGCGCTATTCCTCGGGTGAACCCCGGGCTATCGATGATAACAAATGCATTTGGGTGTCTTGCCACCACCTCCCTGGCCGTAAAGCGCATGAGTCGCAAAATTCGCGGCAGTCGCCGGGGTATCGCGCTGAAGCCGATTATGGGAAGATCATCGATGGAGTAGAGGCTCCTGACACCTTCCTTCGCCATCTCGCGGCCGCCAACGCCGGCAAAGTGAACCGCACCACCTGTGGCTGTCCGCAGCGCGCGCATGAGCGCCGCGCCCAGCTGATCGCCCGACTCCTCTCCCGCCACCAGAAAGAGATCGAGCACCTCGCCACGAAGGTCGGGCGAACGCTTAAGCGTCATTCTGGCCCCGAGGCTCCCCTACACCGACAACGAATAATTTCTCGCGATCTGCGGCTGCGATGATCTGATCGGGTTCAGCAACAACTGCGCTTGCCGCGCTCACCGCGATTCCCACCAAACCTGCGCGCGCGACACCCTCAATGGTCTGCGGTCCAATCGAGGGAAGGTCGACCCTGCGATCCTGACCCTGTTTGGCTGCCTTTACCAATACTCCCCGACCCGTCCGATCCCGTATGCGTCCGCTTTGGCGCAACTGCGCGACGCGAGACAGCATGTGATCGGTACCCTCCGCGGCCTCGACCGCCAGCACACGCCCATCCGCCACGATGGCAGCTTGGCCGATGTCGAATGAGCTTATGGATTTGAGGAGCGCCAACCCGGTTTCGATATCGGATTGATCGCGGCTGCTGGGACGGTGTCGGCCGAGAGGCCCTGCCGGCATGAGAATTTCCGGAGCGATCTCGTGCGCTCCGATCAGGTGGAATCCATACTCTTCGAAGATGGAGGCAACGCCTGAAAGGAGATGATCATCACCGCCACGGAACATTTGAACTATCCTCGGCAGAAGACGGATGGTCGTGAAATCTGGCCGCAACTGTCGCAGCGAAGGACGAACGAGTGAACCGACAAAAACCACATCGCGGCAACCCTCGGCACGCGCAATGCGGCAAAACCAGCCGAACTGGCCATAGCTTGCCCAATGATGTTGGTAGGCGGTGATCCGCTGCCGGTCCGCCCAACCCTTAATTCCAAACAGTATCACGCGACGACCGCGCCGCGCGGCAGCATCCGCGACAGCAAACGGCAAAGTGCCGCCTCCGCAGACGATCGCGACTGGAGAATCATCCCCCATAGTTGCACGAACTGGCGAGGTCACGGGCTTTCTTGAGCTTGCGCGCGGCGGATGGCCATGGTCAAAGGACGCGATCCCGAACGAATGAAAGCAATCACCTCCGCAACCAACGGATTGTCGCCACTTTCGGCCTCGACCTTGTCGAGCCGGTCGCGAAAGGTGCCCGCGCCAAAGAACATGCTGTCATAGGCTTTCCGCAGTCGGTGAATTGCGTCCTTGCTCAATCCGCGCCGCCGCATGCCGACGACGTTCAAGCCGATAAGATCAGCCAGCGGCCCCTGCACCAGCCCGAATGGGATGACATCCGCTCGCACGCCGCTCAGCCCCACGACCATGGCGGACTGTCCGATCCGTACGAACTGGCGAACCGCAGCCTGTCCACCGAAGACAACAAAATCTCCAACTGTGACATGACCTCCGAGCACGACATTATTCGCAAAGGTAACGTCATTGCCGACCTTACAGTCATGAGCAACGTGCGAGCCGACCATGAAAAAGCAGCGATCTCCAACCTCGGTTATTCCCCCATTGTCCTCCGTACCCCTGTTCATAGTGACGTTTTCGCGGATGTCACACTGCGCTCCGACAACGAGCCGCGTGGGTCCGCCCCGATATTTTACCGATTGAGGAGGTGTGCCCAATGATGCAAACGGATAGATCATGGAGCGGGGGCCGATCGTAGTATTGCCTGTGACGTGAACGTGGCCGGCCAGCCGGCAGCTGTCCCCGATCGTGACGCCCGCGTCGATCATGCAGTACGGCCCGATAAACACGTCACGACCGATCACCGCGCCCGATGCCACGCGCGCGGTAGGATCGATTACGGTCATCACGAACCTCACGCAAGCATGGCGCCGACTTCGGCTTCCGCGACGACCAAGCCCGTGACTCTTGCCTCGCCACGAAACCACCACATGTTTCTTTTCCGGGCAATCCTGGTGACGTGGTATTCGACAACATCGCCGGGGATCACGGGTTTGCGAAACTTTGCCTTGTCGATGGTGAGAAAGTAGACTTGGCTGGGCGTATCACCCTTTCGTGCGAGGACGCAAATGGCACCCGCGGTCTGGGCCATTCCCTCGATCAGCAGAACGCCAGGAAATATCGGATTGCCGGGAAAATGTCCGACGAACTGCGGCTCATTGAAGGTGACGTTCTTAATTCCCACCGCGGATTCGTCGCCACGAATGTTGACAATGCGATCAACCATTAGAAAGGGGTAACGATGCGGCAACGCCTTGAGAACATCGCAAATATCAGCCGCCTCGAGCGTTGCAGTGGCATCCTCTGTCATCCCGGTTCTTGCTCCGGAATGTCCTGAGCGCCTTTATCGGAACAATCATCTTTGTCTGGCGCAGCAACGCCCGCTCCCCGGGCCAACTCGCGCAGCTTTGTCACGCCACGAAAATACTCGCGTGCACGCGTGGCCGGGTAGCCGAACCAACGTTCGCCTGGAGGTACGTCGCACATGATGCCGCTTTGTGCCCCGATAATCGCGCCTTCGCCAATGCTGATGTTATCGGCGAGCCCAACTTGGCCTGCAAGTACGGCACGGTCCCCGATTACGACGCTGCCGGAAATGCCGCATTGCGAGACGATGATGCAGTGCCGTCCGATCACCACATTATGCCCGATCTGGACTTGATTATCGATCTTGGTCCCCTCTCCGATCACGGTGTCGCGATTGGCACCGCGATCGATGGTGGTGCCTGCGCCGATTTCTACGTCATCCTGAATTATGACTCGGCCAATTTGCAGAACTTTCCTATGCATGGCCGCTGACATCAGGTAGCCGAAGCCATCCTGGCCAATTGCGCAACCGGCATGAACAACGACACGATCACCGATCAGAGCATTGGTAATGCAGGCACTCGCCCCGATTGCGCAGTCGCGGCCAATTCGCACCCCTGGTCCAATGACTGCGCCGGCCGCTATGATCGTGCGCGCGCCGACCTCGGCGTGGGGGCCGATGACGACCCCCGGATCAACGACGACGCCTTTTTCCAGTCGCGCAGTGGAGTGGATGAGCGCACCGGGCGCGAGGCCTGAGGTCCCAAACAAAGAGGACGGGCGTAACGCATCGGGAAACAGCTGTTGCGTGATTTCGACATAGGCGCGATAAGGCTCACGGACATAAAGCATGCTGACGTGCCCGGGAGCGTGCACAGCGAATTGTTTTCTGGTCAGACACGCCCCGGCGGACGTGACTGCTAACTCCGGTGCATATTTGACTTTGTCGAGAAAAACCAGCTCGTCAGGAGCGGCGCGGTCGAGAGTTGAGACTCCGGTAATGCGGCGGTCAGGATCCGCCTGAGGATGCGTCTCAGCCCCCGTAAGCGCGGCGATCTCGCGCACGGTGAGCCCCCTGCCCCTTTGGAAAAAGAAGGGCTCACTCATACCCTTCAAGCCGTCCACTGCCGCCGCGTGATACCTGTTAAGATAAATTCGACCAAGCTTCTGGCTGGTTATCAGAATTTAGCGCCGCCGCCAAATCGAAATCGCTGGGTCCGGTCGTAAGGTTCTTGCGTCAGGGGAACGGCATAATCAAAACGCAGCGGTCCAAATGGGGAATTCCAGATTAATCCCACGCCAACCGACGAGCGAATATGCATGCCATTGTCGAGCGGACAAGGCGGGGCGGCGCAAATTGATCCTGACAGAACCTCGCCAGTTGCTGCCCAACTTGTCGGGCCTTGGTAATTCCACAATGAGCCAGCGTCCGCATAGGCCGCGATCTTTATGCCAGCATCCTTCGGCAGAAAGTAAATTGGCGTCTGCAGCTCCAGGCTGGCGCCCCAATAGAGAGTGCCACCCAGTGCATCTCCCGTTCCGGTGAGGGCAAGCCGAGACAGGTCGCGTGGCCCAATGCCGGCCGGCGCAAACCCGCGCACCAGATTGGGCCCCATCTGGAAATGATCGAGCATGCGAAGGCATTCCGATGGCGTATTCAACAGCGAGCCATCATTATTTTGTCCGCAACCCCATCCGGTGATGTGCCCTCCCTGCAGATGTAGCGCAGCGACGATATCGGGTACGACCTCGTGGTAGCCCCAGACATCGCCGGCTGTACGCACGAACCGCACGTCGCCGCCCGCCCCGGCAAAGTCCTGCCGCAGCTCCGCGAGCAATCCTTTGGTCGGGCTCTTATTGTTATCCACCGAATTGTAAGTGAGCGTGTAGCCGATAGACGATGTCAGAACCGACCCATTAGCAAGCTCCCGCCGAACCGCAAGCGACGCTTCGCCATTGAGGAAGCAAGGGTCGAGGCTAAAGCCTATCGATTGCACTCCCGGCCCGCCGTTGATGGGAGCATTCGGAGACAAGAGGCAGTCATTAAGATAGTCCGGCAGCGAAACTCTCTGTTGATAGAGCGAATATCTTACCGCGAACCCGAGATCTTCACGCAGAGCAAAACCTAGTCTCGTCCCGAAACCCAGCGTCGTAGTGGAGTACGAAATATAACTCGTCGGGTTCTGGATCTTGCCAAATACGTCAAGACCAAAGGCGATGCGATAGCCGAGGAAATACGGGTCCACGAACGACAATTGCGCGCCACGGGCGTACTGGCCGTATTGTACCGATGCCTTGCCATACAATCCGCGGCCGAGCATGTTGCGCTCAGCGATGCTGACTTCCGCCAGCCAGCCATCTGAAGTCGAATAGCCGCCTGAGACCTGGAATTCACCGGTCGACTGCTCCTCCACGTCGACATTGAGAATGATGCGGTCAGGAGCGGACCCGGGTTCCGGCGTAATCTTGACGGTTTTGAAAAAGTTCAGATTTTTGAGCCGCCGCTCAGCCCGATTGACAAGCGCGCGATTGTAGGCGTCGCCTTCCGCAAGATCGAATTCGCGCCTGATCACGTAATCGCGGGTGCGGGTGTTACCGCGAATGTTGATGCGCTCGATGTAAACGCGCTGTGACTCGTCGACCAAAAAGACGATGTTCACGGTCCTTGTCTGGTTGTCGCGTGACGCTCGCGGCCGGACCGTTGCAAAGGCGAAGCCCTGCCGGGCGGCTTCAATGGTCATCTCCTCGACCGTTTTTTCGACACCCTCGGCGTTGTACACTTCGCCCGCAGAGACCCGCAGCTTCCACCACAACAGCCCGCGATCGAGCCCGCGCACCGACGACTGAACGTCTACGCTTCCAACGCGATATTGGTCGCCTTCTTCGATTGTGAAGGTAACGATAAACCCGCGCAGCGCTGGATCATATTCGCCCATCGCGGAGACAACCCGCACATCGATAAAACCGTGCTTGAGGTAGAACCGGCGCAACAACTCTCGATCGGCTTCAATGCGGTCCGGATCGTAGATATCGCCCGTCTGCAGAAAGGCGAGCAATCCGGTTTCGGACGTTTTGATCACGTCCTTGAGCCGGTATGAGGAGTACGCCCGGTTACCGATAAACTCGATACGCTTGATGCCGGTTTTGAGGCCTTCGTTGATTTCAAACACGAGGTCGACACGATTATTCGGAAGCTCAATGATCTTGGGCTCGATCCGAACGTCGAAACGCCCGCTGCGCCGATACACTTCCACAAGCCGGGCAACGTCAGCCTGGACAATTGGCCGCGACAAGGTCCCACGTTCTTTGGACTGAATTTCCGCCCTGAGTTGTTCGTCCTTAACCTTCTTGTTGCCTTCGAAAGCAATGCGATTGATCACCGGGTTTTCGATCACCACTAGAATAAGCCGCCCACCTTGGATGCTGGGTCGTATGTCCTGGAACAAGCCGGTGGCATAGAGGGCTTTCACTCCCTCGTCGATCTGGAAGGCATCAAGCCGCCCGCCCGGCCCCGGACGGAAGTAAGAGCGGATGGTGTCGGCCTCCACCCGCTGATTTCCCTGAACGATAATGGTGTTAACGGTGACGGTTTGACCATAGGCATCGCGCGCCGTGAATGACACAGCGCCTACGCTCAGGACAATTGCGCTGAGCACGAGGCAGGCGCTAGCCAAACCCCGCACTATCGACAAACCAAACTTCATTCCCCCACGCGCCTTTGTCGTCCCCTTCGGGCGCCGGCAATATTGCCAACGCCCACGAAAAGGTCATCGTCCCCCGTCCACCGCTGTTATGTCTCGCCCCTCATCACGCGCAACCGCCTTCCCCCTTTCTATTATCCGCTTAAGAATTACTGATCGCGCGCTATGAGGCGGTCCATTGCGCGGCCAGATGCAAGATGTCGTTATAGGTCGCGAAGATCATCAGCATAACGACGATAGCAAGCCCGATACGAAAGCCGACTTCCTGTGCGTGCTCGGACAACGGCTTTCCCCTCACGGCTTCAATTCCGTAGAACAAGAGATGGCCGCCATCGAGCAGCGGAACCGGAAACAGATTGAGGAGCCCGATCGACACAGAAAGCACCGCCGCGAGACTAAAGAGGGATGGCAAGCCCTCGCTCGCAACTTGGCCCGACACCTGGGCTATTCGAATTGGGCCGCCGAGCTGGTCTGCGGTTTCACGACCCGAAATCACGCCGCCAATGTAGGAAAGGGTTCGTTCAGCGACGAACCACGTTCTTTCCGCCCCGAGTTGAAGCGCTTTGAACGGTCCAACTGGTTGGAAATTTGCATCCTCAGGGGAAGGAGATCGAGTGATGCCGAGAATGCCTTGACGGTGAACGTTCCCAAACCGGTCCTTGATCTCTTTCAGAGCGGGTGTGGCCTTGAGGGTAACCTGAGTGCCTCCGCGATCGACCTCAAACACCAATGTCTGGTCGGCGCTCATGCTGACGATCTGCTGCATGTCCGGGAAGCTTTCGATGGGACGGCCGTTGATCGTCAAAACGAGATCGCCCGGCTTAAAGCCTGCCGCCTCTGCAGCGCTTCCAGGCTGGACGGCATCGACTCGCGGCGACGTACTCGGCTTTCCGAAGATCACGAAGAGGCTCGCAAAAATCGCAACTGCGAGCACAAAATTTGCCAGCGGGCCAGCGACCACGATGGCGGCCCTGCGTGCAACCGGCTGATAGATGAAGCTTGCCTGGCGCTCTTGCTCGGTCATGTGAGCAAGCGCCGCCTGATCCGGTACGCTTGCAGCGTTATCATCGCCAAAGAACTTTACGTAGCCCCCAAGCGGGATCGCAGAGATCTTCCAGCGGGTGTGGTGACGGTCGTTGAACCCGAACAGCTCGGGACCGAAGCCAATCGAAAATACAAGGACCTTCACTCCGCACCAGCGGGCGATTAGGAAGTGGCCGAGTTCATGGAAGAAGACCACCAGCGTGAGGACGAACAAAAAGGGAACTACGAAGCCAAGCACCCCCGAACCCAGCGCGTTGATCCCGGACAGAAAATCAAAGTTCATGAAATGGATATCCCCGGCCGGCCCCAATCGTTCCCCAAGCCGGAGTCGTAGGATGCCTTTGCGGCAATTTCTGGCAAGATATCATGGGCCAACAATCTTGTATTATGGTCAATGAACAGTGCTTCTTCCAGCGTTTCGGGCTCACCTGTCCAATTTTGGTGCAACGCGGCTTCCAGGACGCGCTCGACCAGGGCTGCTATCCCGCCAAAGGACAGCCTGCGGGCGAGAAACTCGCCAACCGCAACCTCATTTGCCGCATTCAGCACTGTGGGTGCGGCACCGCCATGTTCCAGCGCGCCGCGGGCGAGTGCCAATGCCGGAAAGCGCGCGGTGTCGGGCGCCTCGAAAGTGAGCGTCGCGGTACGCGCGAGATCGAGCCGCGGCGCAGGCCCGGCAAGGCGCGCCGGCCAAGCCAGACAATACGCAATGGGAATGCGCATATCGGGGCTGCCCAATTGTGCAATAACCGAGCCGTCGCAGTATTCCACCAAGCTGTGCACGACCGATTGGGGGTGAACGACAACATCGATCTGATCGGGACGAAGCGAAAACAAGTGATGCGCTTCGATGAGCTCAAGTCCCTTGTTCATCATGGTGGCCGAATCCACCGTGACCTTCGGCCCCATCGACCAGTTGGGATGCCGCAGCGCCTGTTCCACGGTTGCGCTCCTGATCACCTCGGGGCGTGCGGTCCGAAATGGTCCGCCGGAGGCGGTCAAGATTACCCGACGAACGTCCTGTCGCCGGCTTCCGCTCATGGCTTGGAATAGCGCATTGTGTTCGGAATCAACGGGCAGAACTGTGGCGCCGGCTGCCGCAGCCCGACGCATGAAGAGGCGGCCTGCGCAAACCAGGCTTTCCTTGTTGGCAAGAGCCACTATGGCGCCGCGCTCGGCTGCGGCGAGGGTCGACTTGAGTCCGGCCGTGCCGGTAATCGCGCCCAAGACCCAGTCCGATGGGCGCTGGGCCGCCTCGGTTAGCGCGCGCTCACCGGCGCCGACCTCGACGCCACTACCCGAGAGCGCCTCTTTGAGTTCGGCATAAGCTTGCGGATCACGCACTGCCGCGAACCGGGCGCCCAATTCGCGTGCCAGTGTTGCAAGCTGGGCGGCATTGCTATTGGCGGTGATTGCTTCGACACGATAGCGGCCGCGCTCGCGCTTGATGAGGTCGATGGTACTGGCTCCGACAGACCCGGTTGCGCCGAGCAGCGTGAGAGAGCGCTCGGCAATTGGGTTTGCCGATTGAGCAGAATTGCTGCGGGGCTGCTCTGCTTGCATTCACTTACCAGACCAACAAGCCACGCCCCGGCGCTGCAAATCCGCCGCGCAATATCCCGATCACCGCCGCGACAAAGCCGGCTGCGACAAATCCGTCCAGGCGGTCCATCAGACCGCCATGACCTGGAATGAGACCGCTCGAATCCTTTGCGTCGAATCGTCGCTTCAGGAAAGATTCAAACAGATCTCCCGCCTGCGCCAATATTGATAGGCTGGCGGCAAGGACAGCGGTGACAACCGCGTCCAGACTCGACAGCTCGGCCACAACGAGCGCCGCAATGATTGCGCCGATTGCGCCGCCGAGCGCTCCTGCCCAGGTCTTCTTCGGGCTCACGCGCGGCATCAACTCCACGGTCGCCGCCGCACATGCCATCGCCAAGTCAGTGTCGCTCGTGCTGCCGTCGCCTGCTCCTGCGCTCACGGCGGCGCTGACCGCGGGCGGCGGGACGGCGACGGTCACCTCGACGGCGGGCTTCCCGGCGATCCCAATCGTTATATCGGCAGCCGCGTCGCTGACCATGACCGGCGCAGCTATTTCATCGCGCCCAATGTCGGCAAGGAGGCGATTGCGCTCAATCTCAAGCATCCGCGTGGCCAGGAGCTGCTGCGCCGCCTGATCACGGCGCTTCCTGTCGATGTGTTCTGCTGCAACACTTTACCCTCCCGCTACGGATCCCTCGGGATCGGCTACGATACGCTGTCCGCGGTGAAGCCCGACCTGATCTGGGCCGGGATTTCGGCCATGGGCCCCGACTATCCCGACGTGCCGGGTTATGACCCAGTGATTCAGGCCATGTGCGGCTATATGGAAGTGACCGGCGATCCCGCGGGGGCACCGACCCAGATGGGCCTGCCGGTCATCGATCTCAAAGCAGGCGATGAAGTCTATGCCAATGTTATGCTGGCGCTGCTCGAGCGCAGCGAAACCGGCCGCGGCAAGGCGATTCATGTTTCCATGCTGCAGGCGGCGGCATCCTGGCTGATCACGGTTCTGCCGCTGATCGATTTTGATTGCGAGCCCGGCGAGATCACGCGCTCCGGCAATGAGCATCGCAAATTCATTCCGACCAACGTCTATCCCGCCAAGGATGGATTCGTTTACATGGCGATCGGCAGCGACGTGCAATGGCGCCGGCTCACGGCCGTGCCGAAATTCGCCCCGGTCGCGAATGAGGTCCGCCTGACCAACGAGGGCCGGCACAAGGAGCGAAAACAGATCCATCGTGATATGGCTGCGGTGACAAGCCGTCACTGCGTCGATGAGCTGCTCGCGGACTTGCGCTCGGCGACTGTCCCCGCGACCCGCATCTTCGATATTGCCCAGGTGCGCGAATTGCCGCAATTGAAGGAACGGCTCACGCGAACCACCATGCCGGACGGAAAGCCGGTGCGCATGCAACCGATGGCGGTCGATGATGACGCTGCGAAACGCGAGCTTGCGTTCCCGCCGAGATACGGCGCTGATAGCAGACGCGTGCTTGCGCAGGCGGGCTATGGGCCGGCCGAAATCGATGCAATGGCCGCAGCAGGCGTCGTGGCCTGTGCGGATCCTGCTTGAACGCGAGGGAAACACCATGAAGCTGTTATTGACGGTGGCATTCGCCCTTTTGAGCGCGTGCGGGGCAAGCGCACAGGAGATCACGATCGGTCTCACCATGGGAGCAACGGGGCCCGGGGCTTCGCTCGGCATTCACTACAAGAACGCTTTTCAGTTGATGCCGAAGACGATCGCCGGTTCGCCCGTGAAGTTCATCATCTACGAAGACAAGACCGATGCCACGGAGGCCGCCAAAAACGCGCGCAAGCTCATCAGCGAGGACAAGGTCGACGCGGTCATGGGCTCGGTTTCGGTGCCATCAACCACGCAGATCGCTCAGATCGCAACCGAGCTCAAGACGCCGCTGCTCGCCCTCTCGCCCGTAGCGCTGTCGCCCGACAAGCTGGAATGGGTGTTCGTCGTGCCGCAGCCCACCCCGCTGATGATGGGAGCGGTGGTGGAGCATATGAAGGCGCACGGCATCAAAACGGTGGGCTATATCGGCTTCTCCGATTCGT
>Ga0209217_1000483_pt1 | contig 11093 bp, 10 predicted proteins | sample JacPinW_OM3H0_M2_FD_187957 | JGI IMG/M metagenome (GOLD analysis project Ga0209217, IMG submission 187957) | Forest soil microbial communities from Algoma, Ontario, Canada - Jack Pine, Ontario site 1_JW_OM3H0_M2 (SPAdes) (version 2) | ecosystem: Environmental > Terrestrial > Soil > Boreal...
GTCCGCCAGCTTTGTCTGCAGCGCGGTCCTGTTGCTGCGCAGCTCGCTGCGCGTCAGGGCGACGACTTCGAGCATCGTCTCGTTGATGTCGAGCTGGTCCTCCCGCGGCGGCGCCTTTCTGACGAGCGCGCGAATCCGGCCGGATGATGTCGCTGGCTCGTCTACCGTCCCTGATGATCCGGCCGAGGGCCTGCCGGACCTCCTCCAGATCGGGCGGCTCAGCGGCGAGCCAGCGCCGCGCGGCATTGGCGTTGGTCAGCGCCGCCGCGATCGGCTGGCTCACTTCATGGGCAATCGAAGCCGCGAGCTGGCCCGTGGCCGTGACGCGATTGGCGTGGGCGAGCTCCAGCTGCGCGTCGCGCAAGCGGGCCTCTCGCCGCCGCAATTCTTCCACTGTGCGCTTCAGGTCCTCGATGTCGGTGCTTGTTGCGTACCATTCGACGATGTTTCCTCGTTCGTCGCGCAGCGGGACAAAGCGTAACAGAAACCGGCGATATTCGCCGTCGGCCCGCCGCAAACGCGCTTCCTGCTCGAACTGCTCTCCAGCCGCGAGCTCTGCTTGCCAGTCGTGCATCGCGCGGTCTTCGGGATGTAGCGCATTCATCCAGGCCCAGCCGCGTCCTTCCTCTAAGGAGATGCCGGCATAGTCGCGGAACCGTTTATTCAAAAAGTTGGCCGAGCCGTCGGGCGAATTGCTCCAGACCACTGCGGGAATCGTGTCGATGATGACCTGCAGCCGATCTTTCAGCGCCGCCGCTTCTCCCAGCCGGCGCGCCCGCCTCACAAGCCCGGTGATGAGGAGTGATGACGTCACAAAGACGGTCACCGTGACGATATCTTCCGGACTGCTAATCTGGAAACTGAAAATCGGTGGGCTAAAAAAGTAATCCAGGCACCCCGCAGCGATGACCGAGAGAGTAACAGCAGGGAGGACTCTGCCCCTGAGGGACAGCAACACCACGACGATCGTATAGAGCGGAACGGTCGTGGCGGTATCGAGCCGGAGCCAGAAGCAGATCCAGGTAAGGAATGCCAGAGCCGCGGCGCCGAACAGGAGCTCCGCCAGTGGCTGCCAAAATTGCTGGTTATAGTTAATCAGCATCCCCGGGCAGGCCCACTGGTAGCGAGGCCGCGCCCCTTGATCCGGCGCCGGAGAAGCCGACCCTTTAGCCGGATCGATCTCCCAACAGCAGCGGATTCTGCCACAACATGGTGTTCTTCCCAATCATATTCGCCGCGGGAATCGATGTGAGATCGCCTCGAATGCCCGGACCGGACGCTCCGCCCGGGCTTCCGCCATTGCGCTCTTCCCGACACAACGTGTCCGCGAACTGCCGGCGCCGACTAGAGGCACGATCGTTCCGGGCTGCCCGAGAGCGCCTCGCCGACCGGCAGCGTCAAGCGAAAGACCGCGCCGCAAGGCTTATTCGGCGCTGCTGATAGCCGCCCGCCATGGGCCTCGGCGATGGAGCGGCTGATCGTCAGTCCCATGCCAATCCCATCGGGCTTGGTTGTGTAGAAGGACTGGAACAGTCGGTCGCGTTTCTCCGGATCGAGCCCCGGACCGGTGTCCCGTACTTCAACGAACATGTCGTTCGCATCATCCGCGCCGGACACGATCGTGAGCTCGCGCGGTCGCCCTCTGGCGCCGCTCATCGCTTCGATCGCGTTGACGATTAGATTGATCATTACTTGCTGCAGCTGGACGCGATCGGCCGAGACGAGGGGCAGGCCGTCGCCAAGCCGGCTCTGCAGCCTGACACCATTGCGCTGGATCTCGGTCTCGGTCAGAGCAGTGACTTCACGGATTGCCTCATTGATGTCCAAGCGGTCTCGGCGCGGCGGCACTTTCTTGACCAAGGCGCGAATGCGACCAATAACCTCGCCGGCGCGAGTGCCGTCCCGGACGATACGACCGAGCGCCTGCCGGACTTCATCCAGATCAGGCTGTTGCGCGCCGAGCCAACGCAAACCGGCATTGGCGTTGGTGATCACCGCGGCGATCGGCTGGTTGACTTCGTGCGCGATGGAAGCCGTCATCTCTCCCAGCAGCATTACCCGATTGAGGCGCGCGAGATCGGCCTGGGCTTGCTGCAAAGCTTCCTCGGCACGTTTGCGATCGGTAATGTTTATGTAAATCGCCTGCAAAAAGGGATCGGCGGTTTCGGTTGGCGGTACCAAGGTCGTTGTGATGTTCAGCCACACCGGGCTGCCGTCTCTTTTTAGATACGGCTTTTCGACGTGATATTCCTGTAGCAAACCGCTCCTGAATTTTGCGACGACATTTGCAGTCTCAGGGCGTTCATCCTCGTGGGTGATTTCCATCGCGGTGCGTCCCACGATCTCGTCTTCGGTGCGGTCGAGCATCCGTTGCAACGCCGGGTTCGCTGCCGTAAAGATGCCGTCGAGGCGGGCTGTGGCCATGCCAGCGGCAGACGTCTCGAACATCCGGCGCCAACGCTCTTCGCTCGCACGCAACGCCCCTTCCGCCCGCTTGCGATCTGAGATGTCGACAGCCATCACGGCAAGAAACGCCGGCGTGGTATCCGTCGCGGGCACCATCGACGCGCTGACGTCCGCCCATACGGTCGCACCCTCCTTGCGTCGATAACGCTTCTCAAGCCTATAGCCGGTTTGCTGACCAGTGATGATCCTACTGAAGTATCGTCGCGTCTCTCCCCGATCATCCTCGTGCGTAAATTCGAATACGGTAAGATTTCGAAAGTCGTCCTCGGTATATCCGAGCATTCTTTGGAATGTCGGATTCATGCTGAGAACGCCGCCGTCCAGATCGCCCGTTGCAATGCCGACCCCCGCCGACTCAAAGATAGCCCGCCAGCGCTCATCGCTCGCGCGCAACGCCGCTTCGGACTGCACGCGACGGGTGACGTCCACATAAACCACTTGCAAAAACGGAGCGGCAGTATCGGTTGCCGGCACCACAGTCGTCGTGATGTTCAGCCAAACCGGGCTGCCGTCCCTTTTCAGGTACTTCTTTTCAGTGTGACGCTCGGTTAGTGAGCCGCTCCTGAACTGCGCCAAAGCATTCGCGGTCGCCGCACGCTCATCCTGATGATTGAGTTCAAGGACGTTGTGTCCGAGGATCTCATCCTCGGTGCGGTCGAGCATTTGCTGCAACGCGGGGTTCGCTGCGGTACAGACGCCGTCCAACCGAAACAAACCCATGCCTGCGGCCGACGTCTCGAATAGCCTGCGCCAGCGCTCCTCGCTGGCGCGCAATGCCTCCTCGGCGCGCCGACGCTTGATGAACTGGCCGATCTGGCTGCCGATCGCCGACAATGTGGCGAGCTGCTCTTCGTCACGTTCCTGAGCCGCGCGACTGAAGAACTCGACGACTCCGAGGGCTTCGGTATCGAGGAGGACCGGAAAAATGACGCCGCTATGCAACCCCGCTCGCGACGCCGCCGAGGCGCGCAAGAATTCGGGGTCGATCGCAGCATCGACCATCCAGATCGGTAATGCGGTTCGCCAAACCTGACTGAGCCGGCCGTCGCCGGCCGGAAATTTACGTTCTCGGCTGACCGTGTCGAATTCCGCGGTCTCGATGTCCCGCGCGTGCCATAGGCAATCACACCGGAGCGGGACACCTTCTCGCTCGAAACTCCACAGAGCACCCCAGTCCCATTTCAGGTTCTCTCCGATCGCCCCAAGCAGATGCGGGGCGGCGGCGAGGCCGTCAGCTTCGGCCAGTATGCGCGTCGCGGCATACGCCGCCGCCACGCGCTGCTCGCCGCGCCGGCGCTCGGTGATGTCTTCGCACGCGATCAAGACGATCACGTCATTGCCCGACCGGCGTACGGCCTTGGCATTTTCGCGAACCCAGAGCACCGAGCCGTCCTTGCGGATTTTTCGGATCTCCCAGCTATGCGAACGGCCGATTTCTTCTACGCAGGTCGCCAATTGATCTTTGACGACCGGTCGGTCCTCCTCGAAAAATACGTTCAGCACCGATTCTCCGATCAACTCGGTGGCCGTATACCCGAGTTGAGCGGCGCCAAAGCCGTTCACCGACAGCACTGTCCCGGTCGGAGCGACCATGAAATACATCACCGGGTTATGTTCGAATACTTCCCGCCATTGCTCCTCACTCTCTCGCAGCGCCTGCTCGGCGCGTTTGCGCTCGGTAATGTCGTTGCCGGTCACCAGGATCACTGCCGGTCGCCCCCGCCTATCTCGCCGCAGCGACCAGCGGCCGGTCACGAGGACCGGGGTGCCATCCCGCCTATGATTGACAAGTTCGCCTTCCCATCGCCCGACGCGCAGCAGCTCGGCCTTGATTTGGTCGAGCGGCACAGGGAAAGTGGTCTTCACGAGTTCGTAACCGACCCTTCCGACCGCTTCCGCGCGGTGCCAGCCATACATTTCCTCGGCGCCGCGATTCCAATAGGCGATCACATCGTCGTCAAAACGGCGGGCGATGATCGTATCGTGCGTCAGATCGAGAAGGCCGGCTTGCTCGCGCAGCGTTGCTTCGGCCGATTGGCTTTGCAGCGCGAGAAAGGCCGTAAGCCCGATTACTGCGATGCTGAGAGCCGTATTGATGGCATTTTCGGCCGACAGAAAATAGCTCACGACCGTGAGGCCGATGCACCCGGCGGCGACGAGCACCACGCCGCGTTGTTGGCAGAAGCGCGCGGCCATCAGCACAACGGCCACGTAAAGCACCGCGGCCCCAAATTCGGGCGGGGTGAGTATGTCGACAATGAAGATGCCGGCCGCGAGTGCGGTGGTCGCGACCGGGAGCAGCGCAGAGGTGGCCCTCCGCCGCGAACGCGATTGACCTTTCATCTTGGCTATGGCTCGCTCCTTGCGATCTTTCCAACCCAACACGGCGGCTTCGCGCATCAGCGCCGTGGCAACATCCCGATATCAGTCAACACGATGAAGGGTAGCGCGATCGAGTTCCTGACCAAAGCCCCTCCGCGACCAAGATTTGCTCGACGCGGTCCAACTCGGCTCTCGCGCGCGACCTTGCGTGATTGGAGAGCGAGAAGGCTACGGCCGCGCTGCGGGGCGCGCTGCGAAACCCTCACCCCCGCGAGCGCAAGGTAATGACCTTCGTGGTAATGGGCCGGCAGAACAGGCGGATCGCCTACGAGATCGGGGTCAGCGAAGCTGCGTCGGTAGTGGATCCGTCATTCGCTATCTTCGGACGATTACCTTGGGAAGCGGCCGCCGCACGTCGTAACAGTCGATGCCGGTTAGGAGCGTGGTGGTTCCGGCCTATCGCATGATTGCTCTTCGACCGGCAGCGTGAAGCGAAAGACCGCGCCTTGGCGCTTGTTCGGTGCTGCCCATAACCGCCCGCCGTGTGCCTCGATAATCGAACGGCAGATCGACAGCCCCATGCCCATACCATCCGGCTTGGTCGTGTAGAATGGGTCGAAGAGCCGGTCCAGGCTCTCCGGCTTCAGGCCCGGGCTATACCGGTCTCTCTCTGGCGATCGCTTCGAATACCCGGACCGGACGATCCTCTCGCCGCCGGTTCGTCGAGTGGGCGTCGCTCATGAACACTGGTTCGGTCAGCTATTCAGCGAAGAGCGGATACAAGTGAGCAGGTCGTTCTCGTCGAACGGCTTAGTCAGGTAACACACAACCCCATCGCCCAACGCGCGCTCCCGCACCCTGTCGTCGGGGTAAGCCGTGATCAGAATGGTCGGTATGGTCCTTCCCGAAGCCACCAGGTGGCGATATAGCTCGAGCCCTGTCATCCCGGGCATCTGCACGTCCGCGATCAGGCACGAGGTGCGGGGGACTTTGCGAGAGTTCAAGAACTCTTCTGCAGACGCGAAGGCTTCGGCCGTATACCCCAACGACTTCATGAGTCCCCTCATTGCCTCGCGCATCGACTCATCATCGTCGACGACCGAGATCAGGGGCTTTGCTTTCGGCACCTCAACTCCTTCATGCGGGTTTCCGAGAGGACGAACGCGCTGCGATCCGGGCCATTCGGCTGGGATATTCGACTGCATTTCGGAAGATAAGACAAAACCAGGCGGCCCGCGATTATACTTTGGTTTAAAACAGAATTGCCGCGAGGGCGAACGTGGTGGGCGTCCGTCAATCTTGGCTAAGGTAAAAAAGCCTTTCTCCTACGACCGTACGATTTTAGGATATTCCGGCAGCGGGATTGCCGCTGCCCTGAGAGTTGCGGTTCCCCTATTGCAGCGAACGCGAGCGATGACTGCGCAGCCAACCATCATTATCGTCGATGACGACCCAGGGATCCGCGAGTCGCTCGAAAGCTTGATGCGTTCCGTGGGCTTGCAAGTCAAGGCGTTAGCGTCGGTGCCCGAATTCGTCAACGAAGGGCGTCCGGAAGGACCCGCTTGCCTCGTTCTCGATGTCAGGTTGCCTGGCCGAAGCGGTCTCGATTTTCAGCGAGAGCTCTCGGTGGCGAACATTCACGTTCCGATCATCTTTATCACGGGACACGGCGACATCCCGATGTCCGTTCAGGCAATAAAGGGAGGAGCAATCGAGTTTCTGACCAAGCCGTTCCGCGATCAAGACCTGCTGGACGCGATCCAGCTGGGCCTCGCGCGAGATCGCATGTGGCTGGAGAACGAAAAGGCGATCGCAGCGCTGCGGGCGCGGTTCGAGACTCTCACTCCGCGCGAGCGTGAAGTGATGGCCCTGGTGGTGACTGGCCGCCTCAACAAGCGGATCGCCTACGACATCGGTATTAGCGAGATCACCGTAAAGGTCCATCGCGGCCAGGTCATGCGAAAGATGCAGGCGGCTTCTCTGCCTGACTTGGCCCGGATGGCCGACAAGTTGAACTTCACAGCGGAAAAGTCTCCGAGCTGTTAGACCCGCGTGTAAGTCCCTGCCCTCCTGAGCCGCCGTCCCAGGGCTTTTTAGAGCCGACCTAAACTAAAGTGTAATACGGATGATTCTCAGGCGGCAGCCATTCATCCGCAGGTGCAATAGCACAGCCTGAGGCGCCCCATTAGCTTGTTCTACTCCTTCTATCGGAGAAAGCTGGTGGAGGTGGTTATGACGATGCCTCAGGACAATTCGTCTATGGCCAGGGATCGGTCGAGCCCGGGAGCAGCCGACGCAACGCTCGAATTCGGCCGCTTCCGCGTGCTGCTGCGCCAGCGGCAGTTGCTCGCGGACGGCGTACCGGTCGAGGTGGGCACGCGCGCCTTTGATCTCCTCCTGGTCTTGCTGGAGGCCGACGGATCGCTGGTCACCAAAGACGAGCTCATGAGCCGTGTGTGGCCGGGCATCGTTGTCGCCGAAGAGAATTTGAAGGTTCACATTTGCGCGTTACGCAAGGCTCTTGGCGAAGACCGCGACGTTATCCGCACTGAGTTCGGCCGCGGCTACCGGTTCACTGCCGCTGTTCTCTCGACCGCAGCGGGGAGTGGTTGTGAGCGCCCGACGCGGCGCGGGCAGCAGCCAAGTCAAGGGTTGGTTCCCCAATGGAATTCTCGGCGACCGCTGCACGGTTGGTATGTCCCGAGGTCACTCCGGCAGACGCTTTGATCCGCTCACACTGAGGGCGCCGGATCCTGCCGGGACTGGATCAGCTCACCCCTGCTAGAAGGAGAGGAAACGTGGCGATACGCTCTTTTCCAGCGATGTTTGCTCAAGCCATCGATCAACCCGCCGTACCAAAAATGCCATTGTACAAAGCCATGGCCTTTGCCGCCGGGCTCGGCCTCAGCATGCTTTCCTACCCACTCCATGCCGCGCCGTCGAGCAGCGGCGATACCGTGCAGGGGCTCTACGACGCACTGCTCAGCACGATGAAGAACGGCCGCACACTGGGTCAAAGCGGGCGTTTCACGCAGCTGGAGCCGGTCATTCGCCTCAGCTTCGACATCCCCTCGATGGCGCGGTTGGCAGTCGGCCTGTCCTGGGCGTCGCTGGCCGAGGCGCAACGGCAGCGAGTGACCGAGAGCTTCGGCCGCTACCTTTCGGTATAGATGGTCTGATCATGGCGCTCAACCGCAAGGCCGATATCCTCACCGCGACCACGGCACGGTCCTTCTGAGGAGTACGGGGTGACCAGATAAATCGGGCGCAATCAGCAATCGGCAAAACGAGCAGCGCCTACGCCGCGTCGGAATTCGAACGTGGGCGCTTCTCTCAGAGCTTGCCCGACGGGCGAGCTAGTGGCCGAAATTCGTCTGGCGTAGCTGATCCTCGATAAAGGCGGTGAAGGCGCGCGCTTTCGTGCTAGCGCGGCGGCCTGTCGGGAATGCCGCCCACATGGATGGCGACGGTAGGGTCCACGCCGGCAATACCTGCCTGACCCGGCCGTTATCGAGATCGGGCTGGAACATCCATTCGGAGGCAACGCACAACCCGAGGCCGGCAAAGACCGCCTCACGCACGCCCTCCGCCGCCGTGATTCGCACGCTGTCCTTCAGCGTGACGGTTTCCTCCACGGTGCCGCTGCGGAACGACCAGGTCGCGCCGCCGGCGGCGTGTGCATAGATCACAGCCTGGTGATCCGCAAGCTCAGCCGGGCCCGGCCGAGCTGCGTTCAATGACCATGCCCGCCTGCATCATCCCCGGCAACGATCGCACCCATCCGCGCGAGCCGGGTCAGGTCGCCCATCGGTTGATGCCCAATAGCGAATACCACGAGGTGTTGACCGAGGACCACCCCGACCTCGATGTCGCGCTCGAGGATTGGAACGCCAAGGAGGGTCTGCTGGCGGCGATCTTCATCGATTTTCTGCGGCGCGTGCAGCGCCGCGTTTAACCAGCCGTTATTTTGCGGCGTGCTGATCGTCAGCCGAGCTCAACAATAATTGTGTCGGGAAGCCGGCCGCTACCAGGGCCGCGATCAGCACCTCGACATGGCGGCGATTCTGGGTCTCGACGACGACGTCGAGCTCGGCGCGCTTGACCGAGGTGTCGTGGAAGAGGCGCTGGTGGTGGACCTCGACGATGTTGCCGGCGTGCTTGCCGACCACGCCCGAGAGGCGGGAGAGCGCACCCGGCACATCAGGCAGCTCGCAGCGCAGGCGAACGAGCCGCCCCTCGCGCACCAGGCCGCGCATCAGGATCGAGGCGAGCAGCCGCGCGTCCATGTTGCCGCCGGTGATCACGATCCCGATCCGCCGGCCGCGAAAGCGTTGGGGTGCGGCGAGCACGGCGGCGACGCCGGCCGCACCCGCACCCTCGACCACGAGCTTTTGCCGCTCGAGCAAGATCTCGACAGCACCTTCGAGCATGACCTCGTCGACGAGCCGGATCTCCGACACCAACGCCTTGACGATGCGGCGGGTCAACCGGCCCGGCTCCTTGACAGCGATCCCCTCGGCGAGGGTCGCGGCTGCCGCGGGCGGCCCCGGATCTTGACCGCGCAGCAAGCGGTACATTGACGGGTAAAGCGTCGATTGGACGCCGATGATGTCGATCTCGGGCTTGAGTGCCTTGGCGGCGACGGCGACCCCAGAAATCAGCCCGCCGCCGCCGATCGGGACGACCAGCGTGTCGAGATCGGGGCAGTCGGCGAGGAGCTCGAGGGCGACCGTGCCCTGCCCGGCGATGACATCGGGATCGTCATAGGGGTGGACGAGCACCGACCCCCGCTCGCGGGCGAGCGCATCGGCCGCCTCGCGGGCGGCAGCCAGGCTGTCCCCCTTCAGCACCACGGTGGCGCCGAACGCCTCGGTGTGGTCGATCTTGATGAAGGGCGTGCCCTCGGGCATCACGATCGTCGCCGGAATGCCAAGCCGGCGGGCGTGGTGGGCCACACCCTGGGCATGGTTGCCGGCCGACATCGCGACCACTCCGGCGCGTCGTTGCGAGACATCGAGCCTCAGCAGCTTGTTCAGCGCGCCGCGTTCCTTGAACGAGCCGGTGCGGTGCACGGTCTCGAGCTTGAGGTGGAGCTCGGCGCCGACGAGCTCTGAGAGTGCCGGCGCAGCGATCGTCGGCGTGCGCGCGATCGCGCCCGCAATCGCCGCCGCCGCATCGCCAACCGCCGCAGCCGTCACCGGCAGATCATGCATTGTATCGTCCCGAAAGGTTTATCGAGGAGCGGTGAATCCAGCGCGCGGGTTTATATTCGTTGGAAGCGTTGGAGGAAGCTAATCAACTGTGCCGCTGGCCATGTGTCCCCATGATGCCAAAAATCCAATAGAGCATCCTTGTTCAGTGATACCCACCTGATGACCAATGGAGCCATCTGGCTAACCGTACGAGCCGGCAAGCTATTTGCCACTACTCGGGGCTGATCAGATATTATCACAGAGAAGCTTGGCTGCGTTCTTCCTGGTCTTACGAAGTATTTCACTCTCGGAGCATGTCCATTCATCAAAGTAGAAATCCAAACAAAGCCGTCAATGCCAGTCTGAGATTTGTCGAGATTGGCCATCTCGAAAATTACATCATCGTCGGACAATTCCTCCGCGAGAGGCGGGTCGGGAGGGATGTGCGCGATATCTTCGATTTTCATGGTTACTTATTCACTATCGGAATGGTTACCTTCCGGATGGGATCGCTCGTATGGACGAGCCGGCAATGACTGCCGGAGGTTCGCGACACCGCAAAAACCGGCCCGCTCCAAGGCTAGAATGACTTTGTTAATGTACTTTCTCCGAATTCTGAGCGATTAAATCAAAGCGCGTCATTGCGAGGAGCCCGCAGGGCGACGCGGCAATCTCCAGCCGGCTCGGCGCGTTGTCGACGAGATTGCTTCGCTACGCTCGCAATGACGAACCCTTTCTGATCTCAGTAGTTTGCGTTCACTAACACTAGTCCTGACCGAGGGCAGCCGCCCGCTCATGCGGCGAGCGTGACCGTAACCTCACGAACACGGGGGAGCTGGCTGCCCGGTATCGGTTCGCCGCGAGCCAAGCAATCTTCAAGAACCAGGCGAATGGAGTCCTCGGCCATCGCCAAAGCTTCATCCTCGTCTTTACCAAAGGCAACGATCTCGGGAAGCGAGGGCATGCGCACGGTAAAACCGCCCTCTTCCTCGGGCTCCAGGACAACCGCGAATCTGTACACGCGATCCATCGCGCTACGCCTTTTTGCGAACCGACCACGGCAATCCTAGGGCATTCCCTTGCGCTGTCAATTAACCGCACTCCGCAGGTCGC
>Ga0209217_1000484_pt1 | contig 11086 bp, 7 predicted proteins | sample JacPinW_OM3H0_M2_FD_187957 | JGI IMG/M metagenome (GOLD analysis project Ga0209217, IMG submission 187957) | Forest soil microbial communities from Algoma, Ontario, Canada - Jack Pine, Ontario site 1_JW_OM3H0_M2 (SPAdes) (version 2) | ecosystem: Environmental > Terrestrial > Soil > Boreal...
ACCCAAACAGGGCCTCCAAACGCTCACTTATGCGCAAGCGTCCGGCAACCCGCGCCGCCGCCCGCGCATCCCTTCCCTCTCTCCACCTTCTCAATCAGCACACCCCCGAGACGCTCCCGCCTCAAAGGGGTCGCGCTTATAGGCCCTCCTCCACCCCCCGTCAATACCTTTTCCCGCTGATCTTCTGCGGCACGATTATACCGCATCGGCACCGTAGTACAGCATTACGGTGTGTTTTGCCTCCGCAAAGAACAGCCAACGCTCCGCGAGAAGCCCGACCGCTGCGCTTACCACGGCGATTCCCGCCGCAACCGCGCCACTCAAGCCTCCGAGCAACAGAGCGAGGAAGCTCGCCAAGGCGGGCAACGCGAAGCCGGCGAGCCGGGCGACCCGCCGCAGGCGGAGCCGGTGCTTGCGGGCAATACGAAAGCCCATTTCCTTGAGTAGATAATTCTCTTCGCTATGGGGTGGCTCCAGCATCCGCACCTCGCCCCGGCTGCCGAGCAAGGTTGCGCTGGCGACTGTGCTGGGCGCCGAAGTCGAGTCGATCGCCAACCAATAGCGTTCCTTGATCTGCCACGCGGCAAGCACAACGAAAACGCTCAGCAGCGCGGTCCCGGACGGGTGAGGCGCCCACAATCGGGCGAGGAAATCGAGAACCAGGAACCCGCTCATCAGCGCGAGTGCCAAATAGTTCGGGACGACCCAGCGATTGTGCCATTGATGGATCGGCTTTAGCGATGCGTAGATCATGCCCGTGCAAACGATTGTCGCGGCCGCAAGAGCCGCGGCGAAGATCCCGCACAAACCAACCAAGCCCCCGGTCGTGTCGAAGAAGACCCAGCCGATCCCGAAGATTCCAGTAGGCAGAAAAGTCAGCGCGGAAAACACCGCCTCGCGCGCCAACCAGGACGACCGCCATTGCGAGAATGCCCGCCAGGCGCGCTCGGGCCGGCCCAGATGAAAGGCCGAAGAGGCAAGGCCGCCCACCGCGAGCAGCACAGCAATAGCGATTGAGGCAAAGCCAAAGGTCGCGCTCGGCGGCAATAGGCCGAGCGGCGCGCCGAGCCCGAGCAAAATCAGGAGCGCGAAGCCGGCACCGGAGGACGTGGTAAAAAAGACGATCGACAGTGCCGGATGCATGGGTATTCCCGGGCGGCTCTCCTCAACGGGACGAGAGGCGGTTTATCCAGCCCATCAGTTTGATTGATCCTTACGCTCCGGAGCGGCCTTGTAGCGCAATATCGCCGGCGGGACGCCGAGTGACGGCGGGCGCTGTAGAGACCCGAACGAGGGTGCGGTCATGCGCGGCTCGTCCGCGGCCGCACGGTCGATCCGCACGCGCAAATCGTACCACGCCGCCTGGCCGGTGATCGGGTCGGCATTGGCATGCGCATAGCCGCCATCCGGCGGCAGCAGCTCCGCGATCAGATGATTGAGCAAAAAACCTGCGCGGAACTCGGGCGCAGTGGGGTCGAGGTCCCAAGCACCCGTGCGTTTGCCGATCGCGTTCCAGGTCCACACCGTATCCGGGTTGACCCCATCCATCAGCTTGGTCGGTACGCGAATCCGGCCGTGAAGGCTCGACAGCCAGACCCAGTCATCTTCCTTGAGGCCGAGTTCCCGGCCTTTCGTCCGGTTGATAAATAGCCGATTGCTCCCGAGGATCTGCCGCAGCCAGGCATTCTGAGAATGCCAGGAGTGATACATCGGCATCGGCCGCTGGGTCACTGCGTGTAGCGGGAAATTGCCGCGATCGATGCGTGCTTCCTCGAACGGCATATACCAGAACGGCAGCGGGTCGAAGTAGGTCGCGATCCGCTCCCGATGGGTCGCGGGCGGCACCACGCTGCCATGTCCGCCGGCTGCAAGGCGGAAACGTTGCAGCGGTTCGACATAAAGTTGCAGCACGATGGGTTCCGCTGAATCGATGAGCCCCATCGCCACGGCGGTTTCGAGATACGCCTTGTTGGCGTGCTTGAAGTATCGTTGGTCATTGGGCAGCTCGTGCTTCCAAAAGCAGCCGTTCGCGACGTAGCGCTCGAGTTGATGGGGGTTCGGCATGCCCCGACCCGCCTGATCTCCGTCGGCGCCGCGCCAGCCGCCAAGCGGCCCGACCCCGGGGCGGCGCTCGTGATTGACGATGTAATCGGCATACCCTCCCGGATAACGTGGGGCACCCTCCGGCGTGACAAAGCCGGGAAACCCGAGCCGGGCGCCGATTTCGATCAGCACGTCCTGGAACGGACGAACATCGCGGTCCGGGGCCAATACCGGCTGCCGGATAGCATCGGCCGGGCCCTCGACACTGCCGATCGGTCGGTCGAGCAGCGATATGCAGTCCCAGCGTTCCAGATAGGTCGTATCCGGCAGAACCAGGTCCGCAAAGGCGACCATTTCGGAGTAATAGGCATCAGCATAGATGATCCGCGGGATCCGGTAAGCGCCGGTGGCCGGATCCTTGTCGGTCAACATCTGGACCGTCCCGGCAGTATTCATCGCCGAGTTCCAGGCCATGTTGGCCATGTACAGGAAGAGCGTGTCGATCGGATAGGGGTCGCCTCTGCACGCATTGGCGATGACCATATGCATCATCCCGTGCGCCGCGATCGGCGCATCCCAGGAGAAGGCCTTGTCGATGCGAACCGGCCGACCCTGGTCGTCGATGATCAGATCCTCGGGCGAGAGAGGATAACCCAGCGGCACTCCCGGCAACGGCTTGCCCTGGACGACCTGCTCAGGCCTACCTGCGGGTTTCGGCCCGGGCGGACACGGCTTGGGATGCGGCGACTTGTAGCGCCAACCGCCCGGCACATCGATGGTGCCCAGGAGCAGTTGCAGCAGATGCAGCGCCCGGCAAGTTTGGAACCCGTTCGAATGGGCTGAAATACCGCGCATCGCATGCAATGACACCGGACGCCCGCGCATCGTCTCGTGACGCCGCCCGGCCCAATCGGTCCACGGCACGGGAAGTTCGATTTCCTCCTCGAAGGCAGCGTGAGCGAGCTCGCCGGCGAGCCGCCGGATCGTCGCGGCCGGGACGCCGCAGGTTTCCGCAACCGCTGCAGGGGCGTAGCGCGGATCGAGATAGCGCTCGGCCACGAGCTGAAAGACCGGGACGGCGCGCCGACCATCGGGCAGCGCCGCGTCGCCAACGAGGCGGGCCGTAACCTCCGTCGCAGCGCTGCTGGCGAGCGATCCGGAAGCTTCGAGAATGAGGGGCTCGCCCGCCGCGTTGCGGGCGAATAGCCCGTCATCCTCCGCCCCCGGCGCCTGAATCACCAGCCAAGCGGCGTTGGTATAACGAGCGAGGTAGTCGAGATCGATCCGATCGGATTTGAGGAGTTCATGGATCAGCGCCAGCACGAACAGCCCGTCGGTGCCGGGCCTGATCCCAACCCATTCGTCGGCGATCGCCGAATAGCCGGTGCGTACCGGATTGACGGAGACAAATCTGGCGCCGCGTTGGCGCAGACCGGACAGGGCGATTTTGATCGGGTTGGAATCATGATCCTCGGCAACCCCGAACATCATGAAGAACCGCGTGTGTAGCCAATCAGGCTCGCCGAATTCCCAAAAGCTGCTGCCGAGCGTGTACATTCCGGCGGCCGCCATGTTGACCGAACAGAACCCGCCATGCGCGGCGAAATTCGCGGTTCCGAACTGAGCAGCCCAATACCCGGTCAAGGACTGGCTCTGATCGCGGCCGGTGAAAAACGCGAGCTTCTTGGGATCTTCGTTGCGGATTGCCGACAACCATTCGACCGCGGTCGCGATCGCTTCCTCCCACTCGATTTCACGAAACTCGCCGGAGCCGCGTTCGCCTACTCGCTTGAGCGGCTTTGTCAGCTTTGCCGGCGAACGCTGCTGCATTATGCCGGCAGCACCCTTGCCGCAGATCACGCCTCGATTAACCGGGTGGTCGCGATTGCCTTCGATATAGCGGATGGCGCCATTCTTAAGATGAACTTTGATCCCGCAGCGGCAGGCGCACATGTAGCAGGTTGTGTACTTGACCTCGTCCGAAACCTTTGGCGAAGTATCGACCTCTTCGCGCGGCGAAAAATAATCGCGCAGGCGCTCGCCGAGGCTCATTCCATCCCCCGCACTGCGTCGAGCCGAGAAACACCCATCCCTCGCTCCTTGCAAAAAAGATGGGCCGAGGCGTACGAAACGGCTCCGCGTTAATCGGGCGCCCCGAGCGGCCCATCGCCAACCGACATCCCGGCCTCACGATAGAACCGTTTGGCCCCCGGATGCAGCGGTATCGTGAGACCATCGAGCGCGTTCTCTAGCCGCACCTGCTTGCCGATCGGGTCATGTGCATCGAGAAGACGCTGCGTAGCCTCGTTCCACAACGCCCTGGTTATGGCATAGATCAAGTCATCGGCGGTACTGACGGAGACCACCCAAAGCGCATGGAATCCAACGGTCGGAGTCGCAACATTCACCCCAGGATAGACCTCGGCAGGTATCACCGCGCGCTCGTAAGGGCCATATCTCTCATGCATATTCGTCAACACATCATCCGGGATCGGGATGAGCCGAATGGGCGTCGTACCGGCGAGCGAGCGGATCGCAGGGATCGGCACCCCACCGATCAGAAAAAAGCCTTCGAGACTGCCCTCTGCTAGATTCGCCGCGGCTGTGCCTGAGCGCATGTACTCGGGCAACAGGTCTGTCTCGGCGAGGCCGCCGGCGGCAAGCACAATACGGGCATCGACGAGAGTTCCCGATCCCACCTGGCCCAGCGAGATGCGCCGACCTTTCAGGTCCTCCAGCGTTTGGATAGAGCCCGCCGCGCGCACCACCAGATGGAGGCGCTCCGGAAACAGGCTCGCGATGGCGCGCAACTTCTTGAACGGTCCCTCGCCGGCAAAGATGCCGGTCCCGGCATAGGCCCAGCTCGCGACGTCCGACTGGGCGATGCCGGACTCGATCTGGTCGGAAGCGATCATGCGCAGGTTGTCGACCGACCCTTGCGTCGCTTGGGCCACCGCAACGAGGCCGGGGACGCCGCAACTGCCGCCCTGCTCGCACGGAGGCGAAGCCGCCGGCTTGGAAATGGCACTGGCGATCACCCCGCCGATCTCGAAAAAGCTTCCCGCGGTCGCCGCCGCGCCGATGCGAAAGAAGGGCATCTCCTGCGCGCACACCGGTGCCATCCGCCACAGCAGACCGAGAACGACAACGACGGCGCCCGCCAAGCCTCGACCAGAAAGACTTATCGCAGAAAGCATCGTCTCACCAGGTGAGACCCCGTTCCCGAAAACAACGGATCAACTCGGTTTGCAGTCCCGCGCGGAAGCGCAAATCTGATGACGAACGGGGTCATCACTGCAAGCTCCGCCCCGGAGATCTCTGTCCGGCCCGGCACCTCATTTGGTCTGCAACACGATCTCGATTATCGCGTTTCCGTAAAGGCGGAGCTTCCCGGCACCAATGCCTGGGATGGTCGCGAGCGATGTCAACGAGATCGGGCGGCGGCGCGCTACCTCGATCAACGTTGCATCATGGAAAATAACATAGGGCGGCAGCTCCTGGCGCCGTGCCTCTTCAAGACGCCACGCTCTGAGCGCCTCCCAAACCGCGTGCGTCCCGGGTTCGAGTTCGACCACAGCCGTGCCTTTGCGATCGGGTTTGGGGCTTTGCTGGGTGGGGCTTCGCGCGTCGCGACGAAACCGGACCGTTTGTGCGCCGCGCAAGATCCCCGCCGCCGCCGGGGCGAGCGCGAGACCACCGTGGCCCTCGGGATCCGGCAAGACGAAGCCCTGCGCCACAAGCTGACGAAACACCGAGTGCCAGCCGCGGCGATCGAGGTCAGCGCCGACGCCGAAGGTTCTCAGCCGATTATGCTGGAGACGAACCACGCGCTCGGTCTCCTTGCCGAGCAGGATGTCGATCAGATGTTGCGCACCAAAGCGCTGGCCCGTGCGGTAGATCGCCGAGAGCGCCTTTTGCGCTGCGACCGTTCCATCCCAGCTCGGCACCGGCGTGAGGCAGTTGTCGCAATTCCCGCACGGCGCGTGATCCGACTCGCCGAAATAACCAAGCAAGACCTGGCGCCGGCAGGAAACCGTTTCGCAATAGCCGATCAGCGCTTCGGTCTTCTGCCGCTCGATCCGGCGCTGCATCTCCGTTATCTCGCCTGTGTCGAGCAGCCGGATCAGATTCATTACATCGGCGAAGCCGTAAGTCATCCAGGCATCCGCTGCGAGCCCATCGCGCCCCGCCCGGCCGGTTTCCTGGTAATAGGCTTCGAGGTTCTTCGGCACGTCGAGATGAGCAACAAAACGGACATCGGGCTTATCGATCCCCATGCCGAAGGCGATGGTCGCGACGACCACTACACCCTCCTCCTTCAAGAAGCGCTCCTGGTTTCGCTCGCGCGCGGCGCCTTCGAGACCAGCATGGTAGGGAAGCGCATCGCGTCCATGTGCGCTGAGCCAACCAGCGGTAGTTTCAACCGCGCGCCGGGTAAAGCAATAGACGATCCCGGCGTCGCCCGGATGGTCTTTGACAAGGAATTGCCAAAGTTGCTCGAGCGGATTGAGCTTGGGGATCACTCGATAGAACAGGTTCGGACGATCATAGCCCGCGGCGAAGATCCGTGCGGCGCCGAGCCCGAGCTGCGCGACGATGTCGCGGCGTGTCGGCCCGTCCGCGGTGGCGGTGAGCGCCATCAGCGGCACGCCGGGAAAGCGCTGCCTCAGGATCGACAGCTGCTGAAATTCCGGACGGAAATCATGACCCCACTGGGAGATGCAATGCGCCTCGTCGACAGCGAAGAGGGCGAGACGACATGACGAGAGCAGCTCGAGGCAGCGTGCGGTCACCAGCCGCTCGGGGGAAACGTAAAGCAGGTCCAGTGAGCCACTGCCGACCGCCCGTTCGATTTCGGATGTCTCGCCGGGGGACAGCCGCGAATTCAGCGCGGCAGCGCGGACGCCCGCTTGGCGCAGCGCATCCACCTGATCCTTCATCAACGCGATCAGGGGCGAAACGACCACACCCACACCGGGGCGCAGCAGAGCTGGTATCTGATAACATATCGATTTGCCGCCGCCTGTGGGCATCAGCACCACGGCGTCCTCGCCGGCGATCACGTGCTCGATGATTTCGAGCTGTTGGCCTCGGAAGCGGTCGAAGCCAAAGACCTCGCGCAACACCCCGAGCGGCGCGCGCTTTCCCGGAGAAACCGGCAGCACCCTATGCCTTCCAGCTGTTCCGCGGGCTAGGCAAAAGTCGACAACTGCGATGCGTTCTCCCAATCGCCATTCGCGGAGTGACAGCCTGTCTCTTGCAAATTCAATTTCAAGTAATCACCTTGAGGTTGGATAGGCCCCTACGGAACCCGATCCCACGCCTGCTGCTCCCCCCATGGCGGCTGCAACGTATCGGGGTCTGTATTGTTATACCACTATGTTAGAGATCTCTCCTGCACAGCGAGGTTGCGTGCCTATTTCCTGCTCCGTCTGGGACCACGCGCGCCGGCTGCTGGTCGGAAGTGTGATGGCAGGCGGGCTCGCTACCCTTGGCATGGTGCCCGGCGGCATGCAAGCGCTCGCGGCCGAGGCGGTGAGCGAAGCCGCGCCGCCAAACTCCGGCGTTTCCCAGCCCACCGGATCGGCGAACGAGCCCCCCTTTGTCGGTAATCCCGAGCTCAAAGCGCGCCTCGACCTCCCGGGCAAATTGATCGTGGCAGGAGAGCGGACGCACGAACACTTGCTGCGCCGCTTCTACGCCGTGCACGGCTACCAGACAATATGGACCGACCGTTCGGCCGGAGCGAGCCAACTGTGGAATGCGGTCCAGCGCGCCCGTGATCATGCGCTCGATCCTGATCTGTTCCACAGCTTGGCGATGGCCGAGCGCGGTCCGGCGTTGTCACCGATCGAGCGCGATCTGTTGCTTAGCGATGCTTTCCTCACCTATGCCGACGCCTTATCGCGGGGGGCGATGCCGATCGAGGACCGCGCCGATGACGAAGATCTGACTCCTGACCCGGTCGATATTGTAGGGGTGCTCGACGCAGCGATTGCTAGCCCAAATCCCGCGGAGCTAATCGAAGCACTGGCCCCGCCCTCACCCGAATACAGGGCAATGCGCCGCGCCTATGCCGAACACCGCGCGATGCTGGAGACCGGCAGCCCGATGCATTCCTCCGATGCACGGAAAAAACCCGAACGCAGGACGATCGACGCACGGGCCACCGAAAAGCGATTGCAGCAGCTGGCGGTCAATCTCGAGCGGTTGCGGTGGCTCCCGAGGGTCATTCCGCCCGATCGCGTCGTCGTGAATGGCGCGATTGCGCGCCTTCAGCTCTTCCGCAACAACCAGCCGGTCTTCGCGACGCGCGTTGTGGTCGGCGAAACCGATAAGCAGACACCCGAGTTTCAGTCGACGATAAACGACATCCTGTTCAACCCTCCTTGGAACGTGCCGCGCTCGATCGTGCAGAAGGAGATTCTACCAAAGCTCGCTGCCGATCCGGATTATCTGAGCCGCCATCATATGAGGTGGCGCGCCGGCGGAGCCATTCAGCAGGAGGCTGGGCCCTATAGCGCCCTCGGGCGGCTCAAATTCGAAATGACCGACCGCTATGATGTCTACCTGCACGATACGCCATTGAAATCCCTGTTCCTGTCCGCCGCGCGCATGATGAGTCATGGGTGTGTCCGGGTCGAGAACCCGCGCACGCTCGCAGCGCTCCTGCTGGAGCAGAGCTCGGAGATGATCGATAAGGCGATCGCCGCCGGCTCGACCACTCGCCGGCCGCTACCGACCCCGCTGCCAATCTTCATCGTCTACCAGACCGCCTTTGTCGAATCGGACGGCTCGCTTCAGTTCCGTTCGGACCCCTATGAGCGTGATGATGAGATTTGGCAGCACTTGACGCGATCACGGCAGCCTCCGGTTGCCCAGGATGGCGCCACCCCCCAGCGGAAAGGGTGACTAAGAAGAGATCAATTCAACTTACGTTGAGAACGTAGCAGCCAAAATCAACTGGCCAGCTTAATTTCGGCCGAACAGGGCTTGTTTGCCTCGTTAACAGCTGCTATGGCCCCTATTGGGGAAAGTGGGGGGTCAAGCATTGCCTGTGTCTTCGTTACTGAGCCGCCGCCGGCTCCTCGGCGCGGCGGCAGCTGCTGCCACAGTTGGCTTCGTCGATCCGGTTCCAGCAGTTTCTTTCGCGCCGCGATCTGTTTCATTGTACAACATTCACACTGGCGAATGGCTGCGCACGGTTTACTGGGCCGATGGTCATTACATCCGGGAGGCGGTGCGGGACATCAACTGGATTTTGCGGGATCATCATTCCGACGAGATCCGGCCGATGGATGCCGGCGTTCTCGACGTGCTCGGGATGTTGCGCGATCGGCTCGATACCTACGATCCTTTTCTGGTGGTTTGCGGGTATCGCTCGCCTACGACCAATATGAGGATGTACCTGCGCCACGAGGGGGTAGCGAAACACAGCTATCACATCAAGGGGATGGCCGTCGATTTGCGGTCCGAACGGCGGGATCTCAGCCAAATCCGCGACGCGGCGCTGAGCCTCAGATGCGGCGGCGTGGGCTACTACCCGCGCTCAGACTTCGTCCATGTCGATTGCGGGCCGATTCGTCGCTGGTAAATCGACCCTCGGCGGCGGGCCGCACCTTCCCCGAGCAGTTGGAAGGCCGCGAATTGCCCGGCCGGCCCGTAGGCACGGCGAAAGAAATCGGGCAGCCCGGTCAAGTTGAACTTTCTCGGTTGAGGCGACGGCGCTAGTCGATCTCAGCTCTCATCTTGACCTGCGCAGCATGCGGCAGATCGCGGGCGCGAATCTTTTATCGTTATGGCCGAGCTTAACCGGCTCGACCCGGCTACCCAACCCAACTCTCCCCCGATACCCTCGTCGGCAGCCCGTCGATGCCCGGGTCAAGTCTGGAAAAGTCCGTTGATTTCTGAAGCGGGATTCGCGGCTTACTTTTGCTTGTCGGCGTCGAGGACCGCGGCGATGCGCTCGGGATCGGCGGCGAGCGGCGGGATGCCGGCGCGCTCGACCTGCAGGAGCTGGCCGACGGTGCTGTTGCGGGTGCCCCAGCCGCGGTTCATCGCTTCGGTCAATTCCTCATCGGCCATGTTGGCCAGGCGCATCGGCACCCCGACCTCGCGCCCGAGATCGTGCGCCGCGGATCGAGCGGATCGACGGCGCCGACCAGATCGTGGTCGAGGCGGATCAGATCCTCTCCGGGATCGGCCTCATCTCGAACGCCGGCGCGCGGTTCGCGGCCCCCGAGACGATCTCCGCCCAGGGGCGCTTTGAAGACGTGCACCGCGGGGGGTACGACCCCGAGCAACACCTCAAGGACATGGAGCTCGATGGGGTGGCCGGTGAAGTCCTCTATCCCTCGCAAGGGCTCTTTTACTTCAAGGTGGCGGACACGCCGCTGATGTCCGCCATCTTTCGCGCGTACAACGACTGGCTCGCCGACTTCTGCCGCACGGATCCCGCCCGACTCAAGGGCATCGCGATGATCAACCTGGACGACGTCGAGGACGGGCTCCGTGAGCTGGAGCGCGCCGCCCGTCTGGGCCTCTCTGGCGCGATGATCACCGAGTATCCGCTCGAGCACCGGCGCTACGACCAATCCGAGTACGAGCCGTTGTGGGCCGCCGCCGCGGCGCTCGACCTGCCACTGAGCCTACACACGGCCACGCGACGGCAGGGCAAGATCCGCGGGGCCGGCGACAAGACGCTGCGCGACGCGAGCAGTCGCGCGACGAAGGCGTTCTATCCGGCGCTGTCGATGTGCGATCTGATCTTCTCCGGCGTCTTCGAGCGTCATCCCCGCCTCACGCTGGCCATCGTGGAATTCGAGCTGGCGTGGGTGCCGCACGTGCTCTCCACCATGGACTATACGTACCGCGAGCGCCACGGCGAGGCGATCTACCGGTTCAAGGACGGTATGATCCCGAGCGACTTCTTCCACCGCAACGTCGTGCTGAGCTTCCAGGAGGACGCCGTCGGCGTTCGCCTGCGAGACGTCATCGGCGTCGACAACATGATGTGGGGCTCGGACTATCCGCACAGCGAATC
>Ga0209217_1000485_pt1 | contig 11079 bp, 11 predicted proteins | sample JacPinW_OM3H0_M2_FD_187957 | JGI IMG/M metagenome (GOLD analysis project Ga0209217, IMG submission 187957) | Forest soil microbial communities from Algoma, Ontario, Canada - Jack Pine, Ontario site 1_JW_OM3H0_M2 (SPAdes) (version 2) | ecosystem: Environmental > Terrestrial > Soil > Boreal...
GCTGCCCCTCTCCTCAACGAAGGCGAGGGTGGCTCTCAATTCTCCTCTCGCGATTTCCGGTAGCAGGCGCTGCTTCTGCTCCTGGCTCGCGGCATTGACGATTGCCCCTGCACCGAGCATCGTGGTCGCGAAGAACGGCGAGGGTAAGAGGACCCGACCCATCTCCTCGAGCAGCACGCTGAGCTCGAAGAAGCCGTAGCCGGCGCCGCCGAACTCTTCCGGGATCGCGATGCCGGTCCAGCCGAGGTCCGCCATCTGCGCCCACATGGCGGGGTCAAACCCGGTGGTGGATTCCGCCAATGTGCGCACTGCTGACGATGGCGACTTGTCCTCGAGAAGGCGTCGGGCGGAGGCGCGCAGAGCATCCTGCTCCACGGTGAAGATCTGGGCGGCCGTGGACTTCGGTGGCGCCGTTTCTGTTGTCACCAGTAGGTCTCCTTGCACCTGGGCGTCAGCCCGCTGCCTGTCGCGCTTGTTGGGCCTCCAATATCATCGCCGATACGCCACACGATCAGCCGCACCCGCCCTGGACCTCCACGGGGCTACCGGTCGGTGACGACGTAGGCGCGTACGGGGAAGGTAGCCCCACCGACCCACGCGATCGGGACCGCGTGGAGACGTCCGTCACCGGATTCGATCGAGGCCAGGTTGGTCATGTGCTCGCATATCGGGACGCCGGCGCCCAGCAACCTCGTGTGCGCCGGTCGAGCCAGGTCCCCGACGTCATCGATGTTCAATGAGTCGATCCCGACGAAGGCGACGCCCGCCGCGATGAGCCTGTCGCAGGCATCAGCGGTGAGGAAAGGGTTTTCGCCGAAGTAGCTGTCGGTGCCCCAGTGACGTGAGAAATCGGTGCGGACCAATACGGCCTTGCCGTGCAAGTCGCCGCTGGGCAGGGCATCAGGACCGACGGCGCGACCGGCATCGGTGGCGTCTACGACCACGAATTGCAGGTCGGCAAGGTGCTCGAGGGGCAGTCCAGCCAGGTCGACACCAGCTCGAAACCGGTGCCTGGGTGAGTCGACATATGTCCCTGTGTTGCCGCACAGGTGCAGGGAGGCGATGAGGAACTCCGACTTGCCGTCGTACCGCGACGCGTCGTAGTCGTTGATGACCTCCGCCCGTGGCGTGGGCAGGGGCCGGTAGGTTTCCATGCCCTCTACCACGGCGTGGCTCAGGTCGATGAAGCGGCTCAAGGCGACAGTGTAGATCACCGTTGGAGGCCGGCACCTTGGCGCCACTCTTGACATGTGACCATATAGTCACATATAGTTAGGGCATGGATGAAGTCTTCAAGGCTCTCGCTGACCCAACCCGCCGGGGGCTCCTCGACGAGCTCTTCCGCGAGGATGGGCAGACGCTGAGTGAGCTTGAAGGGCGCCTGCCGATGACCCGTTTTGGCGTCATGAAGCACCTGAGGCAACTCGAAGGGGCGGGCCTGGTGGTCACCAGGCGGCGAGGGCGCGAGAAGCTCCATTTTCTGAACCCTGTTCCAATCCGGCTTGTCCACGACCGGTGGGTGAGCAAGTACGCCGAACCGTGGGCCGCGGGGCTCAGCAGCCTCAAAAACACATTGGAGGAACGCAGCATGGAAAAGATCTTCGAGATCTATATCAAGACCACCCCGGAGCGCCTCTGGAAGGCGATCACCGATGCCGACATCCGAAGCAAATACCAGTTCGGCAGTCGCATCCGCTCGGATTGGACGCCCGGATCGCATTTCGAGATGCGCACCCCGGACGGCGCCACGGTCCTGGGTGAGGGCGAGAACCTGGAGGTCGACCCGCCGCGGCGGCTGGTCCAGAACATGGTGGCCCTCTGGGGCGAGGACGTGAAGAGCGAGGGAACCACGAGGATCACCTGGGAGATTGAACCGGTCGGCGACTCCTGCCATCTGATCGTCACCCACGACGAGCTTCGCGAGGGCGCCCACGATGAGCTCTACGGCGGATGGCCAATGATCCTCTCCGGACTGAAGACGTTCCTGGAGACGGGCGAGCTTTTGACGACGCCGGGATCGCTGCTGTACGCCACCCCGCGGCCACCGGACGGGGGAAAGCCAGTATCGCGCTGATGGACCACCCCAAAGCACGGACGTGAATTGAATTGAGGCAAGGAGAAGTAATGACAGAAGAAAACAGACTTACGCATCCACCGGTGGCTAACACCGAGACGACGACCAATATCACCCAGGTCGGGACGGTGATCATTCCCGTCAGCGACCAGGACCGGGCGCTCGATTTCTACCTGGGACTCGGATTCGAGAAGCGCATGGACGCCCCCTACGGTGAGGGCGAGCGCTGGGTCGAGGTGGCGCCGCCGGGCGCCGCGACAACGATCGCGCTTGTCACCTCGCGTGATGGGGATTCCAGCGGGATAGAGGTGAGCTTGGCGACCAGGGATGCCGAATCAGACCATGCCGAGCTGCGGGCGCGAGGAGTCGACGCAGACGCGGCGGTCATACGCATGGGAGATTTCGTGCCGCCCATGTTCACTTTCCGCGACCCGGATGGCAACAGGTTCCGGGTGGTCGAGCGAGGCTGAGGGGGCAGGACTCAGCCAGCGATCTGTTGGGCCACGAGGGCGGCATCCTCGCCAACGCCAAGGAACAGCGAGGACTTGCGCTTGCGCAGAAAATGCACGCCGACGAAGTACAGACCAGGCGCCACCGTGCTGGCGCCTTCGTGGTGCAAGGGAAAGCCGAGATCGTCAAACGTGGGGATCTTCACCCAGCTGGCGTAGTCAGGACGAAAGCCCGAACTGCAGATCACTGTCCCGATCCGCGACATGTCAATGCTGGCAGGTGCATTGGCCTCGAAAGACGGTGGATCAGGCAGTTCGGGCGTCGGTATTCCCTGGCCCTTGCAGAACCCATCGATCAGGTTTCGGACTTCGGCATAGCGGGCATCGCCAAAGGCCACCGATTCGGCGAGGTCGGAGGCGAAGTGCAACCTGCTTTCGTCGGCCTGGATGAAGCGCCCGAGCAGCTGCACGCCGATCGCCTGAAGGGTGCGGTAGTGCATGTCATGCCCGCCATCACGCCCGCTCGCCTGGGGGTTGCCGGTTAAGCGCGCCCGCGGCGACGGCAGCGCGCTCAGGGGTTGTTCGAAGAAGGGAGTCTGCGTCAACCACGCGATGGCATCCCGGTCTCCAATCCGGCGCGGGATCCACCCGGCCTTGCCACACGCAAGGAATGTCTCGCGCCCAGCCTCCTGGAGCTCCTCCGCGATCTGGCCGCCAGTCTGCCCGCTGCCTATGACGAGAACCCCGCCATCGGGCAGCGATGCTGGATTCGCGTAGCTCTCGGCATCGATCACGTGCAGGCTGGGCGGCAAGGTGTGCGCCGCCGGCGGTCGGTGGGGGCGCTGATAGGCACCGGTTGCCAGCGCCACCTTGTGAGCAATGATGTCGCCGCTATCGGTGTGGAGCATGAACGCGGCGTCAGCGCTCGACTCCAGGGATCGGACCGTAATGCCCTCGTGAACCCTCCCGGTAGTGGTGGCGTAGCTCTCCAGGTAGGAGACGATGCCGTCCCTTGGCATGTACCCGTCGGGGTCGTCGCCGTCGTAGGTATGACCTGGCAGCTGGAGGGTCCAGTTGGGCAGCACCAGGCAGAAGCTGTCCCACCGCCCCCGCCAAGTTTGGCCGACCTTGCCGCGTTCGAGCACGACGTGCTCCACCCCACGCTGCGCGAGTTCATGGCTCAGCGACAATCCGGCTTGGCCTGCACCCACCACGACCACGTCCTCCCGTCGCGTCATCCGAGAGGATGCTAAACCCTGGCGACCAGCCTCAGGCGATCTCCTGTGGTAGCCAAAACCAACGCAGGTGTTCGAAGTCCGGACTCACACGAAGCTCGGGAGTCGACGGCCGGGCATGGGGCCCAGCCAGGATCCGCTTCGCCGCATCGATATATCCGGCGAGAGCCTCCTCGCCCTCCACGAGCCGGACGGCGGCGCGCTCACTTGCTGCAGCGTCATAGCTGATGCTCGACAGAGCCAGCGGATTCTCGGCAACTCCATTGACATGGCGCCACAACCCGGTATCCACTTCCAGGGCGTAGTCCGGAAGCAACGTCCAGCCGTCGACCGCGATGAGATCCACGGCGTCGAGGATGAATTCACACACCACATCCGAGATGAAGTAGTTGAAGTTGACGCGGACCCAGCCGGGCTTGATTGCCTCGCACCCGCGCGCGATCTCACGATCAAACTCGTGCGACCTCTCGATGTCAATGCCGAGAAGGCGGTGACCATACGGGCCCGCGCACGAGCAGCCCCCGCGCGACTGTATCCCGAATAGGTCGTTCAAAAGCGCGACCACGAAGTTGTGGTGCAGGTAACGACCCTCGTGTTTGACAACGAAAGAGACGATTGACAGCCGGTCGAGGTCGGGATTACCGAGGATCTCGATGTTTGGATTTTTCTGCCAGCGCGCGATGGCGCGCCTGATGAAGTTCTCTTCGCGCCGGCGGATCTCATCCACGCCGACGGCCCCTTTGAGCTGGAAGACCAGCCCTGCCCGAATCGACTCTACGATCGCGGGGGTTCCACCCTCCTCGCGTGCTTTCCTTTGCACAACGAATATGCCCAACTGTTTGTTCTTCGACAACAGCCCTAGTCAGCGGCTGCGCCAGGCGTTTCCACTCCGCTCTTCAGGTCTGCCGCCAGCAGCCGGTGAAACAGATGCTCGCCCGCTTCCCGCCGCACCGAGAGCCTGCCCGCGCCATAGGCACGCGATTTCAGACCACGCTGTACCGCCTCACAGATGCCCAGGTCTTCGTCCTGCACCCGCGCGCCCACGGCCACACTTTGCTCGTTGTACTGGCGGCGAGCCTCGCTCACATCGCCGAAGTAGAAATGGAAAATCACGCGGCAATGATCGACGTCCAGCGGCAGCACCAGATTCGTGTCCATGTAGCCTTCATAGCAATTGATCATCAGGTTGGGATATTGCCAGAAGTATCGCGCCCGGTCGCCCTGGCGCGTCCAGGCCGTCGCCGCGTCTTCCTTTCCCGCAACCATCGGACTCGACTGCAGACAGTAACGGTCTTCGCTTTCGATGGTGTACTCCTTGTAATCCAGCACCGAGCTCAGGCCTTTGTGCAGGTGCGGGACGTGATACCCGCCGTCGAGGTAATTGTCGACAAATACTTTCCAGTTGCAGTGAATATCGTAAGTGCGGCTGTCGAAGTAGCGCAGCTTGCTGACTCCCAACGGCACCACCCGCTTCACGAGACCCCCGAGAAACTTCTGCAGTGATTCGGCCCGGGGATCCAGGTTCACCAAAACAAATTTCTCCCAGGTTTCCGCCTTCACCGGGACCAGGCCGTTCTGCTGGCGCTCGAAGTTCTTCACGCCGTCGAATTCCGGCATGCCTTTGAGGGAACCGTCGAGACCGTAGTTCCAGCCGTGATAGGGACAATGCAGAATGGACGCCTGCCCGCAGGGCTCAGTGACGACCGCAGCAGCATGGTGCCGGCACACGTTGTAGAAGCCACGTAGCACACCATCGTTGCCGCGCACTGCGACGATGGGCTCCCCGGCAACGCTGGCGCTTACGAACTGGCCCGGCTTTTCCACCTGCTCCAGCCGCCCTGCCACTTGCCAAGTCTTGCTGAACACGGTCTTGCGCTCAAGTTCCGCGATCCGCGGATCCACATACCAGGGCGCAGGAATGGTCGAAGCCTCCGCCAATGAAGCTTTGTCGTTGTAGACGGCGAGAATCTCTGCGATCGACATTCCCCTCGTCATGCCCCGATCGCCCTCTTCAGCACATCCAGAAATTGCGCGATGCGCGCTTCCTTTTTCTCTCCCGGGTCACCCTGTCGCCGGAATAGCCCCGGGTCCAGTTCCTCGGTAAGCAGTGCATCCTGGAAGCGCTCTACCGTCCAATCCAGGATGGAAACCATCATTTGCTGATCCAGGTCGCGGCGAAGCTCTCCGCGCTGCAATCCGAACTGCACGAAGGCCACCGTGCCATAGGGGTCTTCCGCCATGAGAAAACGGTTGATCTCGCGCTTGAGCGTCAGGTCAGTTCCGTAGTTTCCCAGCAGCGACACGCGGTATGGAATCCAGTCCTCATGGAGGAGATGTTCAGTACGTGCCAGCCAGTAGCGCAGCACCTCGAAAAACCCGCCCTCCCGGACTTCCGCGGGGGCGTCGAGGTAACTGGGAAACGAGCGAACCGCCTTCTTGTAGACTTCAAAGAACAATCCATCCTTGCTGCCAAAGTGTTGGAAGATCGATCCCTTCGCGATGCCGAGCGCGGCGGCGATATCGCCAACCCGGGCGGCGTGGTAACCCTGCTCGGCAAAATGACGCATGGCGGCATCGACAATGCGGCTCCGCTTGCCCTCGGACCGAGGCCGGGCCGGCAGACTGCGATAACGCGGCGGCGAGATAATACTGCTTCCAATTCCGCTCATAGCTGACCTCAAGTCATAAAACTCTACAGAACCCGAAGGAGAATTTCAATTCTATTTGTTAGACAGATACGGTAATGTTAAGCCCATCGTCGCCCGGTGTGGTGATCGTGGGTCATACCAGCGTGCCGCCTTCGTCCACAAAAATCTACGACGCCGTGGTTGTCGGTGCCGGCCACAACGGTCTCACCGCGGCTGCATATCTTGCCCATGCTGGGCTCAGCACCCTGGTGCTCGAGCGCCGTGAGGTTGTCGGGGGCTGCTGCGTCACCGAACAAATCGCCCCCGGTTGTCGCGCATCCACAACTTCCTACATCGCCAGCATGTTGCGGCCGGAGGTCATTTCCGACCTGCACCTCGCGGAACACGGCCTGCGCATGGTGGCCTGCGATCCCGCCATCCAGGTTCCCTTCCCCGATGGTCACGTCGTTCCCTGGTGGGCGGAGCGCAACCGGGCCAAAGCGGAATTTGCAAAAATCTCTGTCCGGGACGCCGCAACCTTCGTCCAGGTGGACGACCGCCTCAAAAAGCTCGCCCGCTACCTGCAGCCGTTTTTCATGGAACCGCCCCCCCAGTTCGACACCAGCAGCTTGCACGGTTGGAGCGACTTGTTTCGGGTCGGAAAAAAATTCCGTGGCATTTCGAGCGATGAGGTTTCGCAACTGATTTCTTTCCTAACCGGAAGCCTGGGCGAATTTCTGGATCACAATTACGAGTCCGAAAAGATGAAGACCATGTTCCTTGCCAACAACGTGTATGGCAAGCATGGCGGCCCCTATCAGCCAGGCACCGCGATTGGCCTGCTCTTTCACCTGCTGAGCGGCGGAGAGCACGAACTGCAGGGCTCCTTCGGACACGTCATGGGCGGCATGGGCGCCATCACCCAGGCACTGGCCGCCGCCGGGCGCAAGCTGGGAGTCGAAATCCGCATCTCTGCACCGGTGGTGCAGATTGATGTCCGCCACGGCCGGGCTCGTGGCGTGGTGCTTGAAGACGGCAGCCAGATCCGTGCCCGCGTCGTGCTCTGCAATGCCGACCCCAAGCGTACCTTCCTGAAAATGGTTGCGGCGTCCGAGTTGCCGAATGAGTTTCTGCACGCCATCCGCGGCATCAAGATGGACGGTCCGTGCGCCAAGGTGAATCTGGTGCTGGACGCGGAACCGCGCTTTACCGGAACCTCCCCGGACGCCACTCCTCTGGAGCGCACTTTCTATACCCTGGTTCCATCGCTCGCTTTTGCCGAGCGCTGCTACGATATCGCCAAGTTCGGTGAAATTCCCGAACAGTTGTGGGTGGATTGTGTCGTCTCCTCCAACGCCGATGCCTCGCTTGCTGTCGCCGGCAAACACATTCTGACCTGCTTCGTACAGTACGTCCCCTACCGGCTGAACGAAGGCACCTGGGACGAGAAACGCGATCTGCTCGGCGAGCGCGTCATCAGGAAGATCGCCGAGTACGCCCCCAACGTTCCGAACTCGATCGTCGCTCGCCAGGTGCTCACACCGCTCGACCTCGAGCGCACCTACGGATTGACCGAGGGCAACATTTTTCACGGCGATCTCCGCCTCGAGCAACTTTTCTTCATGCGTCCGGTTTCCGGATGGTCGCAGTACCGCACCCCCGTGGATGGCCTGTATCTATGCGGCGCCGGCGCCCATCCCGGCGGCGGCGTGACCGGAGCCCCGGGACACAACGCGGCCCAGCAGGTCTTGCGCGACTGGAAAAAGGGGCGCCTTAAGGAGGCTGCCGCATGAATAATGGCAACTCCCGTCTCAAGACTGCAGAGATTATTATTCTCGGCGCCGGTGTCATGGGCACCTCGATCGCCTTCCACCTGGCGAAGCGTGGAGTGGCCAGGATCGTGGTCATCGACAAGGGCCACGTCGCCCAGGGCGGCAGCGGACGTTCTTCCGCCCTCATCCGTATGCACTACAGCTATCCTCCTGAAGTGCAGCTCGCCCTGGTCAGCCCGCGCATGTTCCAGCACGGGCGGGAGGATACTGGCGAATCAGGGGACTTCCGCAAAACCGGATTTGTCCGCATCGTTCATCCAGGAGAAAGTGAACGCTTGAAGCTGAATGTGGAGATGCAACGCAATCTCGGCGTCAATGTGACGCTTATCGATCACGCCGAACTCAGGGAACTCGAGCCCGACTGGGCTGTGGAGCAGACATGAAGAAGAAAACAATTCTCGAGCGGCTCAAGGACGGTCCCGTCCTGGGCGACGGCGGTTATCTTTTGGAACTGGAGAAGCGGGGCTGGGTTCGCGCGGGTCCGTTTACTCCCGAGGTCGCGCTGGTGTATCCCGACGCGCTCCGCGAACTGCATATCGAGTTCCGTGAAGCCGGAGCCGACGTCTTGCAGGCCCTGACCTTCTATGCCAGCCGCGACAAGCTGGCCACGGTCGGCCTGGAGAACCGGCTCGAAGACCTCAACCGCGCCGCAGTGCGGATCGCTCGCGAGGTCGCCGGAGACAAGTGTCTGGTGGCCGGCAACCTTAGCCTCACATGGATGTATGAGCCCGGCAGCCCCACCGCCGCCGATCGGGTTCGCCAAACCTTCGACGAGCAACTCGCCATTCAGGTCGAAGAAGGCGTAGACTTCATCATTGGCGAAACTTTCTCGTGGCTGGGAGAGGCCCTGATCTGCGTCGAGCGCGGCAAGAAGACTGGCCTGCCTGTGATGGTGACGGTTTGCTTCGAAAGTAAAGAAGAAACTCTGGAAGGCAAGTCGCCCGCCGATACTGCCAAGGCCTTGCTGGACGCCGGGGCTGACATTGTGGGCCTGAACTGCCTGCGCCCTCCGGAACACACCCTGGGCGCAATGGAACAGATGCGGAAAGCGGTCTCCGGCTATCTTGCCTGCCAGCCCGTGGCCTATCGGACGCCGAGGAATAAGCCGGACTTCACCAGTTTGCAGGAATTCCCCCTCGCCCTCGATCCGCTGCAGCTCACGCGAAAAGAGATGGGAGACTACGCCGTTCGCGCCCACGAAATCGGCATCAACTACATCGGTTCGTGCTGTGGCTCGGTCGCAATCCATGTTCGCGAGATGGCGCGCGCCTTGGGGAAGCTATCCGAAGACAAACGCGTGTGGAAGAAAGGCGGGGAGAAGCCCATGTCGGCCTACGAATATTACGGACATGACACCGTGGCCGCAAAAAAGAGCTAGAAGCTATCTCCCGTGGCCCGATAGGGATGTGGCCTCCCGTGGCCTCCCAGTGGCCTCCCGCGCGCGATTGGTTCGCCCCGCATTCGTGTGCTAACATCCCCGGCATTGCCTATGGCGGAGTCTGCGTACCTCCGAGGGCTTGCCATCCGGGACTCGGATGTCTCAGATGTTCCGCGGCATTCTCTGATCGTCCGCATCACCCACTGGATCACTGCGCTCAGCTTCCTGGGCCTGCTCCTCAGCGGTGTCGCCATTCTTCTGGCCCACCCGCGGCTGTATTGGGGCGAGACGGGCGCCGTGGGGACAGTGCCCGACGCATGTTGCAAGCGCTCGCCGATGGGGAAACCAAGCCAGCAGCTCTGGCCACCCTGGCGAATAAGCAGTTGCGCGCCACCTCCGAACAGCTGCGCGACGCGCTCGGGGCCTGCACGGAACTCAATCCCGTCTACCGCCGACTGTTGAAGATGGCGCTGGAGGAATTGCAGTTCATCGAGCAACACATCGGTCAACTCGACCAAGAGATGGCGTCTCTGCTCTCACAGCATCAGGATGCCGTGCAGCGCCTGGCCGAGGTGCCGGGACTGGGAGTGGATTCGGCACAGCAGATTATTGCCGAACTTGGTGCCACGGCAGCCAGCTTTCCTTCCCCAAAGCACCTTTCTTCCTGGGTCGGGGCCTGTCCTGGAGACGAAGAAAGCGCGGGAGTGTCCCAGAGCCACCGCTCCCCCAAGGGCAATCGCCAGATGCGACGCATTCTCAATCAATGTGCTAACGCCGCGGTCAAGGTCAAAGGAAAGCATCTTTCAGATCCTATATCGTCGATTGGTATCCCGGTTGGGACACAATCAAACCATCGGGGCGATTGCGCATCGGATCTGCCGACTCATCTGGATCATTTTGCATCGCGGGGTTCGTTACGAGAAACACGGCCCAGCCCTCCAAGAGAGTTCGAAACGAGCACGCACCGCGAGAATGATCCGGCAACTCCGAAACCTCGGCTATCGCGTCGAACGGCTGACACAGAACCCAGCATAAGCGGCGAGGAATTTTCGACCCTGCTGGGCACACCAAAAAAGGGCCAGCCGCCTGGCTGGCCCATGGTCAACTTTAAGGAGAGAAGGGTCGTGAATCGCTGCCCACCACAACTGACAGTAAGTCCCGGGACTAACCATCTGGAACGGGCCAGCAGCGGCCACCCGTTCGTATTGGACCAAGACTACGGGCCTCGCGGTTCGCGATTGTCACGGCCCGTTCACGGAATTGTCATTTTCTTGTCAACTCGACGGGCCGGATCAAGGATACCTAATGCCGCTCGTAAGCCGGACTATCCGGCGCCGGCGGATCATAGTCCCGGCCATAGAGATTCTTGTGGCCGGCCGGCATTGTGGTCTCCGCGAGCCGGAGCATTCCCAGCGTAGAACTGCTCTCCGACACAGTTACGTCGCGGCTCATCGCCTTCAGAGTCTCGGGCAGCGCATATTCAT
>Ga0209217_1000486_pt1 | contig 11079 bp, 7 predicted proteins | sample JacPinW_OM3H0_M2_FD_187957 | JGI IMG/M metagenome (GOLD analysis project Ga0209217, IMG submission 187957) | Forest soil microbial communities from Algoma, Ontario, Canada - Jack Pine, Ontario site 1_JW_OM3H0_M2 (SPAdes) (version 2) | ecosystem: Environmental > Terrestrial > Soil > Boreal...
CCTTCATGCCGGCAACCGTTTCGGGAGTTTTGACGGGTGGTGCCGATGAACTTACCTTGGCGGCCGCTTGTTCCTGGGTTCCTTGGCTGGATTGTGTTGCGCGCCGAGCGCGAGATCGCGATGCGGACCGCCCAATTCCCCAGGAACGCGCGATCGAGGGCCCTGCGGTATATCCAATGAACGCACCCGCCACCGCGCCCACCGGTCCCAAAACGACCGCTCCCGACACTGCGCCCAGGGCAGCATCTCCAGCACGATTTTGTGCTCTGGCTTCGAACGAAATAAATGACCCTGCGATCAGTGCGGCAACAAAGAGTTTCTTCATCGCGGTTCCCTCGAGTGCATCGCAAGGCGCACGGGACTCCGAAATTGCGGCGGCACGAAGGTGCAGGCTCATATTCCGCTGGTCTAGATACGCGATTCAAAAAGCCCGCGACCGGTTCCCGGCGCGGGCTTGATTCTTGCGATGTTGTCGATATGCCGCTGATTTGCCCGACGTGTCAAATCCTTTTGGCGCGAGCAAACGCTCTAATTCCTGACCGCATAAAACGCTGTTCTGATCGCCAACTGGTAAGACAGTTCGGCATGCACAGCGAGCGGCCATAACGCTGCGCCGCCGAGCAGGCCGATAAAATTGCGCCGCTTCATTGCCCTGCCCCCATGCTCCCGGATGCAACCTAACATATAGCTCGGGCCGAATGTGCGGCCGTGCGCGCCGGCGGCGACAACAATCCCACAATGGGGCTTCGGTAGCTTTCTCCCGAATTGTTTCCAATACTGCAAGCGATAAGAAGATCAGCAGGGAACTCGCAGCGAAGTAAATGATTATCGCCACGCGATCTGATCGAGCAAAACGCGAATTTTCTTGATTGCCGGCGAAAGACCGCGAATGTTTCACGGAAGGGTTTACTGTTTCAATTGATCTCGGACATCAAAGATTTTCATGGCCAAAACCAATCGCTCAGAAACCAAAAAACCCAAAAACATGGTGCTTCGGTTGCTCGGTCCGGGATTGGTGACCGGCGCCGCCGATGACGACCCATCGGGCATCGCTACCTATTCGCAAGCCGGGGCGCAGTTCGGTTACGGCTTGCTTTGGACGGTGTTTCTCACAACGCCGTTCATGATCGCAATCCAGCTGGTGAGTGCCCAGATCGGCAGAGTAACCGGCAAGGGCCTCGCCGCCAATGTCATGGAGCTGGCACCGCGTTGGCTGGTACTGGCGCTTGTTTTTCTTCTGGTCGTTGCAAACACAATTAACATCGCGGCTGATATCGCTGCGATGGGAGAATCTCTTTCGCTGGTTATCGGTGGCCTCAATCACGAACATGCCCTGATATTCGCAGCGACCTCGACCTTGCTGCAGGTCTTCGTACCGTATCGCCGATATGCTCCTGTGCTCAAATTTCTGACGCTCAGTCTATTCGCATATGTTGCAACCGCACTGACCGTGAACATTCCGTGGAGCGCGGCCCTGCTGGCGGCTATCTGGCCAAAGCCAACGATCAATGCAGACTATTTCTTGATGGTTGTGGCCGTTCTGGGGACCACGATAAGCCCCTATCTGTTTTTCTGGCAGGCTTCGCAGGAAGTCGAGGAAATGAACCAAGGCAGGATAAGCAGTCCGCTTCGCGAGCTAACCAGAGGCGGCGATCCGGAACTTGACCGCATCAAGATCGATACCATAGTTGGAATGATTTTTTCCAACGCGATTGCCTTTTTCATTATCCTGACCACGGCGGCTGTTTTGAATGCCCACGGTGTCACCAACATCAATTCGGCAACCGAGGCGGCTGAAGCGTTAAGACCGCTGGCAGGTGATTTTACTTTTCTGCTTTTCGCCCTGGGGATTATCGGGACCGGCATGCTGGCGATACCCGTGCTGGCCGGCTCGGCTGCCTATGGCGTGTCCGAAGCATTCGGATGGCACGCTACCCTTGAAGCAAAGGCGCCGGACGCCGTCGGGTTCTACACGATTATCGCGGCGGCCACCGTTATCGGATTCGGACTTGGCTTTACCGGGATAGACGCCATTCACATGCTGGTGTGGAGTGCCGTACTCAACGGTATTGTCGCGGTTCCGATCATGGCGATGATGATGGTGATCGTCGCAAATTCCAGACTTATGGGGCGGTTCAGAGCCAGGTCCTGGCTAGTCGCTTTGGGCTGGATCGGCACCGGGCTGATGGCTGTTGCTGTGATTGCTTTGTTTTGGTCTTTTCTCGCCGGATAGATCGACAGTGCCTCATGTATTGCTGGCATCTCAGCCAGTCCAGCCGCGAGTCTAAATCGAAACCAGCCGCCCAATTTCAACGACCTGATCGCTGGGGAGGCTGAAGAAGTCGCTGACGTGTACAGCATTGCGTTCCATCACGGCGAACAACCGCTCCTGCCAGGCGGGCAGGCCCATGCCGTCCTCGCGGCGGACGACCGTCTCGCGGCCGACATAATAGGTGACATCGTCGAGGTCGACCGTGCACCCCCGCGATTTGCTGGTTGTCAGCAGTTCTGGAATATGCGGACGTTCCATGAAGCCGTAATGCGCTTCCGCGCGCCAGAAATTCTCCGCGACATTCTCGATGGTGATGCGGTTGCGAGGCGCGACCCACGGCACCGACTGGATTTCCACGCGCAGCACGAACAGATGTTCGTGTAGTGCGCGGTTATGCTTGACATGCCAGACCATCACCGGCGGCGTATCCCGCTCGGTCCGGGTCAGGAACACGGCCGTGCCGGGAACCCGCGGCACCTTCCTTGCGGCGATTCCGGCCATGAATTTCGGGACCGGAATCAGCGCTTCGTTCATCCGCATAGCGACAGCGGCGGCGCCGCGATGCCAAGTCCACATCACGCCGTAGACGGAGATCGCCAGGATCAAAGGGACATATCCACCCTCGGCGATCTTGGTGAGATTAGCGAGGAAGAAGGCGCTATCGATGATGAGAAAGAAGGCTGCGACTGAGCCGGCAGCCAGCATGCTCCAGCCCCAGATCTCGCGCATCGCAATGAAAAGCAGCGCTGACGTCATCAGCATTGTCAGCGAAACGGCGATGCCGTAGGCGGCTGCCAGATTGTCGGATTTGCCAAAGCCGATAGTAAGTCCGACGGTGACCATCATCAGCAGCCAGTTGACGACGCCGACGTAAATCTGCCCATACCCCTCCGACGAGGTCTGCTTGATCCACAGTCTTGGTAGCCAGCCAAGCTGGATCGCCTGCCGCGTCATCGAGAAAGCCCCAGTTATGATCGATTGACTGGCAATGATCGTCGCTACTGTCGCCAGCACGATGAGCGGCAGCAGCAGAACCTCGGGACAGAGCCGGAAGAAAATATTGCCGTCTGTCGGGGCGCCTTCCAGTACGAGCGCCGCCTGTCCGGCATAGTTCAGGATCAGGCTTGGAAAGACGATGGCAAACCAGGCTAGTTTGATAGGCCCTCTGCCGAAATGACCCATATCGGCGTAGAGCGCTTCGGCGCCGGTGACGCAGAGAAACACCGCGCCCAGCACCAGAAAGCCTGTTGCCCCATGTGAGAACAGGTAGGACAGGCCGTAGACAGGATTGAGTGCGGCGAACACGGAAGGATGCCGCACAATGCCCGAAATCCCCATCAACGCGATGGCGACGAACCAGACAAGCATCACCGGGCCAAACAAGCGACCGATCGTTGCCGTCCCCTGTGACTGGATTGCAAACAGCGCGAGCAGGATCGCGACGGCGGCCGGAACAACATAGGGCTGCAGGGCGGGTGTCGCCATATTGAGCCCCTCCAGCGCCGACAGCACCGAAATCGCCGGGGTAATCGCGCCGTCGCCGTAGATCAAGGCCGCCCCGAACAGGCCGACAGCCACGATGGTTGGCCGCTGCTGCTTCTTCACCCCCAGCAATTCCATCAAGGCCAGGATGCCACCCTCACCGTCATTGTCGACGCGCATGGCGAATGAGACATACTTTACCGTGGTGATGATGAAGAGCGTCCAGAGCACGAGCGAGAGCGCGCCCAAAACGGTGCCGGCGTCCGACGCGGTTTCAGCGGTGCCAAGAATGGTCTTGAACGTATAAAGTGGGCTGGTGCCGATATCGCCGAACACGATGCCCAACGCAGACAGGCCCAGAATGGGCAGCTTGCGCTGCGGAGCTTGTCGCACAGCGTCGCCGGCATCTGGTGTTGGATTTTCGCTCACTTTATGTGCCGTCCAATGCGGAAAATTGATTGTTAGTCGACAGGCCAGCGGCTTCCGGACAATCGTATGACGGCGTCAGCGCCAAATAAACCGCGCTGACAACAACAGTCTTCACTTTTCGTACAAATTATCGTCTCGGATTGCGACACCCAAATGCCTGGATGTCCGAGAAGCGCCCCAACAACAGAACATTTCTGCAGCGGCGCGAGGACCCTTGTTGCGACATATCCAGGCGGCTTGCCTTCGCTGGCGGGCCGCCTGACGGGTCAGTACAGAGCCGGTCGATCGATCCGCTGTGCCACGAGCCAACTACGTGTCATCGATGATTGTTTCGCACGCGCCTGTAGTCCGGGACTCAGACCGGTCGTCGTGCGACGAGGTCGATTTCAATCAGCGCGTCGTACGCCAGGCCGGTCACACCGACGCAGGTGCGGGCCGGCAAGCGGTCTTGCGCGAAGTAATTTCGATAAGTCTCGTTCATGGCCGCATAGTCCTGCCGGAAACGCGTCAGATAAATCCGCGCCATCACAACGTGCTCGAAACCGAGATCGAGCCCCGCCAGCACCAGCCTCAGATTTTCCATGACGGCACGGGTCTGCTCCTCGATGGTATCCGGCAATTTGCCGGGCGCGTCGGGCGTATCGGGCATCTGTCCGGTGACGAAGACGAAGCCGTCGGTTTCGACGGCATGACTGAACGGCGCTACGGGTCTCGGTCCGCCTGCAATCATGTGGAATTTCAATGGATGTGGCCCCAACTCGTTACGATCGCGGGACGTTTTCAAACAGGCGTTTGCTCAGAATGGCATGAACGCCCCAATTGCCATCGACCACCTGTGTTACGCCAAAATCCACCGCGGCCGACATCAGCGCGATCGCCTCGTCTTCGCTCAGGCCTTTGATGTTGATCAGAAAGCGGCGCATCTTGCGGAACGCGTCCTTCATCGCGAGATCGAGGGACGATGTCGCGTAGACCTCGCTCTGCCCTTTGGCGCCGAACTCGGCGAGATAGTTCGGGTGGCTGAACCCGGTTAAAACCCAGTCGGTTGCCGTCTCGATCAGGGGATAGGTCAGGTCTGCGAAGACGCGGCCGGCCAAGTCTGGTTTCTTATGAAGGATGAGCTGGAAGGTCCCGGTCATCGAACATTCGATAGCGGTGCCGCCCAGTTCGCCATCGCCCTGCGTCGCATGCGGATCGCCCACCGACAGCAAGGCGCCAGGCACTGAAACCGGCAGATAGACCGTCGATCCCTTGCCAAGCCTCCAGTTGTCCAGATTGCCGCCGAAATAGGAGGGTGGAATCGAGTCGACGAAATCCGCTTCGCGAGGCGCAACGGCGATCACACCGAAATGCGGACGCAGTGGAATGCGAATGCCGTCGAGCACGTTGTGCCTTCGTTTGACAGAACCCGGGACGACGGGCACCCCGGGATAATCGTAGGTCGCGTGAACAACTCCGAAGGGATCGGCCTGAGGCTCCCAGCGATAGGAATAGAGGGCGCGCGCGTACGGCGCCTCTTCGTGATCGCCTTCGCGCCCCGCGAAGTAGATCTCGTAGATCGTCACCGCCTCGCGCGGTTTCGGGTCGGCCAGCAACTCGTTGTAGTGATATCCCCACCATGCAGCGACGCTGCTGCCAAACACCTGACCTTCAAAATCGGGGTTTCGGCTTGGGCGCGGCACAATGTCAACGATGCGAACTTCGAGCACGTCACCGGGCTGCGCACCTCTCACCGCGACTGGGCCGGTGCAGATGTGAACGCCAAAGCCTTCGCCAGCGCCGCGACCGTAGACGGACGCATCCATCGGTCCGGCGCCGCGCCGATCGACATTCTTCGCGTCAAGCGTCCAGCGAAAGACGCTTTCGGCCCCGACGTCGTTCGTGATCATCCGTGCTGGATCGTCCGACGCATGCTGCGTCAGGGTCTCGATCGTTATTGTGTCACCCGAATTGATTTCGATTTGCGGCTGCAGCGACCTGCTGAAATATCCCCAATGCACGCGCGACGCCTCCACCGAAAGGTGATGGTGACGGTGCCCGCCTTCGGCGCACCGGGTAACCATATCCGCTTGCGCGGGTGCCGCGCTCTTTTGAGCGCTCGCCAATGGTTGGTGGCTGCGCAACTGCGCGAGCGCCTGCTGCGGCCAGCCGCGCTGACCGGCCGCAGCGGAATGGACCGTCGTGCGCTCGATTTCTTGCTGACGAAATTCGCGCGGCGAAAGCCCGAATCGATGGCGGAATGCCCGGCTGAAATGCGCGGAATCATTGAAGCCGTTGCGGTAGGCAATCTCCGAGATCGAATTGTGCGCCTGGGCCGCATTCGACAGTTCCGCCGATGTCCGCTGCAGCCGGCGCTCGCGTAAATAGTGCGTGAAGCTGCTTCCGGAGCCTTCAAACAGCTTTTGCATATACCGCTCGGATATTCCTTCGAGCTCCGCCACCCTCGCTGGAGTAAGATCAGGATCACCAAGCTTGCGCTCGATTGTTTGGCAAAGACGGTGAAGGATTGCCGCCTGCGTCGCGGTACTGCCAGCATCCTTTGTCGGCGGCACTAGCTGCCGCACGAACGTAGGCAGCAGGTCGGCGAGGCTTTGGGCGACCGCGACCCATTCGACATCGGAAAGCGTCTCAAGATTTCGCGCTGCCGATTCCAACGTACGCGAAAACACCTCGGTGAAACCGCCGGGTGCCAAGACCCGGACGTCGTCGAAGACTGGATTGCATATTTTGCGCCCATGAAACGCTCCTGATGTCACCGACAAAACCACGGCGCGCATGTCACGCTGGAAGGCCACGCTCCAGTCGCCCTTTCGTGGCAACAAAAGCAGGTGCCCAATCGAAATGATCTGATGGCCCGCGGTTGTCCTTAGTGTGACGCCGTCCTCGATCGGCAACAGCACGATCGGCACGTCGTCGGGGAGATGTGGCAGCGGTGATACTGTTTGCGATCCCGCCGCTAACTTGGCCAGCACAACGCCCTCGGCATTGCGGTATGACGCCGTCGCGTGCCCGGCATCAACGGTCGAGGCCGCCGATGGCTGGAGACCGACCGCGCTTAGAACGTCCCGCCACGCCTCCAGCCGGTCGTCTTCGGAATACGATTCACTGGTGAATGGGCGGAAGCTCATAAATCGACCCCAAACACGCGAATCGAAGCAACCTCCGTGCCAAAAGCGGGGCGCCGGTTGCCCCGCTCTCCACCAGATGCAACCTCCTGATACCCTTGAGGGATTTATAGCCTGCGGCAACGCTTGAGGGTTCCGGGGTGCCATTCTTCAGGCGTCAGTCGCACCTGAAGACGTTCTTGCGGATAGTGCCATGGACGCCCCAATTGGCGTCGACCACCTGTGTCACGCCGAAATCGGCACCCACCGACATCAGCGAAATCGCCTCATCTTCGCTCATTCGATGCACCGTCATCAGAAACCGGCGTAGCTTGCGGAATGCATCCCGCATCGCTCGGTCAAGGCTCGAATGGTTCGCGATTTCGGTCTGCGCGTCGGCCCCGAGTTCGGCGAGATAATTCGGGTAGGTGAAACCGTAGACCGACCACGCCTTGTCGGTCTCCAGCATCGGATGGGAAAGCCCCTCCAATACCGTCCCGCCGAGATCGCGGTGCTTATGCAGGATGAACTCGAAGTCGCCGGTCAAGGACGTCTCGATGGCGGTGCCGCCAAGTTCGCTGTCGCCCTGGGCCGCGTGCGGGTCGCCCACTGAGAAAAAGGCGCCGGGTACCGCAACCGGATAATACATCCGCGCACCCTTGCCGATCCGCCAGTCATCGATGTTTCCGCCAGTGTAGCCTGGCGGAATCGAACTCACGAAATCCGACTCCGATGGCGCCAATCCCATCGTTCCAAAATGAAGTCGCGCCGGCACCTTCACATTGGGAAGGATATTCTCGCGCTTGCGGATGGTCGCGTGATCGACCCGCACGCCGGGATAATCGATCGTGGAATGCACGATGCCATCCGGATCGGTCTGCGGAGTCCAGACGTAATTATAGACGGCCTTCGCAAACGGCTCGCCGGTCGTATCGAGTTCGAAGATCGTGACAACTTCGCGCGGCTTCGGCTCCTCGATAAGGTCGTGGTAGTGGAAGCCCCAACTCGCCGCGACGTTGGAGCCGAAGCAGCGGCCGGCGTGGCAGGCGTGGCAACTGGGCCGCGGCCGCACGTCCAGAATGCGGACTTCCAGCACGTCCCCGGGCTCGGCATGCTCGATCGCGATCGGTCCGGTCAGCAGATGAACACCGATGCCCTCGCCGGCCCCGCGAATAAACGGCCCCTCCGTCGGGCCTGATCCACGCCGAACGATGGCTTTGTGCTCGCGGGTCCAGTGGAACACGCTTTCCGCGCCCGGATCGTTGGCGATCATGCGCTCGTAGTCGTCGTTGGCGTGGTGCGTCAATGTCTCGATGGTCGCGCGGTCTCCCGAGCGCAGTGTCAACGCGGGTGCGACCTTCTTGCTGAAGTATCCCCAGTGAACGGTAGCGGGCGATACCGGTAGCGTATAGTGCTTCATGCGAGTGCCTCTTCAGAAAAGCGATCGAAAGTGCAGCGGACGGCCACCGCGTGGTCGCCGACGCTGCGGAACGAGCAACCTGGTCATGCGGTGTTCTCCGGCGCCTTGTCGCCCTCCATCACGCTCAGAAAGCGCGCCGTCACGGGATGGCGTGGATTGGTGAGGATTTCGTGCGCGGGTCCTTCTTCGAGGATCGAACCGCCGGACAGGAACGCGACGCGATCGGCGACTTCATCCGCGAAGCGGATTTGATGGGTCGAGATAATCATCGTCAGCCCGTCATCGACCGCTAACCGCCTGATAACCTCCAGCACCTCGTTGACGAGTTCAGGATCGAGTGCGGAAGTTGGCTCGTCCAGCAGTAAGACGCTGGGATTCGGCGCGAGCGCCCGGGCAATGGCGACCCGCTGCTGCTGGCCACCCGAGAGGTGGCGCGGCAGGGCATCCGCGCGATGGCTAAGCCCGACGCGTTCGAGCAATTCGCGGGCGCGCCGGTCGGCATCGACGCGGGTCATGCCGTGTACCCAGCGCAGCGGCCCTGCGACATTCTCCCTGGCCGTCAGGTGGCTGAATAGGTTGAACTGCTGAAACACCATGCCAACGCCGACGCTCGCACGTTCATTGGCGATCGCGCGCGGCGACAAAGGCTTGCCGTCGTCGCGATGCCCGAGACGGCGGCCGCCGACACGTACCATGCCGGAATCCCAATTCTCCAGATGATTGATGCAACGCAGAAGCGTGCTCTTGCCTGATCCGCTAGGTCCAAGCAGCGCGACGACCTCGCCCACCCGCACGGTCAAATCGAGTCCATTAAGTACGGTCTGCGCACCGTAATTCTTGCGCAAATCGGTCACCTCGACGGCGACATTGTTACGTTCGACCATGGCGGCGTGCTTGGCCCTATCGCCCCTTGAGGTCGCGCGTGGCGACGGCGCTGGCAGATCCGGCGGCGGGCTCTGCGAAGGGTCGGCAGGTGCTGGCGTATGTTCGGCAAGCTTCAATGTGGTCGGCAAATCGACGCGACGCCAGGGCAGGAAGATAGCGAGGCGCCCTTGCGGCGTGGTGCGATCAAGATCAAGCGCCCGCTCCACAAATAACTGGATCACGCTGACCGCTGACGTGAGCCCCAGATAGATCAGACCGGACGCGAAGAAGATCGAGAAAAAATCGAACGTGGAAGACGCGAGCTGCGTGCTTCTCAGCGTCAATTCCTGCACGGAGATGACACTGGCGAGCGACGAATTTTTTAAGGCGCTGACGGTTTCATTACCGAAGGCAGGAATCATCGTACGAATGGCCTGTGGCGCGATGATGCGCCGCATCAGCAATGCCGGCGTCATCCCAAGCGCCTGGCCGGCCAAGACCTGTCCGCGGTCGATGCCGAGCACGCCGGCGCGAAGCATTTCAGCAATGAAGGGCGCTTCGTTGGCGGCTAACGCAAGACCTGCAGCGCCGATCGCGCTCAACTTGAGCCCGATCTGCGGCAACGCGTCGTAGGCGAACACCATCTGGAGGATCAACGGCGTGCCGCGAAAGATCACGGTGTAGCCCCGGGCGAATGCAGCCAGCACCGAAAACCGACTGAGCTGCATCGCCGCGAGGACCAGACCGAGGATCAGCCCGCCGGCCAGCCCGAGGGCGGTCACCACCACGGTGAACCAGATGCCCTCGATCAGGTACGGCAGACTGAGATAGTGGACGAAGAGCGACATTACTTGACCGAAAGAATGTCGGGCTCCTTGAAGTTGTTCACATCGAGATTCCACTTCTTGAGCAGATCCATGTGAATTCCGGCCTTCTGAACTTCGATAAGCGCGGCAAGCACGGCGTCGCGGAATTCAGGCTTGTTCTTGGGAACGGCGATGCCAACCGAATAGGGTATGGTCACCGCGATCGCCTTCTCCAACTTGTCCGGATAAGCCTTCACCGCCTGATCGACGGTATTGACGTCGTTGACGTAGGTGTCGGCCCGGCCCGCGAGAATTGCCTGGATGCAATTGGCGTTGTTGTCATAGAGCTGGAGGGTAGGCTCAGGCTTGCCCGCCACCTTGCATTGCGGAGCAAGCGCCTGGACCAACGGAACTTCGACGAAGCCGGTGTTCTCGGCCGCCACCGCACCGCACATCGACATATTGATGCCGTCGATTTTCTTCGGGTTGCCCTTGGCAACGAGTACGCCGTCGAACACCTTCGAATAGGTGATGAAGTCGGCCGCCTTGGCCCGCTCTTCAGTTGCATAGATATCGGAAATAACGATATCCGCTTGTCTGCTCGACAATGTCGTCAGTAGGGCGGCGAACGTCACAGCCTTGTAGGTCAGCTTGAAGCCAAGGCACTCGCCGATCTGCTCGCCGAGATCGATGTCGAAACCA
>Ga0209217_1000487_pt1 | contig 11066 bp, 9 predicted proteins | sample JacPinW_OM3H0_M2_FD_187957 | JGI IMG/M metagenome (GOLD analysis project Ga0209217, IMG submission 187957) | Forest soil microbial communities from Algoma, Ontario, Canada - Jack Pine, Ontario site 1_JW_OM3H0_M2 (SPAdes) (version 2) | ecosystem: Environmental > Terrestrial > Soil > Boreal...
TTCTCGGTTCGGCGACCCAGTGTAGTGCTCCGGCTTGGCCGGAATCACCTCCCCCAATGTGGGCGTGGGCGTCCCATATTGCTTGATGTGTACTAGCCGATACTTGATCTGACAGTTGGCCTGTTTGGTGTCGGAATGGTTGTGTCTGTCCGACGTCATGCGGCCAGTGATTTCTCCCTGGCGAGTGGGATGGTGTCAAGGAAGGTTTGCATTGGCGTTTTGCCGTAGCACCAGCGCCCCTGATGTGGTCGCTGTTCGTTGTATCCGGTGATCCAGGTATCGAGGTCAGCCTGCAACTGCTCGAGGCTGGTGTAGATGCGTTTGCGGAACGCCACCTGATAGAACTCCTGCAGGACGGTCTTGTGGAAGCGCTCGCAGATGCCGTTGGTTTGCGGGCTTCTCGCCTTGGTGCGGCTGTGGTCGATGTCCTCGACGGCCAGATAGAGCTCGTATTCATGCGCCTGGGAGGTGCCGCAGAATTCCGTGCCGCGGTCGGTCAGCACGCGGCAGAGCTTGACGTCGTGCTCGTCGAAGAACGGCACGACGCGGTCGTTGAGCAGGTCGGCGGCGGTGATCGGGGTCTTGCGGTCATACAGCTTGGCGAACGCCACCTTCGAGTAGGTGTCGATGAAGGTCTGCTGGTAGACCCGGCCCACCCCCTTGAGGGTGCCGACATAGAAGGTGTCCTGTGCCCCGCAGTAGCCCGGGCACTCGCTCTCGAACTCGCCATGCGCCTCGTTGTGCTGGCGGGCCCGCTCGAGGGCGGCAACCTGGGCTTCGGTGAGCACCAGCCCGTCCTGGGCGCTCTTAGCCTCCAGTGCCTTCAATCGCTTACGAGTGGTCTCCAGGTCGTGGCGCTGCCAGACGCAGCGCACGCCGGCGGGCGAGATGGTCAGGCCGCGACGCCTGAGTTCGTTGGCCACGCGCACCTGGCCATAGGCCGGCTGCTCGGTAGCGAGCGCCACCACGGCGTGCTCGATCGCCGCCTCGACGCGGTTCTTCAGGATCGGCTTGCGCTTAGTGATCTCCGCCAGGGCGACCTCGCCACCCTTCTCGTAAAGCTCCTGAAAACGATAGAAGCTGTCCCGCGAGTACCCCATGATCTTGCAGGCTTGGCTGACGTTGCCGAGCTGCTTGGCCAGCTCCAACAGGCCGACCTTGGCCCGGATCACCTTGCGTTCTGTCGTCATCGTTCGGCTCCTCGGTAAGGAGGGCTACCGGGAAGGGAACAGCCCCTCCCGCGCCCGGTGATCCCACACCATCCTAGCCGGACTGTCCGATCAAATATTAGCTAATACAAATTACCAACTGCACGTCTCCGTGCGCGAATCTCGGATGAGGAGGTGTCAAAGCGGAAAAGGTGCTCAGGGATTTCGGTGAAGAGATCGGCATAGCGCCGCGGCACGGGGATGTCGTTCAGCGCGCGTACGCGCCCCACCGCGTCGATGCGCACGGCCACCAGAAAGCTGCCCCCCGAGTTGGCGATTTCCTCGAGCGCCACATGCATTCGGAGCTCGTCATCGCCATAATATTTCGGCCCAAACAGCCGCTCTGCCGTATCCACGCCGACCACAAACGTAGTCCCCGGAAACAAGCGCGACTTTTCGAGGAAGGTGGGCGCTCGCGTGAGTTCGACCGGCGACTTCCAGGCGAATTGCGCGAGCCGGCGTCTCACCGTCTCGCCCGCCAGCGGCGGCTTGTCGACGTTAGTGACAGAGATTTCGAACGCCAAGGTCTGCTGCCTGAGTTCTTCGGCGACCCGCGCCAGCAACACATGCCCCTCGTGCAACGGGTTGAAAGAACCTGGGAACAGCACAAGGGGCTGCGGCGCAGACAGCATCATTTGGCCATCGGGCTGGACGGTGACGCGATCGAGCTCGCCCGCCAAGAGCTGATCGATCGTATCCACGGCCGCGACGACCGTCTCCGCATAATGTTCATCCGCATCGAAGAGGCTGCGCGGCGAGGGTGCAGCAATCCCGCATGCGCGGGCCAGCCACAGGACGATCGCACGCGAAACGAGGTCTTCTTCAGCGCCGCGATCACGTCGGCCCTTGGCCATCACGCAAGTGCAGTGCGCGATGCCGGCGGAGTTGGCGAATGCGATGTGAAATCGATGCTCGCCTTTACGCGGGCGATCGCTCACCAGTGCCGCCGTGGCACCCAGGCCAACCAGATCGGCGCCCGGCGGCACCAGCCTGGCTGCGCGTGCCCGTGCGCTTCGTGCCATCGCGATTGCGGTGTCGGAGCTGCACGCCTGGGCCGGCGCAAAGCCGAGAAACGCCTCGAGCGCCAGCGCGTCGTAGGGAACCTGCGCCTCGATCAGCAGCCGAGAGCCGCCGGGAACACGAAGCAACTCGCCGACCGCCCCACTGCCGCCCCCGGTGATCGCGAGTGCAGCCTTGCGGCCGGACGCGTGTAATGCGGAGATCAATTGTTGCCACGCGGCATCCGACGGGCTCATGGTGCGTGTGTGGTCCGAAGGTGAAACGTACCTCGCGAATGGTGAAAGACAGTTCGGACAGAGTCAACAGAGTGCACGGGCGTGCCAGCAAAGCTGCCGAGTCCAGTGATGCCCGGCATGATCGGTACGACGCGCGTTGGTGCACGAATGAGCCCCAAGCAACGACTTGCCGTCCGCGTGACTGGTTCTAGACAGCCAGGCTGCCGGGTCGTACCCCACGGCTGAGGCGATCAGTTATGCGCTGAACCACTGGGAAGGTCTCGCACGGTTCCTGCACGATGGACGCATTGAACTCGACTCCAACAGCGTCGAGCGCAGCATGCGCCCGATTGCCCTGGGCATGACAACGCATCGTTCGCCGGCAGCGATGAAGGGGCAGAGACATGGGCATGCCAAGCCTCGCTGATTGAGACTTGCAAGCTCAACGGCATCAACCCGCACACATACCTGACCGAACTGTTCACGCGTATCGTCAACGGCTGTCCACAGGCCCGCCTCGACGAACTCATGCCGTGGCAGCATTCAACTGCGCCGCCTCAATAATCGTGCCGCCGTGGCGCAGCCCTTCCAGCCATGGAACTGGGACGGGCCACGGATCGGCCAGATCGCCGACACCGCGTAACGGGAGTATCCCCGGTCGGGATCACGGAAACCATGTGGGGGACCGCTAACGCCTACGAAACAACTCGGTCAAGTTCCATATTCGCATGATGTCCTCCATCGTCTCGGGCCGCACCAGCGCGGCCTTGATGCGGACGGCAGAGGCGCCGCCGGAGGCGGGCGGCATCGTTTGCGGCCACAACCGAGTGGAGGATAGCAGTGGCGAAAACTGTGAAAGCTCGTCTTGGGTGTTTTGGCCCCAATACTGGTGAGGAAACGACGACACCATTTCTGGAACGGGTCGCTGTAATATACCCGCTTACCTTTTGGATGACATAGGTTAAGAAATCCCATCTGTTTAAGTTCGCTACGGATCGGCACGAACCTTTCGCTGACATCCGTCTTGAGCAGCTTGTCGCCCTCCTCATCCTCGTGGATCAGTATCACATCAACCCCGTCCATGACCGCCATGTCATCGGTCCGAACCTGAGCGCACTCGTTCAGCCTCATCCCGGTCCACAGCGACAACAGCGGCACCCAGAACCGGCCTCCGCGGCCCTCGATGTGGCCCTTAGCAGCGACGTAGAGGGGAAGAATGGAATATGCGGTTCAGCTGTTCAGTGGAGAAGGGAAGCCGCGACTTGCCCTGTCGTTGCGGAGCAGCAACCTTGAGGCCAACGGCAGGGTTCCGCTCGATGTGCCCTTCTTTGACCGCCCAATTGAACAGCGCTGACAGGTTGTTCAGGTAATTCGTTGCGGTCTTGTGGTGCAGTGGAGGCCACCCTCGATCCTTAGCGGTTAAGGCCGCCTGCTCCAACGTGCGTCCGGGCAAACGTTTGCTAGCCTTCGGCCGGAGGGAGCAAAGGATATCCTGCACCCGGCGGCAACCGTCCCGTGTGATGTCCCGCACCCGCTTGTTCTCGCCGAGCAGCTCTCGGAGCGCCCGAAACACAGTCCCGTACGCCTGCCGCGTTTTTCCGGTGAGGCCCCGCCGAGCGGGATCGTCTTCGTAGCGCTCGATCACCTCGCGAAGCGTTAAGCCGCTCGATGAAGGGGGTTATACGCGTCAATATCGGCAAACAACCGATCAAATCGGAGTTGTCTCGGGTTACCCTGGTACGTGTGTATTGATCGTCTGACAATCTCCAGTTCGGCACGTAATATTTGATCTGCGAATTTCTTATAACCCGAGCCGTCTCGATCTACATAAAGACCGTGTTTCTCTAACAGCTTGTCTGCAACTGAAAACATAGACCCCGTGAGTTGCTTCATTGACCCCGCGGCTCAGCACCGCTTCACCCTCCCTCAGCACCTCCAGGATGTCTTCTGCATCGTACTCATCCGCCTGCGAATAGCGCTGTACCCGCTGTTGTTCCACTTTGTTAGTTCTTGGCGCACAACCCGCTCTAAATCGACCGGAGATGCAGGGGCAAGAGCGGCTACTGCGGCGGCAACGTTTCCTCTCTGGGCCTCGAACATCGCGTCGGTCTCTGCCGAAGCCTTCCGAACGCGCGTTAGAGCTTCTCTCGAGTCAGATGTCCCTAGCGCCTTCCGGATCTCCCTTTTGCCTATAGCCGATCGGAACTCGGTCGGGACCTTCACGCGCAAGAAGTAGCGGGAACCGCGCTTTTGGAGGCGAGGATGTCTGTGCACGTCTTCCACTCCGCCGGTGTACCACTCACTCCAGTGTACCGATCGGAAGGAAAACCGCATAAAATCCAATATGTTAATAAGGGCAAGAAGGGCTTAGAAGATTGTGGCGGAGGGGGCGGGATTCGAACCCGCGAGACGATTCATCACCGTCTACACGCTCTCCAGGCATGCGCCTTCGACCGCTCGGCCACCCCTCCGCGACTGGTGCGCGGCTGCTTTCGCGTCCCAAGGTGAGACTAGCGGAGCCGCCAGATGCGCGCAACAAACCGGCCGACCCGGCGGGTCAGAGGATTCCCAGCGCGCTCCTGCTTTTCGGCGGCGGGAAGGCACGGTCGAGTGCCGCCAGATCCTCCTCCGTCAGCGCGACATCGAGGGCACCGCGGTTTTCGCGCACATGCTCGGGGCGCGTGGCTTTTGGGATCACGATCGTGCCGTCCTGCCGGAGCAGCCAGGCGAGCGCGATCTGCGCCGGCGTCGCCCCCCGGCGGCGGGCGATCTCGGCGAGCCCTCGGTTGCCGAGCATGCTGCCCTGGCCTAGCGGCGTATAAGCCATGATCGCGACACCGCGTTCGCGACACCACGGCGCGAGGTCCCATTCGGGACCGCGGCGCGACAAGTTGTAGAGAACCTGGTCGGCGGTGACGGTCTCGCCGCCCTTTAGCGCGACCCACTCCGCCATGTCGGCGCGATCGAAATTGCTGACACCGTGGTAGCGGATCTTGCCGTCGCGCGCGAGCCGCTCGAACCCCTCGAGCGTCTCGGCGAACGGGATCGAGCCGCGCCAGTGCAGCAGGTAGAGGTCAATCCGGTCGGTGCGGAGCCGCTCGAGGCTGCGCTCGCAGGCCGCGACCACGCCGGCGCGTGAGGCGTTGTGGGGGTAGACCTTGCTGACGATGAAGAGGTCATCGCGTACCCCTTCGGCGGCGCGGGCGACCATCTCTTCCGCGCCACCCCCGCCATACATCTCGGCGGTGTCGATCAACGTCATGCCGAGGTCGATCCCGAGGCGTACCGCCGCCGCCTCGTCCGCGATGCGGCGGCGGTCCTCGCCCATGTGCCAAGTTCCCTGACCGAGCGCCGGCACGCGCTCGCCGCCGGGCAATGTTACCGTCGGCAGCACCGCGGTCATCGAGCTTCGTCCTTGCGACATCGCTTACTCCGAGAACACGATGGTGGTGTTGAATGCCACGCCCGCCGGCACCACCAGCCGGTCGGCGTCGACGTGCACGCCCTGGACGGAGCGCAACTGTTGCGCCGCCGCGGGGAGCGATCGGACCCTGATCCCCAAGGCGGCCATATATTCGGTGCGCCCGACCGGCTCCGCCACCGCCTCACCGAACTCGGCCGCCACCACATCCGGCGCGACAAGCTCGACCTCCGCCGTCCCGGCGGTCATCACTTGCCGCCCGTTGCGATTGGCGACCGCATCGCTGCCGAACAAATCGCGGAACAGCACCGCCGTCCGCGGCGGATCGGCGCTTGCGACCACGACGCGGCTGATCGCACGGGCTCCATTGGGGTGGGTCTGCCACTCGGGCCGCCACACAAGGTCGGGGGTTTGATGCTCGCAGAAATAGACCCGGCCCATCGCGACCTTGGTCGGATCGAGCCGGGTGGTGCGAAACCGCGCCTCGCGCGTCACGCCATCGAGGGTGACCGGACGGGAGAAAGACTGCACCGGCAGGACCGGGAGGCTCGTCGCTGCGGCCTGGCGATGGACCAGATCGGCATCCGCAGTCTGGAACACGAGACCATTGAGGCCGACCGGAAAGGGCACGATCTCCGGGCGGGCGGTGCCGTGCTCGCCAAAGCCGAGCAGCTCGAGGTAGTCGGTCGCGAACATCGCGAGATGGTTGACCGAGCCCAAGGAGTGATGTCCGCGCGGCGTCAGGTGGAAACCGAGCGCGGCAAAGCAGCGCAGCGCCTCGTCGATGCGGTCGCGCACGTCAACGACGACGTGGTCGAGGACAGGGGACGGTAGGGTCACGGCGGATCTCCATGTCCTGAGGTGTCCGACCTTGGTACGAGCGTTGCTTCGCGGCGCAGGAAGACGAGGCGCGCGGCACCGTAGATCCGCCCGTCGAGCAGGGCGAAGCCGGCGGGGGGCACGAATTCTTCGCGCGCTCCGACCTCGATGACGGCGAGTGCATCCCCCGCCAGCCAACCCGCAGCTGCGATTGCGCCCAACGCCGCTGCTGCGATCCCGCTTCGATAAGGCGGGTCGAGAAACGCCACGGCACAGCGCAAGCCCGCGCGCGGCGGGCGGGTCGCGTCACACGCCAGGATCTCGGCGCGAGCGCTCTCGCCCAGAGACGCGACATTCCGGCGCAGGATCGCGAGTGCCTCGCGGTCTCGTTCGAAGAATACGACTTCGGCCGCACCGCGCGACAAGGCTTCGAGACCAAGGGCGCCCGTTCCGGCGAAGGCGTCGAGCACAGCCGTACCGGCAAACGGAATCCCATCGGCGGCGAAGCGCCCGTGCGAGAGGATGTCGAACAGCGCCTCGCGGGCGCGGTCGCTGGTCGGCCTGACGGTCTCGCCGGGCGGGGCCAGCAGCCGCCGACCGCGATGCCTACCACCGATGATCCGCACCGGCAGTACCCGATTTTCCGAGCTGCTCGGCCAGCACCTTCCTCGGCACCTCGGCGATCTCGCCGCGCGCCAGATTGCCGAGCTGGAACGGCCCGAATGAAAGTCGGATCAGCCGCGTCACCGGGAGCCCCAGATGCTCAAGCACCCGGCGCACCTCGCGGTTCTTGCCCTCGCGCAACGCCAGCGCGATCCACGCGTTGCTGCCCTGCTCGCGCTCGAGACTGGCACGGATCGGGCCATAGGCCGTGCCCGCGATCGTGGTGCCCTTTTCGAGAGCGGCGAGGCGATCCGGATCGACCTCGCCATGCACCCGCACCTTGTAGCGCCGCAGCCATCCCGTCGCCGGCAGTTCGAGGCGGCGCGCGAGCGCACCGTCATTGGTCAACAGCAGCAATCCCTCGGAATTGAGATCGAGGCGGCCCACCGAAACCACCCGTGGCAGCTCCTTCGGCAGCGCGTCGAAGACGGTCGACCGGCCCTTCTCATCGCGATGCGTGGTGACGAGCCCGGTAGGCTTGTGATAGCGCCACAGGCGCGGCCGATCCGGCGTGGGCAGCGGCGCGCCGTCGACCCGGACATCGTTCGCCGCGGTGACCGTCACTGCCGGGGTGGTCAGCACGTGACCATCGACCGAAACCCGCCCGGCGACGATCCAGCGCTCGGCGTCACGCCGCGAGCACAGCCCAGCGCGCGCCAGCAATTTGGCGATGCGCTCCGGTGCCGGCGCTGCCTCGCTCACCCGCCGGCGACCTCGACAAAGGCCCGGAAGATCCGGCGATCGGCCTCGTTGATCTCGAACTCCGGATGCCACTGGACCCCGAGACAGAATCGGCGGTGCGGATCTTCGATGCCCTCGACGACCCCGTCCTCGGCGACGGCATTGATAAGGAGATTGGGCCCGGCCTCCTTCACCGCCTGGTGGTGGGCGCTGTTGACGGCGAGGTTAGCGGCCCCGGTAATGCGGTGCAGCAGCGTGCCGGGGACCACTCGGACGGTATGCCCGGGCTCGTCCCGCGGGTTCGGCTGGCGGTGCGCCACGCTGCCCGGGACCTCGTCCGGGATGTGCTGGATCAAGGTGCCGCCGAGCACGACATTCAAGAGCTGCTGGCCGCCGCAGATCCCCAGCACCGGCATCCCTCTGGCGAGCGCACCCTTCGTTGCCGTGTATTCGAAGGCGGTGCGCCGGTCCTTCGTCGTGACACTCGGGTGGCGGCTCGTCGCGCCGAACAGAGCGGGGTCGACATCAAAGCCGCCGCCGGTGACGACGAGCCCGTCGATCCGATCGAGGTAGGCCGCAGCAGCATCGGGATCGTGCGGCAGCAGAATCGGCAGCCCGCCGGCATGGCAGACCGCGTTGCAGTAGTTCTCGCGGATCGCATACCACGGAAACTTCGAATAGCCGCCAGGCGGCTCGTGATCGAGGGTGAGGCCGATGACCGGCTGTGCCATGCTGCGGGGCCCCAATCAAAACCGATGGGCAAAACCGGGGAAGGGGATGAACGAATTCTACGAGCAGCCGCTTCCGATACGGACCTACGACATAGACTTTGCCGGCATCGTCAGCAATATCGTGTTCATCCGCTGGCTCGAAGATCTTCGCCTGGCGCTGTTGGACCAGGCCTATCCGCTGATCCGCGCGCTCGCCGAGGATGTGGCACCCATCCTGCTCGCGACGCATATCAACTATCGCCGGCCGGTGACGATATCCGACCCGCTCGTCGGTCGAATGCGGGTGGCGGGGCTTGGCCGGGTGCGGTGGCACCTCGCCGCCGAGTTCGCTGTCGGCGGCGTGGTTCATGCCGAGGCCGAGCAGGAGGGGTTGTTCATGCGCCTGTCGACGCGCCGGCCGATCGCGATCCCCGAGCCGATCCGCCGCTGGCATCGCGGATGACCGCGCGACCCTCGCCGATGGCATTCGCCCTTGCCGAAGCCGAAGCGGCGGCGGCGCGCGGCGAGGTGCCCGTCGGCGCCGTGCTCGTCGATCGCGACGGCCGCGTTCTCGCCGCCGCCGGCAACCGGGTCGAGACTGATCGCGATCCGACCGCACACGCCGAGATGCTGGTGCTGCGCGCTGGCGCAGCGCGGCTCGGCGCCAAGCACCTCGCCGATTGCGATCTCTACGTCACCCTCGAACCCTGCGCGATGTGCGCCGCGGCGATCGGCCTGGCTCGCCTTCGCCGGCTCTATTTCGGCGCCTACGATCCAAAGAGTGGTGCCGTCGAGCATGGGCCGCGGCTCTTCGAACAGCCGACCACCCACCACCAGCCCGAGATCTACGGCGGGATCGAGGAGCGGCGCGCCGGCGAGCTTCTGCGCGCCTTCTTTCGTGACCGCCGTTAGCCCACCCCGCGCGCCTTGAAGACACCCCGACCTCGGGCGCGCAAGCCGGCGTGCTCCGCTCAGGCCATCTTTCGCTGCGGCCACAATGCGCTAAACTATGCGCGCGAATAAGCAGTCCGGCGGTGAGCCGAACCATGAGCCCGGAGGGAGCGCGGAAGATGCAGGCGGATTACATCATCATCGGGGCGGGCTCGGCCGGCTGCGTGCTGGCCAACCGGCTGACCGAAGATCCCGGTACGAAAGTGTTGCTGATCGAGGCGGGCGGGCGCGACTGGAACCCGCTGATCCACATCCCGGCCGGGTTCTTCAAGATGCTCGACCACGATACCCTGACGTGGAAGTTTCGGTCCGAGCCGGACCCCGGCACCAACGGCCGCGCGATTGTCTACACCCGCGGCCGGGTGATCGGCGGCTCCTCCTCGATCAATGGGCTTATCTACATCCGCGGCCAGCCTGAGGATTACGACCACTGGGCGCAGCTTGGCAATCGCGGCTGGTCGTGGGACGATTGCCTGCCGTTCTTCCGCAAGGCCGAACGGTGGGAGGGGGAAGGCAGTGCTGTGCGCGGCAAGGACGGGCCGCTGTTCACCTCGAAGACGGACCGGCCGGCGATCTGCGCGGCCGCGCTCGAGGCGGGCAGGCAGGTCGGGCTCGAATACCGCGAGGACGTCAACGACCTGCCGCCCGGCGCCGGCGACAGCATCGGCTGGTGCCAACAGACCCGCGGCGGCCGCCGCCGCGCCAGCACCGCGCGCACCTATCTGCACCCGGTGCTGAAGCGGCCCAACCTCCAGCTCGTCACCAACGCGCTGGTCCACCGCATCCTGTTCGACGGCAAGCGCGCTGTCGGTGTCGAGTTCTCGCGGGGCGGTCCGGGCGGCAACGTGGAACGAGCCGAGGCCGAGCGCGAGGTAATCCTGTCGGCGGGTGCCGTCGGCTCGCCGCATATCCTGCAGCTGTCGGGTGTGGGCAACCCCGAGCATCTGGCGAAAATCGGCGTGCCGATCGTGCATGAGTTGCACGGCGTCGGCCGCAACATGCAAGACCACTATACCGCGCGCGTCTCCTATCCGGTCGTCGGCGCCCAGACCGCCAACGAGCGCTCGCGCGGCCTGCCGCTGGCCGGCGAGGTCATGCGCTGGCTCTTCACCGGCAAAGGCATTCTGACCTACAGCCCCTCGATCGTTGCGGCCTCGGTCAAGGTGCTGGAGGAGTCGGCGACACCCGATATGCAGTGCACGTTTGCCCCGGGCAGCTTCAAGGGCGGCCAAATCGGCGAACTGGAGGAGACGCCGGGCCTGAGCGCCGGCGCCTGGCAGATGCGGCCCTTGTCGCGCGGTTATGTCGAGGCCAAGTCGAACCAGCCCGGCGACATGCCGGCGATCAACCCGCGCTATCTGTCGGAGGAAGCCGACCG
>Ga0209217_1000489_pt1 | contig 11065 bp, 11 predicted proteins | sample JacPinW_OM3H0_M2_FD_187957 | JGI IMG/M metagenome (GOLD analysis project Ga0209217, IMG submission 187957) | Forest soil microbial communities from Algoma, Ontario, Canada - Jack Pine, Ontario site 1_JW_OM3H0_M2 (SPAdes) (version 2) | ecosystem: Environmental > Terrestrial > Soil > Boreal...
AGGGGCTGGAGTACCCGGTCGTGTTTCTCACCGGACTCGAGGACGGATTATTTCCGCTCTCGCAGTCGTTCGATGACCCTCCGAAGCTGGAGGAGGAGCGTCGCCTCTTTTACGTCGGAATCACTCGCGCCCAGGAAAAGCTGTTTCTCTCGTTTACCGAGATGCGGCGGCGGAACGGGGAGCTCCTGCCCTCCATCAAGTCGAGATTTCTGCGCGAAATAGCGGCGGCAACGCTCGAGGAGAAGAAAACGCTGCGTGTCAGCACGATGGGTCGCGGCACGTCGTCGCGCGGAGAAGGCTTCCAAACCGGTTCCTATCCGGCCCGCCGCACCCACGATGTTCCGTCGTGGCGGAAGGTGGCGATAACGGAAGCCGAGCTTTCGCAGGACGAGCCGCGGTACGTGAAGGGAGAACGCGTGAAGCACAAACTCTTCGGGGATGGATCCATCGCTGAGTTGTCTGGAGTCGGACGCGAAGTCAAAGCGGTAATCGACTTCGACGACGAGAGCATCGGCAGAAAGACGATCAAGCTGGCGTACACCACCCTCGAGCGCGGACAGGAATAAATGCCGGTTACGCGTGCGGACGTGCTCCACATCGCCGAGCTGGCGCGCCTTGGCGTCGACAGTGCGCGCGCCGATGAGCTGACGAAGGAGCTCAGCGCAATTCTTTCGCACATGGAAGTGCTCTCACAGGTCGATACTGCGTCCGTGTCCACAACGGCGGGAGTCGGCTCTGGTGGCACGCCGCTCCGTCCCGACGTTGGCGTGCCTGGTGTCATGCCGAGCACTCTCGCGTCGATTGCTCCCGCGATGCGCGATGGTTTCTTCATTGTTCCCCGCCTCGCGAGCCACGAGGATTCCAGCGAGAGCGGAGCTTGAGCATCGATAACTACACTCAACTCGGCGCGGCTCAGATCGCGTCGAGTGTTCGAGCTGGCGAGACATCACCCGCGGACGTGGTGCGTGCTTCGTTCAAGCGAGCGGCCGAGATTGGTGCCGGTCACGACGAGCTCAACATCTTTCTGCACTCCGACGAGAAAGCCAGCGTTGAAGAAGCGGAGCAGATGCAGGGGCGGATCCGGAGCGCGGCGGACATCGGTGTTCTCGCCGGAGTCCCAATCGCGCTAAAGGACAACATCGCCTCGCTCGGCTTGCCGACCACCTGCGGCTCGAAGATCCTCAGGGGATATGTCAGTCCGTTCGAGGCAACCGCAGTCACACGTCTCCGCGCGAACGGCGCGATGATCGTCGCGAAAACCAACATGGACGAATTCGCGATGGGATCGTCGACAGAGAACAGCGCATACGGTCCGACGAGAAATCCACTCGACGTGAGACGCGTGCCTGGCGGGTCGTCGGGCGGATCGGCAGCGGCGGTCGCCGCGGGGATCACTCCGATCGGCATCGGCTCCGAGACCGGAGGTTCTGTTCGGCAGCCCGCCGCTTTTTGCGGCGTAGTGGGAGTGAAGCCTACGTACGGGCGGGTGAGTCGGTACGGACTCGTAGCGTTCGCCTCTTCGCTCGATCAGATCGGAGTGCTCGGTCGGACGGTAGACGATGCAGCTCTCGCCCTCGAAAGCATCGCCGGATTCGACAAGATGGATTCGACGAGCTCGGATGCCGACGTACCGATCTATCGCCTGGCGTCGCTCGGAAAGCCGGCACCCGACGCGCGCAATCCCGACACCGAAGCGATGCGCATTGGGCGCAGCCCAGTTCCACTGCCGCCGCCGCCGAGTCCCAGCACTCTCGAGGGAGTGGTGATCGGCAAGCCGAAGGAGTATTTCCCGGACTCGCTCGATCGCGACATCAGGCAGATGTGCGACCGTGCCCTTGATCGCCTTCGATCGATGGGCGCGATTGTGAAAGACATTTCGCTGCCACAATCGCCGCTGGCTATTCCGGTCTACTACATCCTCGCGCCCGCGGAGGCATCGTCGAACCTCGCCCGGTTCGATGGTGTGCGTTACGGTCTCCGCGTCGACCCCGGCAAAGGCCTCAAGGCGATGTACGAGGCAACTCGCTCCGAAGGATTCGGCCCGGAGGTGACGCGTCGCATTTTGCTTGGCACCTACGTCCTCTCGGCCGGGTATTACGATGCCTACTACAAAAAGGCGCAGGCTGTCAGGACGCTCATTGCCGATGACTTTCGGGCCGTGTTCACGAGCGGTGTGCACGCGATCTTCACTCCGACCACGCCGACGACGGCGTTTCCGATCGGCGCGATAAGCGACCCTTACGAGATGTACCTGAACGACATCTTCACCGTCACGGCAAATCTTGCCGGCGTCCCCGCGATGTCGGTGCCGATCGGCAGAGTCCGCAGGCTTCCCGTCGGCGGCCAGATAATCACTGCGCACTTCGACGAGTACGCCATGTTTCGCGTCGCGTACGCGCTTGAAGCTGGCCTCGGAGCGGAGGCTCACCAGTGAGTCGCGACCGATACGAGATGGTGGTTGGACTCGAGGTGCACGTGCAGCTCAAGACACGCACCAAGGCGTTCTGCGGGTGCTCGGCCGATTTCGGCGCTCCCCCCAATTCGAACGTCTGCCCGGTCTGTCTCGCGCTACCCGGCGCGTTGCCTGTGCTCAACGAGCACGCCGTCGAGCTCGCGGTCCGCGCGGCGCTCGGACTCGGGTGCAAAATCGATCCGATCTCCATCTTCGCGCGTAAGAACTACTTCTACCCGGACCTTCCGAAGGGCTACCAGATCTCACAGTTCGACCAGCCGCTTGCCACAGGGGGGTCAGTCGTTGTCGGGCAAGCCGAAAAGGGATCGGATCTCCGCATTGGTATCACTCGCCTTCACATGGAAGAAGACGCGGGCAAATCTGTGCACGATCGCTATCCGGGCGAGACAGCCATCGACCTCAATCGCGCGGGTGTGCCGCTGATCGAGATCGTGAGCGAGCCGGACATCCGCACGTCTGCCGGTGCCGGCGCATATCTCCGGACTCTGAAGCAGATCCTCCAATACCTCGACGTGAGCGACGTGAGCATGGAGGAGGGAAGCCTCCGTGTCGATGCGAACATCAGCGTGCGTCCGCCAGGCCAGACAAAGCTGGGGACGAAAACAGAAGTGAAGAACATGAACTCGTTCTCAGCAGTCGAGAAAGCGCTCGAGGCCGAATTTGCACGTCAATGCGAGTTGCTCGATTCCGGTGGAAGGGTCGACCAGCAGACACTTCTGTGGGACGCCGCCCGGGAAACGGTGAGACCGAGTCGCACAAAGGAGGGTAGTCACGACTATCGCTACTTCCCCGAGCCCGACCTTCGTCCTCTCATGCTCGACTCAAAGGGAGTCGAGCACGCCCGAAAGGATCTTCCGGAGCTTCCGGCCGCGAAGAAAACACGACTCGCCACGGAATACGGACTCTCCGTCGTGGAAGTGGATCAGGTCACTGCCAATCCTGCTCTGGCGGAATATTTCGAGGAGGTAGCTCGCGCATCCGGCGACGGAAAGGCCGCCTACAATTGGGTGATGGGCGAAGTGCAGGTGGCTCTTCGCGGCTCGGGCGAAGAGATCGGTCACTTCAGAGTACGACCGGCTGACCTTGCGCAGCTAATCAAGCTGGTGCGCGAGGGCACCATCAGCCATACGGCCGCAAAGCGCGTTTTCACGCTGATGGTGGAGACTGGAAACCCAGCCTCTCAGGTGGCGGCTGACGAGGGATTGGTTCAGATCGGCGATGAGAGCGCGATCGCGACGTGGGTAGACGAAGTGCTCAACGAACATCCCGAGGAGGCCGCGCGGTATCTCGCCGGCGAAAGGAAGCTGCAAGGGGTGCTGGTCGGATTCGTGATGAAAAAATCCAAAGGCCGCGCCGACCCCAAGCGCGTCAATCAGCTGCTCTCGAATCGAGGCGGATAGAGCGGCTCCGGCAGCTTTACAGCGAACTCCAGTTTCGTGGGCGGCATTCCGAAGTGGTGTTGTGCCTGCTCGAGAACGTGTTCCTCGCCACCATGTCTTAGCGCGGCCCGCCTGACCTTCTTCGCTTCGCGCAACGCATTCGTCCCGGACGGATCGAGCTTGTACGGCTCAGCGTGGTCCAGCCGCGTCATGAGATCGATGATGTAGTCGAACGCGCGGGCCATGTACGTCTCCACCTCCCCCTCGGCCAGATCCCACCGGCTTTTTTCTTCGACGAGGTGGAAGATGCGCTGCCACGACTCGCTGTCAGCGACATATACCATTCCGCGGAAAATTCTCCGATTGGTGGGTGTGCTGAAGATCGTCGGACTCAGGATGCGGTCCAGATGTTCGTCCGAATGGGAGTGATCGCGCAGTATCAGCTGCTTGGCCGTGCGGCTGAATCTCTCGCCGATGTGCGTGTCGAAGCGACTCTCCCAATAACTATGGCCCAGAGCAGCAGTCGACGACGTGATCGTCAGCTGGTGCGGCACGAAGTAGTTGTGCGCTACCGAATCGGCCGCGAGATGGGCGAGATAGCCCAGGCCAAACGCCCGCAACGGCTCGGATTCGGCGTTGTTGTGGATCTCGAATCCAACGTTCCACGAGTGACTGTGCCTGCCGGCGGCGGCGTATTTCTTGGCGATGCTCGTGTCCGCGGCGATCGATCCGTAGAGGAAGTCGTACGGAAAGGCCGCGAGCAGCTCGGAGATGCTCGACGGCAGAAGCGGGAGCGAGCGCATCACTGCCTCTCCCAGAAAGATGTGGGTCCCGGGAGTCCAGGCGTGCGCGACTGCCGGCGTCAGCATCAGCGCGAGCACAACCGCCAGCGCCAGATAACCGGCCGAGACCGCGCGCGGCGTGAAGCGCCGCATTGCGGCCGCCCTAAATCCCGATGCGCTTACGCTGCCGGCGAACGGCTTTCCGAAGATCAGTGAGCTCGTCCTTCACGACATTGTTGATCGCGTCGCGCGCGGTATCGACGTAGTCACGCACCTGCTCCACAACGTCGTCGACCGGAATGCGGTCGATTAGATCCTCGCCGCGTTCCACCGCGGAGTTGAAGCCTCGCTTCGCCCGCGGCCCGGCCCAGCGTGCACCTTCAGCTGCCCGCTCGCCAGCCCACCTTGCTCCTTCCATTCCTCGACCGCCTGCCCACCTCGCTCCTTCCAAACCCGCCAGCCCGGCAAGCGCCGCTCCTCGCCCCGCGTACCCCACGAGGGGTCCGACCGGACGACGTCCCGACGGACCGCGCCTCAGCAAGAGCGTGATTCCCGCGCCTACCGCCGCGCCAATTAGAGCTGCCGTGAGAAGGTCGTACTGCTGTTCACGCTCCTCGTCCACTTCCATCTCTGGGTCGGACGCGGGGGCGCGGCTTCTCCCAGCCGTCGGCTCCGCTTTCGTCGTAGTCCCCATCGAACAAATCCTCCTCGTCAAATGCCTGATTGATTCCCGTCTGCACTCCGCGAATGGTCGACGCAGTCGTCACGAACGCCGACTCCGCTTCTTCCTGCACCACATCGAGGAGCGCATTGAGCTGCTTCATGCGATCCTCTGCTCCCTCGAGCGCGTCATTCAGTCGCTGGTTCACGGCGGCCACCGTCTGACTCACCTGCTGCACGTCGACGCGAATCGATGTCGTGATGTAGTCCACGTTGTCCGCGATCGCGCTCGCGTGCCGCATCAGCGGATTGATGTCGCCGTAAATCTTGTCCAGCATTTCGCTGACTTTCTTGTAGCTCTTTCTGAAATTCCACGCCGCGGGAACGAGTGCGACCGTGAGTATGATCACGGTGATGGTCATCACGCCGCTGGCGATGCTGGTGATCTTTTCCCACAGGCCCGGCTGCGCCACTACCTGCTTGGTGAAGATCGTATCCGGCAGCGATCGAGCGACCTGCTGAAGGAGCTCGGCGCCGCTAATGATCCATCCTGACATGCGCGGTCAATTGTGCAAGGGAGAGGCCAGTTACCAACGTGTTTTGCCCCACGGTACAAAGAGTGCTCACTGCGATATATTTTCGCAACACGATATCAGCCACACCCCGATTGGATTCAGGAGCAAAATGCCAGCAGTACAGTTCGTCGTCGAGGGAGGAAGACCTCTAAGCGGCTCGATTCGCCCCTCTGGAAACAAAAACGCGGCGCTGCCGATTGTCGCCGCTGCCCTCATCTCCGAGAAGCCGGTTCACCTCGACAACGTCCCACGTATTCGGGACATCGAAACCCTGGTGGAGCTGATTCGCTCGGTAGGCGCGTCAATGGAGTGGGTTGGACAGAACTCGCTCATCGTTCACGCCAAGGATCTGCGCCCGGCCGATCTCAACCCGACGCTGTGCGCCAAGATTCGCGCATCCATTCTGCTGGCGGCGCCTCTCCTCGCCCGCTGCGGCCAGGTGACGCTTCCTCCGCCCGGTGGAGACGTCATCGGACGCAGACGACTGGACACGCACTTCCTCGCGCTTGAGCAGCTGGGCGCTCAGTTCACACACGGCAAGATGATCGAGATGCGCGTGAATGGCTTCAAGGGCGCAGACGTGTTCCTCGACGAGCCGAGCGTGACGGCAACGGAGAACGCTTTGGTCGCTGCATCGACTGCGACCGGCACTACGGTGCTGCGGAACGCGGCGAGCGAGCCGCATGTCCAGGACCTCGCGCATTTTCTCATCGCGCTGGGAGCGCAAATCGAAGGCGTCGGAACCAACACCATGACGATCAAGGGCAGTCGTAGCCTGGGGAGCAAAAGCATAACCCATCGAATCGGCCCGGATCACATTGAGGTTGGCTCCTTCATCGGTCTCGCTGCAGTCACGAAGTCCGAGTTGAGAATCGAGAACGCCGGCATCGAGCACCTGCGCTCCACCAGGATGGGATTCTCCCGACTCGGCATCGAGTGCGTGGAGGACGGTCCGGATCTGATCGTCCCCGCCAAGCAGTCGCGCCAGATCCAGGCGGACATGGGAGGGCACGTTCCAAAGCTGGAAGACCAACCCTGGCCCGCGTTCCCTGCTGATACGATGTCGATCGCGATCGTCACGGCGACGCAGTGCGAGGGGCTCATCCTCATGCACGAAAAAATGTTCGAGTCGCGCATGTTCTTCGTCGACAAGCTGTCGACGATGGGCGCCCGCATCGTGCTCTGTGACCCACACCGTGCGCTCGTTCACGGACCGTCCCGTCTACGCGGAGCTTTCCTCGAATCTCCCGACATCAGAGCGGGAATGGCGCTGCTCCTCGCCGCCCTCTGTGCCGAAGGGACCAGCTTCATCAACAACGTCGGACAGATCGAGCGCGGCTACGAGCGGATAGATGAGCGACTGAACGCGCTCGGCGCTTCGATTACCCGCGTCGACGACCGCCGCCAATAAGCGTGAGCGATGTACCGAAGGAAGTAATCCCCGACTTCGAGAGTTGGGGGATTCGCGCTTTCACCACCACCCGCGACGCGGGGACATTCAGCCTCTCGAGCACGGAGCCGGTCAACGACGTCATGGCCCGCTGGACCTCCTTGCAGCGCGAGCTGTCGGAGACGGCTCGCCGACTCGTGTCGATCAGACAGGTTCATGGGACACGGGTCCTTGTCCACGTCGGCGGGTGGGAAGGATGGCTGCGCGCGGGGGAAGAGGCCGATGGACACATCGCGGCCGAGAAGGGAATTGCACTCACGGTTGGAATAGCCGACTGTGTTCCCGTCTTTATCGCACACCCGTCGGGCGTGGTCGCTCTTCTTCACTCGGGTTGGCGGGGGACCGCGGCGCGCATCACCACCGAGGCGATCGCGGCGCTAGCCCGCCATGGTCTTCCGCCGGATGAGCTCGCGATTCATCTGGGACCCGCGATCTGCGGACGGTGTTACGAGGTGAGTATCGAGGTGCGTGAGCAGCTGACCGGGGAGCCGGTGACGCGGCCGGGCAAGGTCGATCTGCGATCGCTGATCGCCGAACATGCTACCGAGACGGGGGTTCAGAAAATCACCGTCAGCTCGTTCTGCACGCGTTGCGACAACGACCGGTTTTTCTCCCATCGCGCCGGGGATGCGGGCAGACAGATCGCAGTCATGGCCGCTCAGGCTTAGGCGTGCAGATCGCGACGCAGTCCGGCATCCACAGAACTGAAGCAGGGAGCTCCGAGCCAACTACGCTTCATGGCTAGGAGCTCTCATACTGGCGTTACGGTTTCAGAAGTCAGGATCGCAGCTCCCTGCTTCAGTTCCGTGGACCTTAGGTCGCTGCAGAGTCTGCAGGCCGGGTAACCAGTTGACTCGTGTCAGCCACCTTTCTACATTGTATAGGGCGTTCAACTCGGCGGCCAACACTGATGTGGGGATCCCCCCACATTTTTTTGTCCTCAGAATGGACCTCGAAGGTAGATGAACGGAACGCTGGAAACCATTGTGGCGTCTGAAATTAAGCCGCTCGGGCTGGAGCTTTTCGAGCTCAAGCTCGGCGGAAGTAACGGCCGGCCCGTGATCGATGTTCGAGTCGAGCGCGAGGACGGCGAAAAGGTGACGGTAGAAAATTGCGCGGCGGCATCGCGCGCGATCGAAGCGAAGCTCGATGAAGAAGATTTCGGGGGTAAGCGATACGTCCTGGAGGTGTCGTCTCCGGGTGTTGAACGGCCCCTGAGAAATGCGAAGGATTGGCGTCGTTTCGTGGGCAGCAGTGCCGTGGTGACGACGAACGTGCCTGGCGATCCAGCCGGACGCAGAACGGACGAAGTTGCGATCGTGGGTGTCGAAGGAGATGCCGGCGAAGAAATCATAAAGGTGCACGATGAGCGCGGCCACGAGCGGCGCTTTCCGCTCGCCGCGGTCGAAAAGGCGCGGTTGGCGTTTCACTGGAAAAGGTAGAGGCATAGGACATGGCGGCTTCAGTAGAAATTCTGACAGCGATCCGCGAGTTGACCAACTCGAAGCAGATCGATCGCGCCGAATTGCATGGGCTTCTCGAGGACGGCATCAACGCTGCCCTCGCCAAGAAGCACGGGCCCACGGTCCAGGCTGAAGTCGAGATCGACGAGAACAAGGGCGCCATTCGCATTGTTCTGCTCAAGACCGTTGTCGAGGAGGTGACCGACCCAGCGAGCCAGATCTCGCTCGAGGAGGCGCGCTTCGAGGACGCGGAATTCCAGGTCGGCGACCAGATGGAGATTCCGGTCGATTTCGCCGAGTTCGGCAGAACCGCCGTGCAGGCCGCCAAGCAGCGAATCATCCAGCGCGTGAGGGAAGGCGAGCGCTCCAAGATCCGCGACGAGTTCTCCAGCAGAGTCGGCGACCTGCTCTCGGGAGAAGTCCAGCAGATCGAGCGCGGCAAGCTGGTGATCATGCTCAACAAGTTCCGAGAGGCGGAGGCGATAATTCCTTACCGCGAGCAGAACCATCGGGAGCACTTTCATCAGGGTGATCCCATCCGCGCCGTTCTGAAGCGCGTCGAGGAGACCCCGAAGGGGCCGCGACTCGTGCTGAGCCGCGCCGATGCTCTGTTCGTGAAGGCGCTGTTCAAGCTCGAAGTGCCGGAGATACAGCAGAATCTGGTGGAGATTCGAGCCAGTGCGCGTGAGGTCGGAAGCCGCACCAAGATCGCCGTGTTTTCGCGCGACGACTCGGTCGATCCGGTGGGCGCATGTGTTGGCCTCAAGGGCTCACGAGTGCAGGCAGTCGTCAACGAGCTCGGCGGAGAGCGTATCGACATTGTTCCGTGGTCCGCTGATCCCGAGCGGTTCGCCAAGCTGGCGCTCGCACCCGCGCGCGTGGCTCGCGTGTTCAGCGACCCCGCGACCAAAACGATTCAGGCTATCGTGGACGAAGACCAGCTGTCTCTGGCGATCGGCCGCAATGGCCAGAACGTGCGTCTCGCGTCCGAGCTGACCGAATGGAAGATCGAGCTCTACTCGAGCCGTGAGTGGATGGAGCGCGGGTCCGATCAACCGATTTTCGCTCCGCTGCCGACGGACGAGCCCGTGTCGGGCGTGAATCCGCGGCTGGCCGACATCGAGGGCATGCAGCCGGCTACTGTTGCGGTTCTCGAGGAGGCTGGCTATCGCACTCTTGACGACATCATCGATCTCGAGCGCGAGGATTTCCTGCGTCTGCCGGGCATCGCGCCGGAAGAAGCAGACCGGCTGATGGCGATCATCAACGAGCTGACGACTGACGAGACACCTGAGACAGGTGAGGAAGCAGTGGCAGTCACTGCGGAGGATGCTGAAGCGAGCAGCGAGATGGCGTCCGAGGGCGGGAACCCGGCCGCGGAAGCGGGCCCGGAAGGTACGAAGACGGAGTAAGGGGATGGAACCCGCTCTGACGCGCAAGCTCCTTGGCCTCATCGGCCTCGGGGTTCGCGGACGAGGGGCGATTGTTGGTGTTCAGCAGGTTCGGGAGGCGGCACGACGCGGCAAGTTGCAACTCGCTATTGCGGCGCCTGACGCTTCGATTAACAGTTTGAATAAAGTGTTGCCGCTGTTGCGAGCCCGCGGAATTCTGGTTCTGGCGGGACCGTCGGCAATCGAGCTAGGCTCGGCTGCCGGACGGGAGTCGACGGCAGTAATAGGAATCGTGGACAGAGGTCTGGCAAAGGGAATTCGGGCGCTCAGCTCGACGCCGATGCCGGAAGGCCGTAAGGAGGAGTTGGGTTGAGCAAGCTTAGAGTACATGACCTGGCGGGGGAATTCGGGGTTCCAAGCGATGAGGTGATAACGCTCCTTCGCCAGATGGACGTTCCTGTTCGGAGCCATCTCAGTCCGCTTAGCGACGATCAGGTCGCTCGCATTCGCGCTCGTTGGGAGCGCGAGAAACGCGCGCGCGTCGCGGCACCTCCAGCCGCGACTCGTCGGCGTCGTGGGACTGCTGCGGCCGCGCCCGCTCCAGAAGTGAAGCCGGAGCCGGCTGCTGCGTCAGAAGGTCCTGCGCGCCGCCGCCGCCGTGCTGCGACTGAGGCCGCACCGGAAGGGGTCGTAGCTGAAACACCGGCAATCCCGGAAGTCAGAGTGCCGGCGATCTCGGCAGTTCCGGCGCCTGTACCTGCTCCTATCGCGGCCTCGGCCAGCGACAGAGACCACACCCGTGCTATTTGAACCGCGAAAATGCCCGCACTTTGCGGGCTATTCTTCAGAGACTGGGAAATGCCGGTTCGCATCGGACTGCGTGGTGGGCCCG
>Ga0209217_1000490_pt1 | contig 11057 bp, 8 predicted proteins | sample JacPinW_OM3H0_M2_FD_187957 | JGI IMG/M metagenome (GOLD analysis project Ga0209217, IMG submission 187957) | Forest soil microbial communities from Algoma, Ontario, Canada - Jack Pine, Ontario site 1_JW_OM3H0_M2 (SPAdes) (version 2) | ecosystem: Environmental > Terrestrial > Soil > Boreal...
CGCCGAACAAAAAAGCGACGTGATGATTCGGAGCGTTTATGTCGCGGTCGCCGGCGGGCACATCCAAAGTTTCAACAACCGCGGCTGTGTGATCTTGCCCGAGGAGCGCGATGAGATCGATGAGCAGGATGTTGAGGATGTAAAAATCAACGCGCGCGAAGTCAGCATTCCCGCGCAAAATGCGTTCCTCCATTCAATCATTCAACATTATCACGTCGACGGCCAGGATGGCGTCCTCAATCCGGTCGGCATGCTTGGCGAAAAACTGGAAGCCGATTTCCATATCGTTCACGGAGTCCGGACGCGGATTCAAAACACGATCCGGTGTGTGAAAGAGTTGCCGCTCGAAGTCGAAGACGTCGTCTTCAGCGCGCTCGCCTCCGCGCAGGTCGTGCTCACCCAACATCAAAAGAATCTCGGCGCGCTCGTGGTCGATATCGGCGGCGGCACGACCGATTACATTCTTTACGTCGACGGCGCGGTGAAACAAAGCGGCGGTCTGGCCATCGGCGGGGATCACATTACCAACGACATTTCGATGGGTTTGCGCATTCCAATGGCGCGCGCTGAAAAATTAAAGAACGAAGAAGGTAGTTGCGTTCTCGGCAACTGCCTGCCGGGCGAAACAATTCTCCTGAAAGACGATTCCGGTTTTGCCGGCAAAGAAATCGAGCGCGAGACGTTGAACACGATCATTCATATGCGCCTGCGCGAAACTTTTGAACTCCTCAAGCGCACCGTCGAAGAGGAGCCGTTCATTAATTATGCCGGCGCCGGGATCTTTATCACCGGCGGCTGCAGTCTGGTGAACGGGATTGATCATTTGGCCGGCGAAATTTTTGAAATGCCGGCGCACGTGACCCACGCCCAAACTTTGTCCGGCTTGACGTCAGCGGTTGAGAACCCGCAATTTTCAACCGCCATCGGTTTGCTCAAATACGCCCAGGCCGTGCAAGTGGATCGGCCGCGGCGCGGCATCACTCGAATTTTCGGAAGGTTTTTTAGCGGAATGCGATGACAACAGAAAGATCGACATGATCCAACTCAGTAAAAATTACAGTTTGCCGGAACGGCAAGAGGAACCAATTCCTATCAAGGTTGTCGGAGTCGGAAGCGCGGGATCGAACGTACTCGATCGCGTGTTGCTCGACGGGATGGACAAAGCCGATCTCATCGCGGTCAACACGGATGTGCAGTCGTTGGCGAGCTCAGTCGCCGCGCGGAAAGTCCAGCTCGGTCGGACATGCACGCGCGGTCTCGGCACCGGAGGGGATCCAGAGCTCGGTTATCAAGCCGCGATCGAATCGGCGGACGAAATTCGGCAAGCAATCGCCGGCCCGCGGATGATTTTCATTTGTGCCGGACTTGGCGGCGGCACCGGTTCGGGCGCGGCGCCGATCGTCGCGCAACTTGCGCGCGAAGCCGGCTCGCTTGTGATCGCCTTTGCAACGCTCCCCTTCTCATTCGAAGGCAAACGCCGGGCGGTTCAGGCTCAGGATGCGCTCTCGCGGCTGAACGAAATCGCGAACGCGGTGATCTGCTTCGAGAACGATCGAATGGGCGACATGGTCGCGCCTAAAGCCGGCATTCATCAGGCTTTCGGCGTCGCTGACATGACGATCAGCCAAAGCGTCCGCTCAATCGTCAATTTGATTCAGCGACCCGGCCTTATTCGCATCGGCTTCGATGACTTGTTCGCCGCGTTGCGTAGTCAGAACGGCCGCTGCCTGTTCGGTTTTGGTGAATCCGATTCCGATAACCGCGCGCACGATGCGCTCACCCAGGCGCTGAAAAATCCGTTGATGGACAAAGGCAGAATGCTTTCTGAAGCCGCGCACGTTCTCGTTCAAGTCGCGGGCGGGCCAGGCATGACTTTGTCCGAAGTCGAGATTCTCATGCGCGAGCTCGGCCGTCACGTTCGCGATCATACTCAAATTGTTTTCGGGACCGCTGTGGACGGGAGGATGGGAAATCGGCTGAGCGTCACGATCATCAGCTCGCTTGCGTCAGAAGATTCGATGGTCGCGCAACAAATGCCCGCGCAACCGGAGCCATTTCTCGCACCGCCGCCGGCGGTTTTAGAACAAGCTGAAGAGCCGCCGCCCGCGCCTCCGAAGATCGACATCGTCCCCGAGCATGAAATTGCACCTTCGTCGGAGCCTGCGGCGGGCGATCTGATTGCATTCGAACCACCAGCCGCAGCTGAAGCGCCGCCGCCCGCGCCGGTCCCATCGATCAAAAAGCCCGCGCCTCGTTTGATTCCGCCAAAGAAAAAGCCAGTTGTGGAAAAAGAGGCGAAGCCGCCAAAAGAGAAATCCGTCCAGGCGAAGCAGGAAGTTTTGCAGTTCGAGCCGGTCACGCGTGGACGTTTCGAGAAAAGCGAGCCGACAATCGTCGAAGGCCAGGACCTCGACATCCCGACCTTCCTGCGCAAAAACATTCGCGTGAAATAATCGCGCGAACGCGATTATTTCTTCATCAACTCGAGCACAGCGCTGGTCATGCCGACGATGCCGATCCGAATCGTTGGCTCCGGCACTGGCGCGAACTTGCTCGAATGCAAGCTGGGCAATTCTTTCCCTTCCTTTTTGAATTGCGCGATTTTTTTCGGATCGACGGCGCCAATGTGAAAGTCGACCGCCGGAATCGAGTGGTCCGGCAAACTGTATTCGGAAAAATCTTCGCCGCCCATGGTTGGATCGACAATCTCGACATTGGCGGCGCCGAGCACATTTTTCCAAACCCCGACGAGTCGCTTGGTCAAATCCGGATTGTTATAGGTCGCAGGTGTGAATTGATCTTTCAGAACGTTGACAACCGGCGCCCGGTCGGCCGGAACTCCGCCGGCGCTCGCGATTCCTTTTGCAATCTCATCGATCGCCTTAAGCACTCGATCGCGCACGTCGGATTTATACGTGCGCACGGTCAGCTGCATTTTTACTTCATCTGGAATGATGTTGTGCTTGGTGCCGCCATGAATTGAACCAACCGTGACCACGATCGGATCGAGCGGATTATTTTCGCGGCTCGCGATCGTTTGCCAGGCATTGATCATTTCCGCGGCAAGGACGATCGGATCCTTGGTTTTGTGCGGATAGGCGCCGTGGCCGCCGACGCCGCGAACCGTCACGTCGACCGAATCGACGTTTGCGTAGGTGTAGCCCGGAGTTATTCCAATGTGTCCAGTTTGCAAATCAGCTTTATCATGAAAGCCAAGCGCGAAGTCTGGTTTGCCAAATCGATTGTAAAGCCCAGCCTTGAGCAGAGCGCGCGCTCCGCCGACCGTTTCTTCTGCCGGTTGTCCAATGAACATAATTGTTCCCGACCATTGGTCCTTCAGACGCTGCAATGCCCGTGCGGTTCCAATAAACGCCGACATGTGCGCGTCGTGGCCGCAGGCGTGCATCACGTGAACTTCTCTGCCGTCGTCACCTTTGGTCGTGACTTTGCTGGCATATGGTAGGCCGGTGTCTTCTTCGACCGGCAACGCATCCAGGTCGGTGCGCACCATGACGGTTGGGCCAGCGCCGTTCTTCATAATGCCAATCACGCCGTAGCATTTCAGATTCGGGTTATCGTATTTGCCAAAGTTTTCCGTCACTTCGCACCCGGCCGCCCGCAGTTCCCTCGCCACCAGCGCCGACGTCTTCTCTTCACGGGTGGAAAGCTCGGGATGACTGTGAATGTCTTTATAAATCGCCAGCAACGACGGCAGTTCACCCTGCGCGATTTTCTCCACCGGCTGTTCCTGCGCGAAAATTGAACCGGCGGCCAGGATCGATAATGACAAGGTCGACAAACGAAACATCTTCATACCGGCGAACCTAAGTTGTCATTCCGAGTGAAGTCGAGGAATCTCTTACCGTGGAATTCGAAAAGAACACCATGCTCTTTGGCGCGGACCCGACGCCGCGGATCGTGGCGATCGAGCTGGGCGAAACCGGCACGGTGAAAGTTCACCGCCGCGAGAAGGATGGATCGACATTGACCGACGTGGAGCCGTTTCATCCGTTCGTTTGGGCGGACTCCGACGTTGTCGATCTCGGAATCGAAGCAGAAAAGCTAAAGGGGGATTTGAAATTCGGTTGGTTGATTACCGTCGACAGTTGGAAGGAACTGATCGCTCTCCGTAACGGATTGAAGAATGCTGGCCGCGACTTCTTCGCCTTTAGCGATCCGGTCCAGCATTACCTCACCGCCACAGGCCGGACCTTGTTCAAAGATTTGCCGTTCGAAGAGCTGAAACGGATGCAAATCGAAGTGCTCTCATTTTCTGAAGGTGATGCCGATCACATCATGAGCATCGCGCTCTCGGACAACAGCGGCTGGGAAGAGCTCATTATTGTCGATCCAAGGAAAGTCGCAGAATCCGAGCATGCGGCGATCAAGCGCCTGACGACTCTGATCAAGGAACGCGACCCGGATGTGATCGAAGGCCACAATTTGTTCCGGTTTGATCTGCCCTATCTCGTCGCGCGGGCAAAGAAGCTGAAAACCAAACTCGACTGGGGTCGCAGCGGCGGATTTTTGCGTTCGCGGCCATCGCGACTACAAATCGCGGAAAAGACGATCGATTATCCGAAATTCACGATCGATGGGCGCCACTTCGTGGACACTTTTCTACTCGCACAGTTTTACGACGTCGGAATGCGCTCGCTCGCTGGTTTCGAGCGAACTGACGTCGCGCGGCACTTCGGATTTTGTGATGAAGAAATCTCGGCGCTCGCAGGCAAGGAACTGGAGCGCGCTTACATCGACAAAGACGAGAAATTCCGCCGACGCGCGCTTTGCGCTGTGCGCGAGACCCGCGCAGTTTCGGAATTACTCAGCCCGAGTTACTTCATCCAGGCGCAGATTTTTCCCTACAACTACCAGGACGTGATCGTGCGCGGTAACGCGACGCGGATCAACGGTTTGTTCCTGCGCGAATATTTTCGCCAGAAACACAGCATTCCGGAGCTGCCGATGCCGCAAACCTTCGAAGGCGGCTACACCGACATCTTCTTCACCGGCGTGGCGCGCAATGTCTGGCATTGCGACGTGGCGTCGCTTTATCCGTCGATCATGCTCCAGTTCGATTGCTTTCCGCAAAGCGACCGGCTGCAAATCTTTCGACATTTATTGACCGATCTGCGCACGTTTCGACTGGAAACCAAAGCGGCGATGCGCGCTGAAAAGGATCCGGCAAAGCAGCGCTACCTGCACGCGCTGCAAAATACGTTCAAGATTCTGATCAACAGTTTCTATGGCTATCTCGGATTCGCCCAGGGACACTTCGCCGACTTCGACGCGGCCGCGCGGGTCACCCAAATCGGACGCGATCTGTTGAAGAAGATGATCGAGTGGCTGAACGCGCACGGTGCGAAGGTGATCGAGGTCGATACCGACGGAATTTATTTTGTGCCGCCGGACAAGATCGACATCGACGAATTGCAAAAAGGGTTAGCTAAGGAATTGCCGCCCGGAATCGAAGTCGAATTCGATGAGCAGTTCGAAGCGATGTTCAGCTATAAGGCGAAGAATTACGCGCTCCTGACAAAAGACGGTGATGTCATCATCAAAGGCGGCGCGCTCAAGTCGCGCGGCCTTGAAAAATTTCAGCGCGTGTTCCTGGAGGAGATGATCAAGCTCATCGTGGAAGGTAAATCCAGCGCGATTGTCGATCTTCGGAACCAGTTCGAGAAAAAAATCCGCAACCGCGAATGGAAGATCGACATGTTGATGAAGACCGACACGCTCCAGGATTCGCTCGACAAATATCGGGCAAAAATCGCCGGATCGGCTCGTAATCGCGCCGCCGCTTACGAGCTCGCGCTGGCCAGCGGCCGCGCCTACAAGCCAGGGGACCAAGTTAGCTACTATATTAAGAGCACCCCGAAAAAGGTCCCGGCCTATGAAGCGGCCAGGCTTGCCAGCGACTTCGATCCGCAAAACCGGGACGAGAACGTTGATTACTACGTCGCCAAGCTGAACGAGCTGGTGAAAAAGTTTGGTGATCTAGTTCCAGCGCCCGAGCAGGAGATTCTAAAGCTCTAGACCAACCTGGCTTCGAGATTGATTTGGGTGCCGGCCAACGCGACCGACACTGGACAGGTTTTTTTTGTGTGTTCCGCTTGCTCGCGAAATTTTGCTTCGTCGATGCCAGAAACTTCGGCTTCGGTTTTCAAATCGATTGCGGTGATCTTCGGTCCGCCGCCAGTCATTTCGAGTTTCACGGTGGCCTTTGTGCTGATGCGTTTGGCCGGGTGGCCGGCCTTCTCCAAGTTAGCCGAAAGCGCCATTGAATAACATCCGGCCTCAGCCGCGCCGATCAGTTCCTCAGGATTTGTTCCCTTTCCTTCCTCAAACCGCGACGAGAAGGAATATGGTCCTTCAAATGCGCCGCTCCCGAGTTTCATCGTTCCCTTGCCCTGCTTCAGTGTGCCGTCCCAAACAGCCGATCCAGTTCGTGTTGCCATCGTCTTGCCTCCGTTAATTGTTGCTGATTAACGATTCGCGTCGAACGCGGAGGAGCGCAATCAGTTTTCGGCCTAACCAAGCGTGACCGGGCCAACTCAGGCCGCTTCGGGCGCTGCGATGTCGGCTGGCGAACGGCTATCTTGACCCTGTGCGTCCGCTAAGGCGCGTTGTTTGTGCCCGAGCCACACACCGAGCGCACACCAACCCGCGACGACCGGCACCGCGATAAAACTGATCGCGCTTAGCCCGAGTCCGAGCACTTGCAATCCATGATACGACCACGCGCCGAGTTGGTCACCGCAACGATAGCCGAACGTGTCGATGAAACTTTTGGCTTTGTATTTGTCTTCGCGACGCAAGACGGTGAAGAGCACTTCGCGGGCAGGTCGCATAAAGGCGAATGTGCTCGCCCGGCGCGCGACTTGAAATACCGCAAGCACGGCAATGATCGGTGCGATTCCCATGGCAGCAAAACCGAAGAGGCTGAGCACAGGCATGAACAACAGTGTCACCGTCACGCCGAGAATTTTCATAAGCCGTCCAGTGAGAAAAATCTGCAACAGCAGGGTGAGCGAGTTGACCGACAAATCGAGTTTGGCGAAAAACGCCGTGCGCGCGGCGCGATCGACAAAACCGGCCTTGGTTAGTTCAGCTTGCTGAAAATAGGTCCAGGTCGACGTGAGCGTGTAGAGCAGGATAAAAAGAAACAGCCCGAACAAATACGGCGAGCGGCAGATGTGGGTGATGCCCTCCCAAATTCCGCCGCCGATCGGTTTGTCGGCAGCCGCAGGTTCATCATGTCGATCTTGCGTGCGGAATTCGGCTGGAAAGAAACGCACGGATTGCGCCGCGATTTCGAGCATGGCCGCGCAGATTAACAGCAGCACGCCCGTGCTGACGCGATGAACGAGCGACGTAGTGATGATCGGTCCGAGGATTCCGCCTAACGATCCGCCGACGGCGATGAATCCGAAAAGGCGTTTACCCTGTTCGGTTGTGAACAGATCGGTCATGAACGACCAGAAGACGGCGGTCGCGAACAAATTGAACACGCTTACCCAGACGAAAAAGCAGCCATCGACCCACGGCTGTTTTCCCGGCGGCACGAAGCGCATAAAGACGAAGAAAATGACTAGATTGACAATGAAGAACCGGTAAGCGATCGGGATGAAGCGACGCCGTGGCATGCGCGCGACGATCGCCGAGAAGAGCGCGTTCGCGACGATCATCGTGAGCAGAACGACGGTGAACATCCACCAAAGATTCTCGAAGTTGTTCGCGCCAATGTTGTCGCGAATCGGGCGGATTACGTAGTAGCCGGCGAGCACGACGAAGAAGAACACAAAGCTGAGCCAGAGCGCGCGGATTTCGTCCGGCTTTACGTCAACGATTTTCGAAAAGAGTTTCTTCATGCTCTAGTCGCGGCTGCGCGGCTACATCTTTTTCTTCCATGCCGCCAACACTTCGGCTTCGCGTTCAGCCGCTAGACCAGCGCGCAACTTCGATTGTCGATCTTGCGGAAGCGATTTAAACCATGCGAGCGTGTCGCGCGCGGTGTCGGCCAATGGACGAAATGTTAAGCCTTTGCTCAGCGCGCGGCTGATATTCGTTCGGGCCATGCCGCTTTCTTTTCCAGTCCAGACCGGCATGTCGGACCACGGCTCTACTTTTTGTTGGGTTAGAAACTCTTCGTTCACCCAGATGAAGTTCGCGTTCGATTTCTCCGCCTCTTTAATTCCATCGAGCATTCCGCCAACACCGAGCGGTTTCGCCGGGCCAGTCGCGTTATAAATTCCGGCCGCGCCGTTTTCGACCATGCGAATCGTCCACTCGGCCAAATCGCGCGCGTCGATGAACTGGACCGGATCGTTCGGATTTCCGGGCGCGAGCACTTCTCCGCCGCGATCGATCCGCACCGGCCAATAAGTGAATCGGTCGGTCTCATCGCGCGGACCCACAATTAATCCGGGGCGAATGATCAATGCCTTCCCAGGAAACCATTTTTCGGCTTCTTTTTCCGAGAGCGCTTTGAGCGGCCCGTAGGTTTTGTAACCGGAAGCTTTCATCGCTTCGAGCGTTTCCTTGTAGGGATCCGGGCCCTCGTATTTGGCGAGCGGCGCCGACTCATCAACGCCTTGTTTCACTTCTCCATAAACCGAGATCGTGGAAATGAAGGCGTAGCGATCGACATTGCCTTTCAACACTTGCGCGACATCGCGCACCCACGTCGGCAAGGTCGTCGGATTGTCGATCACGACGTCCCATTGTCGATTTTTCAATGCGTCGAGCTTGCCGTTCCGATCGCCGACGACCTGTTCGACCTCGGCCGGCAGTTCGCCCGGGTGCGTCTTGCCGCGATTAAACGTTGTGACCTTGTGTCCGCGGCTAAGCGCATAGCGGACTTGATAAGGCCCGGTGAAACCGGTCCCGCCAAGAATCAGGATGCGCAACGGCTTCATTGTTTTCTCCGCGAACAAAGATGTCGATTTTGCCACGAGCGCAACTGCACTGGCTGCGGAGACTTTAATGAAGTGGCGACGCGTGGTGCTCATTGCGACGACAATCGCTGTCGTCGTTGGCCAGCGCAATTCCGTTTCGAACGTGGGTATCGGGACAATCTGCGAGCGGGGCTCGGCGGGTTGCCCGATTCCGATGCCCGGCGTCGAATGACCGAATTCGTGTCAGGCACGTAGAGACAAAAAAGCACATTTTTTTCTCAAAAACCGGTTGCACAGGCAGGGATTGTGCTCGATAGATCGCGCTCTTTATGCCAAATACCAGCCCCCTCGCCCCCTGCTTCATAGCGATTTCTGCGTGCAGCTTGCTCTTTGCGACTGCGGCCCAAGGCCAACTCGTGGAATCCGCGAAATCGCGGTTCATTTTCAAAGATGCCAATGGAAAAACCGACTCGGCCGAGGTCGTCACCAAATACGTCCCGAAGAAAATCGTCCATCCGCTTGCGAAAACGGACAGTTCCGTCGATTCCAAATTGAGACGGGCGGCGACGATCGCGGAGGAGCGCGCCCATGCCCATTCGCGCGAACAATGCTGGCACTACGTGAAGGAAGCGTTGCTCGCTTCGGGAGTGGTCAGTTCTTATCCCCAAAGCGTTTACGCCAAAGACGCAGCCAAGGAGCTGGTCAATGATTACGGTTTCAAGAAGCTCTCCGTGCGCGATCCCTATAAGGCGCCGGTCGGATCGGTGCTGGTTTACAGCGCGAAGAATGGCGCGGGTCACGTGGAAATCAGGACCAAGAGCGGTTTCGCGAGCGACTTTCGCTCCAAAATTCCTTCGCGGCGTCCCTTGATCGGCGTTTACTCGAAGTTGTAGTCCGTAGATATCGATCTTCGCGTAAGATCGACAAATGGTCAGCGGCCGAGGCGGCCGAGTGGATTTCTAACGATAGCTCCGGTCGGGCCAGCGGCCGACGCACTAGTTGTCGCTGCGACAGCTCCAGTAGAACGAGCGCCCGACGCATTGGTGGTAGCTGCGACAGCTGCGGTAGAGCTTGCGGGCGTTGCATTGGTCGTCGTCGTAGCTGGATTCAAAGCGATTGGTTGAGAGTTTGTAATATTAGGTTTCGCCACGGGCGGAACACCGGGCGGAATCACTTTCACATTGACGAATGGCGGATTGGAGTTAGCCCACGCCAGAGCCTGACGTTTGGTCTCAAAAAATTTATCGATGACGACCGCGTTGCGTTCGTAAGCGGTCCGCCCCGATCTGCGCGCGGCCTTGCGAGTCCGGACGGCTGTTCCCGTGTCCACCGCAGCCAGAGCCGTTCCATCGGGAAGCACGACCCGGCTACCATACGGAATTTTCTTTGGATCGACGGCACAATGGCCTTGCCGCAAGCGCAAACCCGTCGCCGATTTGTGTTGGCCGGTGTAACGATCCGCGCCGCGTCCGCCGCGGGCCCAGTAAACCGTAACACGCGCCAGGAGCGAATTATCGCGGGCAAAACTGTTATCGACCAAGGCTAAGCTGACCAAAATTACGAAAAGCAATCGATTCATACGTCCTCCGTTGGGCTGAGCGCATAAGCGGATCAATTGGACGAACGAGTTCCGTTCCGTTCGAATTAACGGGTAGCTCCAAACTCTTCGTTTTTGGCAATGTGGCGGTTTGTGTCTCGCTTCTTGGAGCTTCAGACCTCGACATTTTTGATTTCTCCCGAGATTCGGGTTGAGCGATGCGCACGGTCATGAAGTGCGGATACGAACGCTCCCAGGCAAGCGCCGCTTCCCTCGATTCGAAAAATCGATCGATGACGATCGCGTTACGCTGCGAAACGGTTCGTCCCGTCACGCGCGCAGCCTTACGATTGACGACAGCCGGTCCGCTATCGACGGCTGTGCAAGTCGCGTCTGGAAATACTACATGACTTCCGTACGGAATTCGTTTCGGATCGACCGCGCAATGCCCCGCGCGCAGACATGCACCGTTGGAAGACGCACGCAACTGGCCTTCGCCCGGCCAGTAAACGGTGATTCGCGCGAGCAATGATTCTTCGCGCGCAAAAGCCGAAGCCACGAACACGAAAGCAAGGCCAATCGTTGTTAATAAATATCTCATACCTTTTGCCGGATTCGCCTCA
>Ga0209217_1000492_pt1 | contig 11034 bp, 10 predicted proteins | sample JacPinW_OM3H0_M2_FD_187957 | JGI IMG/M metagenome (GOLD analysis project Ga0209217, IMG submission 187957) | Forest soil microbial communities from Algoma, Ontario, Canada - Jack Pine, Ontario site 1_JW_OM3H0_M2 (SPAdes) (version 2) | ecosystem: Environmental > Terrestrial > Soil > Boreal...
TTGTACTCGTTTGATTTGTAGCCGGCCGCGTCAAAGGCTTGCTTCAGATACGGCGCGTCGAAGTTGACATAGCGCGTCGACGACGTGGTGTCGGGAAGGATCACCCCGACGAGGCCACTCCCCGCGTCGTGCAGCCCCTTGAGCGACGCCATGACGGAGAAGCTCTGGTCGAAGGACGTCACGCTGAGGCCCGCCGGTACGGTCGCACTCGCCGCGGGCGTCGCGGTCGAGGTCCCGCACGCGGCGGCGACGATCGCGATCGCGCCGAGGCACGCCAATAAGGTCAGTGATCTAAGTTTGCCCAATTGTGTTTCCCCTCCTGAAGTTCTTGTGTTAGTGGGAACCATCATTCTGGGGGCTCGGGCATCGAATCCGCAAGCGTGAAGCCCTTTTTCCCGGGAACTTCTAACACTCTCTAACGAGCGCGCCCGTCAGGTGACGCGGGTTCCACCATCTTGTGCAAACCGCACAAGATGGTGGAGTGAAATGAATGTCGACTAGTAGCGGCGCCAGCCGCGGGCAAAGCTGCCGCCCGCGACGAGGCTGAACAGGAGGACGACGATCGCCGCGCCGAGGATCGCCGACAGGATAGGAATCCCGGCCAGCGACAACTCTGGGGCGATGACGAGCCTCAAGACGTCGACCATCAACCAGGCGCCGACCAGTCCGGCGACGATGGCACCGACCAGACCGCCCGGCATGCCCCGACTGACCAGCCGCTCCCCGATCAATCCCGCGATCGCGCCCACCAGGAGCAGGACGAGCAGATGCGTAAGTGTCATATCAAGCCTCCTAATATGATGTAGTTACGATGTAACCTATCATAGGCGGACGACGGCGCTTTTGCCAAGCGTGTAGAGTCGAAACAGGAGGGGATCGCCGTGGCTTCGAATCAGAACCGACGACCACTGTTTCCGGCACCGCCCAAGGCGCCGGCGTCCGGAGGAGCGCCAAAGCCAACGCCCTTCTGGCGAAGCCGCGGCTTCTGGATCTACCTCATCGTCCTGCTGCTCATCAACTACGCGATCAGCATCTTTTTCACGAGCGGCCCATCACGTGTCACCGTCCCGTACACGACCTTCATTACGCAGGTCAATACCGACAACGTCAAAGACATCACCGCCCAGTCCAATTCCATCCAGGGTGACTTCAAGAAGTCGGTGACGTACGGGTCGGCGAGCGGCACGCTCTTCCAGACCGAGCGCCCCGTCTTTGCGACCGACAACCTCGAAGCGCTGCTCGAGCAGCACAACGTCCCGATCAGCGCGACGCCTCCCGGCACGGGGGGATCGCCGCTGCTCAACCTGCTGCTCAGCTTCGGGCCGGCGCTATTGCTCATTGGCGGCTTTCTTTACCTGAGCCGGCGCATGGCGGCTGGAGGTCCGGGCGGCATTCTCGGCGCCTTCGGCCAGAGCCGCGCCACGCTATACACCCCGGACTCTGGGACAAAGATCACGTTCAACGACGTGGCCGGGATCGACGAGGCGAAGCAGGACCTGGCCGAGGTCGTCGACTTCCTCAAGACGCCGGAGAAATACCAGAAGCTCGGCGCGCAGATTCCGCACGGCGTGCTGCTGGTGGGACCGCCGGGCACCGGGAAGACGTTGCTGGCGCGGGCCGTCGCCGGTGAAGCGAGCCGGCCCTTCTTCAGCCTCTCGGCGTCGGAGTTCGTCGAGGCCATCGTCGGCGTGGGCGCATCGCGCGTTCGCGATCTCTTCGCCAAGGCAAAGGCCGCCGCACCGAGCATCATCTTCATCGACGAGCTGGATGCGATCGGCCGCTCGCGGGCGTCATCCGCCACCTTCGGCGCCAACGACGAGCGGGAGCAAACGCTGAACCAGATCCTCACCGAGATGGACGGCTTCACGCCCAATCAGAACGTTGTCGTGCTGGCCGCCACCAACCGACCGGAGGTGCTCGACCCAGCCCTCCTGCGACCGGGGCGCTTCGATCGCCGCGTCACAGTCTCTCCGCCTGACAAAACGGGACGCGAGGCGATCCTGCGGATCCATACGCGAAACGTCAAAGTTGCGCCCGGCGTCGACCTCGGCGATATCGCGGGCGCCACTGCCGGCTTCGTGGGGGCCGACCTGCGCAACATCGTCAACGAGGCCGCCCTGATCGCCGCGCGAAAAGGCGAAGACATGGTGACGCGCGCCGATTTCGACGAAGCCATCGAGCGATCGGTGTTGGGCCTCCGCCGGCCGATCGTGTTGGGGGCGGACGAAAGGCGGCTGATCGCCTATCACGAGTCGGGCCACGCGCTGATGGGCCTGCTGATTCCGGGCGCGGACCCGGTGAAGAAGCTGACGATCGTCCCGCGCGGTCTCTCCCTCGGGTCCACCTACAGCCAGCCGATCGACGACCGTTACAACTATCCGGAGGCGTACCTGCGCGGCCGGATCTCGCTGGCACTCGGCGGACGGGCCGCCGAAGAGGTCGCCTACGGCGCCGTGACCACGGGCGCGGAGAGCGACCTGCAGCAGGTGAACCAGGTCGCCCGCTCGATGGTGGCACGCTTCGGCATGTCACCCAAGATCGGTCCGATCAATCTCACCCAACCGGGCGACGGCGCCGCATCGGAGCACTTCAGCGAGGAGACCGCCAGGCTGCTCGACGAGGAAGTCCGCCGCATCGTCGAGGAGTGCCACCGGGAGGCGGTGCGGCTCCTGACCGAAAACCGCGACCGCCTGGATCGCCTGGCTGAGGCGGTGCTGAAGAAGGACACGCTCGACCAGGACGAGATCTACGACGCGGCGGGGATCGCACGACCGTTGACCACGCGTCCGGTGATCGCACCTCCCCTTCCCGCGAATGGGTCCTCCAAGAGGGACGGCGACCTGGCGCGGGACGAGGTCGGCTCCGAGATCCAGCGCTAAGCGATCACGGTCCGCATCAGCGATTCCGTCTCGTCTGATGGCCCCACGCCCAGCTCGGCGGCGAGGCGCTGCTTGCAATCCTGGTAGACCCGCACCGCTTCGGCACGGTCCCCCCGCTTGACGAGGACCTGCATCAGCCGGCGATACCCGGACTCGCGAAAGGGTTCGAGCTCGACCGCCGCGCGCGCCTGGTCCTGGGCAAGAGCGAGCTCGCCGTTCGAGACCAGCGCCTCGACGCGGCAATCGAGCGCGCGTACCAGGATGTCGCGCAGTCGTTCGCGGCGTGTCGTCACCCAGGGCGCATCTTCGCCAGTAAGGAACGGCCGGCGGGCGATCGTCGTCGCGATCAGCGACGGCCCGTAGGCCGCTTGCGGCCGACTGGCTTGTACGGCGCCCTCGGCCTGGTGCAGCGCATCGGCCGCGGCCTCGAGGTCGATCCAGGTGTCCGCCGGCGGCCGGAACTGGTAGCAGCGAAAGGCGTTGGCGATGATCCGGTCCCGATCGAGACCGACCGTGCCGAGCTTCTGGCGGAGCTTACTGATGATCGCGCTCAGCGCCACCGACCAGGACGGCGGGAGGGACTCGGGCCAGAGGAGGTCGGCGAGCTCGGACTGGGTCACCGCCCGCTCTCGCTCCGAGACCAGATAGACGAGCGCCAGGCGTCCCTGGCGACCGGCGAGATCGGCGTCACGAAGCAAGTGCTCACCGCACTCGACGGCCACCTCACCGGTCAGGTAGATGCGAAGCAAGATCCCTCCAAACATTCGCCAAAGGCGTCCAGCGATGATCGATCTTAGCCGCCCCCGGTGTGGAAAGGGCGGCGGTTAAGTCGAGAGGAGGTGCGGAATGCAAAAACGCGTCGAATGTGAATGCGGCTGGTCGCTCCAAACGGACGACGAGGCGAAGCTGGTGGCCGGGGTCCAGCAGCACGCCAAGCAGATCCACAACATGGAGGGCGTCACCAAAGACCAGGTGCTCGCCCAGGCCAGGCCGGCTTAAACCCGTAACACGAGGAGAGGACATGAAATACCTGTACTTGCTCTACGCCGACGAATCGAAGATGCCCGCCAGCGATAGCCCGCAGATGCAACAGCAACAGGCCGCCTTCGGTGCGTACTACGAAGAACTGTCCGGCAAGGGCATGTTCAAGGCCGGCGACCCGGTCCAGCCGTCCAAAACGTCGACGACGGTCCGCGTGCGCAACGGGTCGACCAAGACGGCGTCCGGCCCCGCCATCGCGGGCAGCGAGCAGATTATTGGCTTCTACGTCGTCGAGGCAAAGAACCAGGACGAGGCGATCGCCTACGCGGCCAAGGTGCCGTCAGCCGCCGTCGGCTCGATCGAAGTCCGACCGATTATCGGCAACTAGGAATCGTTGCGGGAAGGCCGGGCGCTAGCGTCCTGGCCTTCCCGCGCCCGGAAGGCGTCTTTGCAGCCGGCGCCACAGAAGTAGTACGTCGTCTCCCCCATCACCAGCGTATGCATCGCACCCTTGATGTCGACGCTCATGCCGCAGATGGGATCGATCGCGGTCGCCGGCAAGACAATCGCCTGGCTGGGCTGATGTGCCTGGCGCTCGGCGACGATCTCGGCGAGCACCGCAAGCGCGATCTCCTCCTGAGAGCCGCCCACCGAGCTGTCGGCTGCGCGGCGGACGCGTTCGAGGTCGCGTGCACCGCGGTCGGTCAGCACGTCGAGAACCGTGGCCGCCCGCCGGCGGCTGGCGACCAGGCCGATGTAGGCGATGTCATAGGGTAAGAGGGCCTCGATGGCTTCCTCGTCGTAGTGGCCCATGGTGGCGACGACGGCCCATGTGGTCGCGCCAGGTCGAGCGGGCCCGAGATCGAGCGAACCGATGACCCGGTCCGCTTCGGGGAAGTCCGATGCGACGGCGCCCGGGTGCACCGCGCAGGTTTCGTATCCGATGGTGGCGCCCAACCTGACCAACGTATGCGCCGCCGGTGTGTCCCCGATGACGAGCAGCACCGGCCGCGGCATGTGCGGATCGATGAAGACGTCCAGCGCGCCGGCGCTCGGGCAGGTACTCACATGCGCGACGACACCGGGCTCATGCTCGGGCGCCTGGTCCGGCGAGATCTTGACCAGTCTCGGCTGACCGTCGCCCATCGCATGAAGCGCCTCGCGCCGCACCAGCGATTCCGAGCAGCTGCCGCCGATCCACCCCCACAGCGTGCCATCGGCTGCGATCAGCGCCTTGTCGCCCGGGCGGGCGGAGGTCGGCGGATCGACGCGAACCACGGTCGCGACCACGAAGGTCTCGCCGCGCTCCCGCAGTCCCGCCGCCCGGTCCAGCACGTCATCCGCGAGTGACATTGTTACTCCGCAGCACCCTTTTCGTTCAACGCGGCCCAGACCTTGTCGGACGTGACCGGCATGTCGATGTTCCTGATGCCGAGGTGTCCGACGGCATCGATCACGGCGTTGACGTAGGCCGCCGGCGAGCCGACCGTTGCCGACTCACCGACCCCTTTGGCGCCGATCGGGTGGTGGGGCGACGGCGTGACCGTCTCGCCCATCTCGAACTTTGGCGTCTCCCACGATGTGGGCAGCAGGTAGTCGGTGAAGTTGGACCCGATGCAGTTGCCTTCTTCGTCGAAGGTGATCAGTTCCATGAACGCGATCCCGAAGCCCTCGGTGAGGCCGCCGTGGATCTGGCCCTCGACCACCATCGGGTTGATACGCACCCCGCAGTCATCAACGGCCACCATTCGACGGACTTTCACTTGCCCGGTACCGCGGTCGATGTCGACCACGACGAGATAGGTCCCGAACGGATACGTCATGTTCGGTGGATCGTAGTAAGTCACACCCTCGAGCCCGGCCTCCAACCCGTCGGGCAGGTTGGTGTAGGCCGCAAACGCCACGTCCTGGATAGTCTTGGACTTGGAGGGTGAGCCGCGGACGAAGAACTTGCCATGGTCGAACTCGATGTCGGCGGCCGAGGCCTCCAGTAAATGAGCCGCGATGATCTTGGCCTTGTCGCGCAACTTGCGCGACACCATCGCCGTGGCTGCCCCGCCGACGGGGGTGCTACGACTCGCGTAAGTGCCCAGCCCGTAGGGCGTATTGTCGGTGTCGCCCTCCTGGACCTCGATGTCGGCGGCAGGGATGCCCAGCTCCTCAGTCACGATCTGCGCGAACGTCGTCTCGTGCCCCTGGCCCTGGCTCTTGACACCGAGCTTGAGGATCGCCTTGCCCGTCGGATGCACGCGAAGCTCGGCGGAGTCGAACATCCGCAGCCCCGCGATGTCGTAGTGCTTGCCGGGGCCGGCGCCCACCACCTCGGTGAAGCTGGCAACCCCGATCCCCATCAGCTCACCTTTCTTGCGCTTCTCGGCCTGCTCCTTGCGGAGCTCCTTGTAGCCGAGCTTGTCGAGCGCCACCTGCATCGCCCTGGGGTAATTGCCACTGTCGTACTCGAAGCCGGTAGCCGACATGTAGGGGAACTGCTCGGGTTGGATGAAGTTCTTGAGCCGGATCTCGGTCGGGTCCATCTTCATCTCGAGCGCCGCGCTCTCGACCAGGCGCTCGATCAGGTAGGACGCCTCGGTCACCCGGAAGGAGCACCGATAGGCGACGCCGCCCGGGGCCTTGTTCGTGTAGGCGCCGTCCGTCTCGACGTGGGCCGCCGGCAGATCATAGGAGCCGGTGACGATATGGAAGAGCCCGGCCCTGAACTTCGTCGGTTGGGCATCGGCGTAGAAGGCGCCGTTGTCGCTGAGCATCTTGACGCGCAGGCCCAGCATGCGCCCGTCATTGCGCAGCGCCAGCTCGCCCGACATGTAATAGTCCCGGGCGAACCCGGTCGAGATCAGGTTCTCGCTGCGGTCCTCGACCCACTTCACCGGCTTGCCGATGAGCAATGAGGCCGCCGTCGCGACGACATAGCCGGGATAGATCGGCACCTTGTTGCCGAAGCCGCCACCGATATCGGGCGAGATGATCCGGATATTTTGCTCCGGAAGGCCCGCGACGATCGCGAACAGCGTGCGGTGGGCATGCGGTGCCTGCGAGGTCATCCACAGCGTGGCGTGGCCCGTCGCGGGATTGACGTCGGCGACGATGCCACAGGTCTCCAGCGGCGAGGGGTGGCAGCGCGGATAGAAGGTATCGAGCTTCACGACCCGATCGGCTTTCGAAAAGGCCTCATCGGTCTTCGCCTTGTCGCCGGCTTCCCAGTGGTAGATATGGTTGTCCTTCTGACCCTCTTTCTCGTCACGGATCAGGGGCGCGCCCGGCTTTAGCGCCTGCTGCGGGTTGACGACCGCCTGGAGCACGTCATAGTCGACCTCGATCAGCGCCGCGGCATCACGGGCGACATACGGATCGTTCGCGATCACGCAGGCCACCTCCTGACCCTGGAAGCGCACCTTGTCGGTGGCCAGTACGGCCTGGGTGTCGCCTGAGAGCGTCGGCATCCAGGCGAGCTTGTGCTGGGCGAGCAACTCGCCAGTGACGACGGCGACCACACCGGGCACCGCCTGGGCGGCGGCCGTGTTGATGGACTTGATCCGCGCGTGGGCAAACGGGCTGCGGTTGATGGCCATGTGCAGCATGCCGGGGAGGTTGACGTCATCCAGGTAGTTGCCCTTGCCCCGGATGAACCGGTCGTCTTCCTTGCGCTTGATGCTGTCGCCGATGTTTCCTTTGAGCGGGGTTTCAACAGCCATGGCTCAGTTCCTCACGGCGGCCGTTTCCGCCGGAACCGCCGCCGCTGCCTTCATCTGAACCGCCGCGGTCTTGACCGCCTTCACGATGTTCATGTAGCCGGTGCAGCGGCAAATGTTGCCCGAGAGCGCCCAGCGGATGTCGTCGTCGGTCGGGTCCTGGTTCTCCTTCAACAGCGCGACGCTGGTCAGCATCATGCCGGGCGTGCAGAAGCCGCACTGGAGCCCGTGTTCTTCCTTGAACGCCGCCTGGATCGGATGCAGCGCGCCGCCGGTCATGAGCCCCTCGACAGTGGTCACCTGCTGACCGTCGGCCTGGACGGCGAGCATGGTGCAGGACTTCACCGGCGTGCCGTCGACCAGCACAGTACAGGCGCCGCAATGGGTCGTATCGCATCCGATGTGGGTCCCCGTGAGTCTGAGTTTTTCCCGGAGGAAGTGCACGAGGAGCAGCCGCGGCTCGACCTCAGCGCTTTTCTCCTCGCCGTTGACCGTGACGGTGATCAGCTGGCCCACGCTCATCCACCTCCCCTGGCGCGCTCCGAGGCGCGCTTCAATCCCCGTTCGGTAAACACCCGGACGACGTTGCGCTTGTATTCGACAGAACCACGATGGTCGGCCTTGGGATCGGCCGCTTCGGCCGCCAGCGCCGCCGCCTGCTTGATCGCGGCATCATCGAGCCGGGCGCCCTTCAGTGACGCTTCGGCTTTCTCGGCCTTGATGTTTTGAGGACCAACCGCCGTCAGCCCGATCCCCGCCGTTCCGACTTTGCCGTCGTCCATCCGGAGGTGAATCGCGACCGCGACGGTTGCGAAGTCACCGACCTTGCGCTCCAACTTCAGGTAGGCGCCGCCGGTCATCGCCTTCGCTGCCGGGATCCGGATCTCGCTCAAGATCTCGGTTGGCTCCAGGGCAGTACTGAAGGGACCGCTAAAGAAGTCGCGGGCCTTGACGGTCCGAGAACCCTTCTTGGAGCGGAGCACCAGATCGGCGTCCATCGCGAGCAAAACCGTTCCCCAGTCCCCCGACGGATCCGCGTGGGCGACCGATCCGGCGATCGTTCCGCGGTTGCGGATGATCGGATCGGCGATCATGGGGGCGGCGTCGGCCATCACATGGTAGCGCGACGCCAGCAGGCTGGACCGCTCGGCCGACTTGTGGCGGAACAGCGGGCCGATGCGGAGCGTTCCGTCCCGCTCCTCGATGAGGTCCAGGTCCTTGATCTTGTTGATATCGACCAGATGGCCCGGGCTGGCGAACCGCAGCTTCAGCAACGGAATCAGGCTCTGGCCGCCGGCCAGCACCTTCCCCTCGTCACCGAACTGATCGAGGAGATCGAGGGCCTCGTCGACGGTTCGAGGCGCGTGATACTCGAACGGCGCTGGCAGCATGCGACAACCCTCCTGCAGTGATTGTGGAAACCAGCTCGCTGATGTGTGGCCTTAACCCTATGCCGCCCTATCGGCAATTGTCAACAGTGCGCAGCATTGCTAACTGTCGATGGTGTCGAAGGCGCCGTAGGGCGGAAACCGGAAGGCCATGTCTTTGGAGAGTAGGCCCCCATGGCCGAGCTCGTTGAAATCGGCTGCCGTGACCCGCGCGCCGGTGAAGAGCCGCGGGAGGATCAGGTCGAGGACCGTCGCCTTCGAGAACATGCCGCAGGCCGCCACCCCGAAGATCGGCTTGTCGGTCAGGTAAGCGAGCCAGACCGCGCTACCCGGGTGGGCCGGCGCGCCCTGCTTCTCCATCCGGGCGGAAAGTCGCCTCAACGCCACCAGCGTCGGGTCGAGCGGGTCGGTGGCGTTGGCGCCGGCGGTCAGCAAAAGGTCGGCGTTGCGCAGCAGGCCGCTGACAGCCGCTTCCACCGCGGCCACGTCGTCGGCGACGTACCGGATCTCGCTGATCGACGAGCCAAACCAGGCGACCTTCATCTCGATCGACGCCTGGAACTTCTCGCGCTGCGCGGGCTCCAGCCGCTCACGAACCAGGACGGCCACCCGCATCGGCCGGAAGGCCAGGACCCGGATCACACCCTGACCCGACGCGGCCACCTGTTCCGCCTCGCGCAGTCGGGCCTCCGGCACGACGAAGGGGGTGACCTTGACGCCTGCGATCGTCTTGCCGCTGGACACCAGCTGGCCGTCGAAGAGCGTGAAGACGGACACGTCCTCGATGCTGTTGAGCGCCTTGAGCCGCTCGACGTCGACGGTGAAGATGCCGTTGATCTCCGCGCTCAGCCGCGCCTGGCTCTCGACCGGTCCGTGGGCGATCACCCCGGGCCCGGCCACCGCCCGCGCCAGGCGGCGGGCGGCCTCATCCTCATGGACGTCGCCCGGCTCGATCCGGACGACATGGATCTCGTCGACCCGGGCGGCGGCAACCACCGGCCAGTCCGCTTTGCTGAGAATCCGGCCTTTGAGCAGCAGCACGCGATGGTGGTCGTCGGGCACCAGCAGCGTCTGCGCCAGCACGGCGCCGTCGATCTGCTCCGCGCTCAGACGCGACCCCCGGAGCGCCTCGGCCTTCATGCGGCCGTCGTCGCCGCGGCGACGGAGCCGGGCATCGGGCCTCCCTGCCTGCCGTGGCGGACGGCGACCATCTGCGAGAGGATGGCGAGCGCCGTCTCCTCCGCCGTCTGGGCGCCGAGGTCGAGGCCGATCGGCGCATGGACACGTTTGATTTCGGTCGGGCTGACCCCGGCGGCCGTCAAGCGGGCCACCCGGTCGCGATGGGTCTTCTTGCTGCCGATGGCGCCGATGTAGCGCGGATGACCGCGCAGCGCAGCCCTGATCGTGGGATCGTCGAACTTCGGATCGTGGGTCAGGATCACGACGTAGGTCGACCCGTCCATCGGCAGGTCCTTCAGGACCTCGTCGGGCCAGGCGTGGACCACGCGTCGCGCCTCGGGGAACCGTTCGCGGTCGGCAAACTTGGAGCGGGCGTCGACGACCGTCACCCGGAACCCGAGCGCACTCGCCAGGCGCGTCAGCGGGATGGCGACGTGCGAGCCGCCGAAGATGTAAAGCTCCGACGGCCTTGGGAACGGCTCCAGGAAGACACCGTCCTGCCGCACCGGGTTCTCGCCGTCGAGCAGGTCGGGGACGTTCGGGTCAGCCGGCGTCAGCAGCTGCCGAGCGCCGGGTTTCTCACCGACGTCGGTCTTCAGCACCACCGGGCGCTCCGCCTCCAGGGCGCTCATCAGCTCGCGATGCACCGGCGCCAGCGGCTCGATCAGCACGTCGACCTCGCCCCCGCAGCTCAGCCCGACGGTCCAGGCCAGGTCGTCGCTGACGCCGTAGTGAAATAGAGTCGCCGGTTGGCCCTTCAGGATCGCCTGCGCCTGCTCGAAGACCTCGCCCTCGAGACAGCCACCGCTGACGGAACCGGCGATCTTGCCCGATTGGCTGATCGCCATCCGGGAGCCGGCGGGCCGCGGGGCGCTCCCCCAGGTGCTGATCACGGTGGCG
>Ga0209217_1000494_pt1 | contig 11015 bp, 4 predicted proteins | sample JacPinW_OM3H0_M2_FD_187957 | JGI IMG/M metagenome (GOLD analysis project Ga0209217, IMG submission 187957) | Forest soil microbial communities from Algoma, Ontario, Canada - Jack Pine, Ontario site 1_JW_OM3H0_M2 (SPAdes) (version 2) | ecosystem: Environmental > Terrestrial > Soil > Boreal...
ACGCGGGAGATCACGCGGCCCGGCTCGAGCGCCTCGTGATCATCGACATCGGCCCCGACATCAACCTGGCCGGGCTCCAGCGGGTGCGCGACATGATGGCCAAGTCCCCCGAGCGCATCGAGAGCGAGGAGTGGGCGGTGGAATATATCCGGCGCGCCAATCCGCTCCAGGATCTCCATTGCGTTCTCGACATAAGGCTCGGCGGCGGCGGGATCGTCGGCGGCGAGGCACTCGCCCATCAGCCAGCACGCCACGCCTTCGAGGTGCAGGTAGCCGGTGCTGCGGCTGGTCGCCAGCACCTTTTCGAGCAATGCGTGGGCGGCGGCGCGGTCGCCGCGGCGAAGATGGCCCTCGGCCAGCCATACGCCATAACGCGCGTAACCATAGCGCAGACGGGAGTTTTCGAACCAGGCAACCGCTTCACTGAGATCCGCGATGCCGGCATCGAGGAGGCCTGCCTTGACTTTCCCATAGCCGCGCATCCCTTTCGCCATTGGGACGTCGTACGGCAAGGGTTGGAGCGCCAGCGCTTCCTCGCAATATTGCACTCCCCGCTCCGCATCGCCCCGATAAATGTACACTGCTCCCGTGCGCCACAAACCGACCACCTTGATCCGAAGGTCCTTCAGAGTGGCGCCGTAGTCGAGGGCACGGCGGCAATAATTCAAGCTTGCTCCCCAGTCGCCGAGGGCAAGCGCCGCCGGCTGCAAATGCCAGATCGTGCGACAGGCCCACCAGAGATTGCCGAGAGCCTCGAAGCTGGCGAGCGCCCGTTCGCCCACTTCAATCGCGTCCCGCAATTGGCCGGTGAACAGATAGATTTGCGCCTGACAGGACTCGGCATAAGCCTTGATCTCGTCCAGACCGGCGGTGGCGGCAAATTCCGTCGCATTATTGCAATGATCGATCGCGACATCCGGCCGCCCCCCGGTCAGGACGTGCAAGAAGCCCCGCCAGTAATGCCAGGTGGCGCGGCGGCGTGGATCGCTCTGGTCGACGAGACCGCGTATTTGATCGAGGGCCTGGATGTGTTCGGCATGCTGCCCGAGAGCAAATTTGACCTCGGCCTGTTTGATGACCGCGTCGATGCGGCGCAGCCGGTTCGCTTCCTTATCGGGCAGGAAGTCGAGACGGAGGAGCGCATCGTTGAAAAAGGTCAGCGCCTCGCTGTTGGCCCAAAGTCGTTGCGATTTTTCGGCCGCGAGGATCGCATAGTCGACGGATTTCTCAGCCTCATTGCTGCGGCCGAAGTGAAGCGCCAGTAGTTCAGCGACTTCGTCGGTGCGGCCGCTATAGAGCTCCTCGAGCGCCTGTCCGACGGCAGCATGATAGGTGCGGCGATGCCGTTCGAGTAGGTTCCCATAGGCGGTTTCCTGCGTCAGGGCGTGACGAAAAACGTAAACCGTTCCCTCGGTCTCGACGCGCTCGTAGACGAATTCGAGACGGCTCAGCTCGCGCAACTGGTCGTCAATCGGCCCAGTGCCCTGCCATACCGCCTTCAACAGGCGCAGCGGGAATTCCCGGCCGATCACCGCGGCGATTTGGAGAAGTCGCTTAGTCTGCTCCGGCAATCGGTCGATCCGCGCCATCACGACATCGTGGATCGTGTCCGGCACCATCAAGTCCGAGCGAATGTCCCTTACTTCGCCGGCGTGCAGCGCCAATTGCTCGAGAAAAAACGGGTTCCCATCGGCCTTCGCGACGATTTCCTGCGTCACGAGGTCGATCAGGTGCTCCGCCCGGAGCACCGAGCGGACCATTTGCATGCTGTCGTCCCGGGACAACGGTTGCAGGGGGGTCTGTCCCGCATACGACTTGTCTATCCAAGGGGGCTGGTAACCGGGCCGGTAGGTCGCAAGTAAGAGGACCCGGTCGTTACGAACATTCTCCGCGAGAAACCCGAGGAACTCTTCCGATATCTTGTCGACCCAATGGAGGTCCTCGAGCACGAGAATCATAGGACGCTGGTGACTGCTCTTTACAGCCAGTTGCCGCAGGATCTCGAAAGCTTTGCTTTTGACCGCTTCGGGGTTTGACAATGCCGGCGAGCCGGCCACACCCTTGATTTCCAGCAGATGGAGCAGGATCGTCCCATCCTCGTCCGGATCCATCGCTGCCGCGCGAAGGCCCGCATGGACCTTCTCGGCGACTGTACCGGGGGTGTCCGTTTCGAGAATCCCGCAGTTGCTGCGCAACAGATCGAGCGCCAGCAGATAGGGGATCGCGGTGCCATAAGAGAGGCATCGTCCTTCCACCCAAGTCACCCGTCCGTCACTGACCTGCCGGCGGAATTCGGCAAGAAGCCGAGACTTGCCGATGCCGGGCTCGCCGACCAGGCCTACCGCTTGGCCATGCCCGTTTTCGACCTGCCGGAGAAAATTGTTCAAGATCGCAAGTTCGCTCTCGCGATCGACAAAAACTGCGGTGCGAGGCGATGGCGATTCGCGGAGCCCCGAGCGGCGGTGGGAAACCCCCAGCAAGCGATAAGCCGGGATCGGTTCGGCCTTGCCTTTGAGAATGAGCGGTCCGACCGGCTCAAGCTGCGCGTACCCTTCCGCCAATAGGCGGGTCGCTTCGCTCACCAGGATCGTTCCAGGCTCGGCGGCTTGCTGGAGCCGGGCGGCGACATTGGCGGTATCGCCGATGACGGTGTAATCCATCGACAAATTATCGGCGACCGGGCCGAAGACCACCGGGCCCGTATGGACGCCAATTCGCACCGTCAACTCGGGGCGCTCGGGATCGGCTGTCTCGGCGCCTTCGCCGAGCACTCGCTGGACGGCAAGGGCTGCCAAGAGCGCACGGCGCACATGGTCCTCATGAGTGAGGGGGGCCCCGAACAGCGCCATGAAGCCGTCGCCGGTAAATTGCGGCGCCGTACCGCCATAGCGACGCACCTCGGCGAGGCTCGATCCGAGAAATTCGTGGACCAGGTCGCGCATCCCCTCCGCTCCGAGGCGTTCGGTGAGGGGGGTAGAGTTGACGATGTCGCAAAAGAGAACGGTGACCTGCTTCATTTCGCCGGGAAGGGTGCTCACCGTCCCGGAAGTCTCGGGGTTCGGCGCGGCCGACTCTCGCAAACCCGGCGCTGCGAACCGTGCGCCGCAGTGACCGCAGAATTTGTGTTCGGGAGGATTATCGGCGCCGCACGACGGGCATTTGGAGCCGAGCGATGCGCCGCATTGCCCGCAGAATTTCATTCCGGCCGGGCAATCCGACCCGCACCGGGAGCACCTCATGCCGGTCCCATCCCGAGGCCGGTCATTGCCGGTGGTTTCAGGCGCGACCCCACAGCTCACTCGTCGCGATGCGCGCGCCTTCGGCGAGGGCGGCGAGCTTGGTCCACACGACGCTCGGATGGACCTCGCATGAGGTCGAGAAGCTCGCAAAGCCGCAATCGGCGCCGGCGATCACGTGCTCCCGTCCCACTACGCCGGCGAACCGGCCGATCCGCTGGGCGACAGCCTCGGGATGCTCGACGAGATTGGAGGCGTGGGTGATGACCCCAGGGATCAGCACCTTGCCTTCCGGCAATTTGGCGGCTTCCCAGACCCGCCACTCATGCTCATGGCGCGGATTGCCGGCTTCGAACGAATAGGCGCCGGCGCGCACGCCGAGCATGATGTCGACGATGTGCTTCAATTCCATGTCATGGACGCGCGGGCCCATGTTGATGCTGTAGCAGGTATGATAGCGGATGCACTCGGCCGGAATGCCGCGCAGCGCGTGGTTCAAGAGCTCGACGCTGGCGGCCGCCCATTTGCGGCATTGGGCGAGGTCGATCTCCGGGTGCATCGCCCAGTGGCTGGCGAGCTGCGGATCGTCGATCTGCAGGACGAGGCCGGCGTCGACGATCGCCTGGTACTCCTCATGCAGCGCGTCGGCCAGAGCCAGCCGGAACTCCTCGTCGGTCTTGTAGTACTCGTTGGTGTTCCAATTGGCGAGGTTGGTCGGCGAGACCGCCGGCATGAAGGCTTCCTCGCACGCGATCCCGGAAAGTGCGGCCTGCAAATTGTCGATGTCCTGCTGCAGTGCCTGATGCCCGCGATAGGCAATCGGGCCGGTGCACACCCATTGGGTTGGCGGCGCCCGACCGGCTGCACCCGGCATTTGCGCGGCCCATTGGTAATACTCCGGGAAGGCCAAATGCTCGCGCGATCCGCTCCAGCCGCTCCTGCCGCCGGCGCTCTTGCGCGGCTCGATGCCGGCGAGGCGCTCATTGACATACGGAATGAACCCGAAACGGCCCATTTCGCCATCGGCGATGATGTCGATGCCGGCGTCGGCCTGCTGCTTGACGACCTCGGCGACGGCGCCCTTGACCCGGTTGGCATAAAGACCGGCATCGAATGGCTCGCCTTGCTCCTTTGCTTGGATCATCGCCAGCAGATCGCGCGGCCGCGGCAGGCTGCCGACGTGGGTGGTCAATATCCGTTCTGTGCTGCGCTTCATATCGGCCCTCACGCCCAGGATCGTTGCTGCGCAGACTAGCGCCGGTCGAGCGTCAGGTCGATGGCGCGACGATCAGGTCAGCACCGTGCGAAGTGCGGTAATTGACGGCATGAAGAAATATGCCGCCGCCGTCAGCTTTACGAATTGGTCCGGGATCTCGAGGGTGGTCCGCCTGTTCCCGGCCGGGTAGTTCGGAAATGGCTCATCCATCTGGCGCAGACCATTGCCCGCCGCCTGCCCGATGATCGGGTCCGAACCCTGGCATGACCATCCCGCCGCTTGGACGTTGCTTGCCGCTGACAAAGCCGGGGTCGTTTGCGCGGCGCTGGATGTATTCGAACTGCCGCTCGATCGAGGTCTGATAGCAGACGAACATCAAACCGCGGCTGCGCGCGGTGACGGTTTCATCCGGCCCCACGTCAGGACCAAATGGGATACCGGCACGAATAATGCGGTGCCTCTGCGCCTGTGCCTCGCCGCCGGGCGCATCGTCACGCGGGTACACCTTGCGAATATGCGCCGCGTACGGACATTTTTGTTGCGATCCTGGTCACGACTCAGAGCCCGGTCGTCGCGTCGCGGCGCAAGCTCCATTGGAGCGCCGCTCTTCCAGCGGCCGACCATCCGCGCCGCCAGCAGCTCCGGATCCATCCCCAACCTCGCCGCCTGCTCGCGAACGTAGCGGCGGAACTCGGGGACCTTCTGCTCGAGACGCCGGAATACCATGAACGAACCATTGCGCACCCACGACGCCGCCATCTGCGGTGGCGGCCCCTCATTCGTCGGATGCTCCGGGTTTTGGCCGGGATATCCGAAGTCGAACTCGCCCGGCCAGATCAGATCCTGGCCCGGCAGCCCTTCATTGGGTCTGCGTCTTGGGTCAGAGACCGGTGTCAGACCGCGGATGCCGGGCTGTGAAACGCCATCGAGAAAACCAAAGTGCTCGTGCCCACGCTCCGCGCCCTGCCGAGTTGATCCCATTTCCGAATACGCGACTTTTATCGATGCGCCGAGAATGCTCAGCAGCTGATTCGAGTGAAGCGCGACCGATGGCCGGTCGGGACCGGTAACCAGGAAGAGGCCATCGATCCGCTCCGAGACGAACCTCGCCAGCCAGTGCGACTTTGGCGGATCATGCAATGCCGCCGTCGTATCCGGGTGATCGGCGCCCTTCTCAAAAGCTCCATCGAGTTTCGGCCGCCCTTCGCCAATGAGCAGGGTCAGACCATCCTTGGTGAAGCCTAGGTTCAAGCCCTGAAAAGACTGTGCCCTCCCATGGCCTCTTGCGTTGCGCTGCGCAATGGTCAATTTCCACTCACGCGTCTTCTGCGCGCTTATAATCCGGGCGATCACATGCTGCTTTACGAATTCCCGGAAGAAGGTCGGGTTGACAATCTTGAAGAAAATGAAATTTTCAACGTTCTTTGAGAGACCGTCCAGAACATCGCCCTGGATAGCGCCAAGATCCAAAATTGGATGGCCCATACGAACTCTTTGAGACGTAAATTTGCCACGCGAGGTCGGCACCAGTATCGCTCCAGGTAGCCGAGGTTGGATCAAATGAGCGTTCGCCTATAGACCGTTACTGCGGGCAGGGAGATCGAGCCCCGCCCGCACCGCAACGAGACTATTCGCCACCACCGGATCCGGCAAAGCCAACGAGCAAATGTTCGGTGGTCATGACCCCATTAGCGCCAGCTTGGCCGTCTGCCAGATAACGGTACTCGATCCTCACAGCTCTCTTAATTTTTTGGTCAATTCCCCTGAAAGCCCAATGCCCCTCGTAATCGTCTACTTCGACGCGGACCTCGTTGATGTCGATATCGTCACCCGGGGAACCGTGACCAAAAGCTATAATCCCCTCTTCCCCCTTGGTGTACGGATTCAATAAGAGGATCATCTTTCCAAGAGCTTCCTGCACAGCCATCTTGGTCAAAGCGGATTTTGGCTGCTTCGCTGTTGCTTTTCTAGTTTTTGTGGAGGGTGCTCCACCACCATTAGATTCGCTCATAGGCAGATGAGTCAGGGCCGTTTCATCCATTTTGGTTCTCCATTGGTGTTCAATGGTTGTAGCTGGACCGCCACCGATCGGTGGCTCACCACGAAATAAGGCTACGAACTCAACCTTTGTGTGAACTGGCTCACACACCGTTCATTTTTTACGAGGCGTCCGCAAACAGGCGGATCGGTGAGCCGCGGCCGAGTGCATCGATCGCCGCTTCGACCCGACCGAACTCACCTCGGGTACCGAGCAGATGGAAAGTCTTACGGGCTTGGTCGAGCAGCAGGCGTGCCGTTTCAATGTCCCCAGCGCCCTGTCGCAATGCCGCTCGCGTCACCATCGCTTTGGCGAGATCGTTTCGCGCGCCGACGCGTTCGAGAATACACATCGCGGTCTCGGCATAGGCCTCAGCAGAGGCAGGCTCCTCGGCCGCAAGACAATCGCCCATCAGCCAACAGGCTCGGCCCTCGAAGTGGAGGTAGCCTGTTTTTCGGCTCGTGTTGAGCACGTCTTCGATCAATGACCGGGCACTGCCACGATTGCCTTGTAGAAGGTGTCCCTCGGCGAGCCACAAGGCGTAGTTAAGATAAGTAAAGTGGAGATGAGAGTTCTTGAACCGAGTGACTGCTTCATTGAGCTCTGCGATCCCCGCATCGACTCTCCCTCGTTTGATTTCCGCATAACCGTGAGCTGCCCGCGCCATCGCGGCATCACGCGGATTGGGTGCGATTGCGATCGCTTCGATACAACATTGTTGGCCGCGATCGAAATCGCCCTGCAGGATATAGGCGACCCCCATGCGCCACCGGCTTACTGCTTTGAGGCGCGAATCATTGATCGCATCGCCGTGCTCGAACGCGCGGCGGGAATATCTGCGGCTCGCCTCCCACTCTCCGAGGTAATTCGCTGCGGAACTCAAGTGCCAGAGTGTCAGGCCGGCCCACCATAAGTCTCCGCGCGACTCGAAACTATTGACGGCGCGTTCGCCCACTTGGAGCGCATCGCGCGGTCTCCCAGCAATGATATAAATCTGTGCCAGGCAGGATTCTGCAAAGTTGTTGATCTCGTCCAAACCGGCTGACGATGCGATTTTCGCTGCCTCGCGACAGTATTCGATTGCCATATCGGGCCGAGCGCCGGCCAGGCTGTGCAGAAATCCAGTCTCGTAATACCACGTGGCGCGACGACGTGGGTCGTTTGTCTCCTCGACGATTTGGCGGATGTCTTCAAGGGCCTGGATATGTTCCGTATGAAGCCCGAGGGCAAACATCGGCTCAGCCTGTTTGAGTATGGCGTCGACGCGTCGCAGCCGGTTCGGCTTCGTGTCGGGCATCGCGTTGAGGCGGCGAAGCGCTTCGTTAAAACAGGTCAGCGCTTCGTCGTTGGCCCAACGACGCTGCGCTTTCTCTGCAGCCAATATCGCGTAGTCGACGGCCTTCTCGGAATCGTCGCTGCGACCGAAATGAAGCGCGAGCAGTTCGGCCACTTCTTGGGTACGGTCAGTGTAAAGCTGTTCCAGCGCATGTCCGATGACGCCGTGCCAGGTGCGGCGGTGCCGCTCGAGCAGGGTGCCATAAGCAACTTCCTGCGTCAGGGCATGGCGGAAGACATAGGTCGCGCCCTCCGCCTCGACGCGCTCGTAGATGAATTCGAGACGTGTCAGCTCACGAAGCTGGGCTTCGAGCGGCCCCGACCCGTCGCACACCGCGCTCAGCAGACGGAATGAGAATTCCCTACCCAGCACCGCGGCGGTTTGAAGAAGTCGTTTTGTCTCCTCCGGCAATCGGTCAATCCGGGCCGTCACGACATCGTGGATCGTGTTCGGCACCATGAGGTCCGAGCGAAGGTCTCTTGCGTGGAGCGCGAGCTGCTCTATGAAGAAAGGATTGCCGTCGGCCTTGGCGACGATTTCCTCGCTAACCAGGTCAACCAGACGCTCCGCGCTAAGCACCTGGCGAACCATTTGGAGGCTGTCGTCGCGGGACAAAGGCTGCAGCGGCGTTTGCCCCGCATACGACTTGTCAATCCAGGGGGGACGGTACCCCGGCCGATGGGTCGCCAGCATCAGGATGCGGGCGTCGGGCGCATTCTCCGCCAAGAACCCGAGGAACTCTTCCGACATCTTGTCGACCCAGTGGAGGTCCTCAAGCACCAAAACCAGGGGGCGTAAGCGACTCCCCTTGACACCGATTTGACGGAAGATCTCGAAGGCCTTCGCTTTCACTGCCTCGGGATTCGACAGCCCCGTCGAGCCGCCGATATCATCGACTCCCAACAGGTGCAGGAGGACGCGACTGTCCTGCTCGGGGTCGATCCCGATCTCCTGCAAACCGGAGCGGACCTTTTCGGTGATAACGACGGGAGTATCGGTCTCAACAATCCCACAATTGCTGCGCAGCAGGTCGAGGAGGAGCCAATAGGGGATTGTCGTGCCGTAGGAAACACACCTCCCCTCGACCCAGGTGACGCGCCGGTCGCCAAGCTGCCGGTGGAATTCGGCGAGGAGCCGAGACTTGCCAATGCCCGGCTCGCCGACCACGCCAACTGCTTGGCTGCGGCCGTTCTCAACCTGGTGCAGAAAATTATTCAGGATCGCGAGTTCGCTCTCTCGGTCGACAAAAACCGCTGCGCGACCCGGCGAGAACTCGCGGAGCCCAGAGCGGCGATGCGACACAGCCAATAGCCGATAAGCCGGGGTCGGTTCGGCCTTGCCTTTGATGGCGAGCGGCCCGAAGGGTTCGACGCGCGCATAGTCTTGCGCCAGCCGACGGGTCGCCTCGCTCAACAGGATCGTTCTCGGCTCCGCTGCCTGCTGTAGTCGGGCGGCGACGTTGGCGGTATCGCCAATCGCCGTGGGCTTCATCGCCAAGTCGCCGCCAACCGGGCCAAAGACAACGGGTCCGGTGTTGATGCCGATCCGCACGGGCAAGTCCAGTCGATCGGTATCGGCTGGATCCCCGCCCCCGCCGAGAGCGCGCTGTATGGCAGCGGCGGCCAACAAAGCGCGCCGCACATGGTCCTCTTGTGTCACCGGGGCGCCGAACACCGCCATGAACCCGTCGCCGAGAAACTGCGGTGCGGTACCTCCGTAGCGGTGCACCTCGGCGAGGCTCGTGTCGAGAAACGAGCTGACGAGATCGCGCATCCCCTCGGATCCGAGCCGATCGGTCAGCGGCGTGGACCCCACGATGTCGCAAAACAGCACCGTAACCTGCTTGATTTCCCCCGAGAGCACGCGCTCGGCGTGCGCAGCTCGCTGAGGGCCGGGCTCAGGCGCTAAAGACGTGGACATTATGTTTTGCCGGCCGGATCCATCGAGAGCGGCGCCGCACTGGCCGCAGAACCGATGTTCGGCAGGATTATCGGCGCCGCATGACGGACAGGCGAGACCGACCGGCGCGCCGCAGTGCCCGCAGAATTTCATGCCGGCGGGGTTCTCGGCGTGGCACCGGGGGCATCTCATGCCGTGGCTCCGCAGGGGTAACGCGGCGGGATGATCGGACGCGGATATTGGCCGAAAGGTAAACGTAGAGGCGACCTCTCACAGGTTCAAGTTGTCTGGCCGGCCCGATAAGCGTTCCAGGGGCGTGCCATAAAGCCGTCCGGCGTTAAGAATTTCTTCTCGTGTGTGACCGACCTCACATCGGGCGCCGCGACCGGTGATTAACTGCTCCGCCATCGAGTTGGTTTCGCCATTTCGGGGAGTTCGCCGTGAGCGCCCGCAAACCCATCTTTGTTCGCTGGGCCGAGGAGGCTGAAGCCAAGCAGGTATGCCTGTGGACTGGGCTCGAGCGCGACGCGTCGCGCACGCCAGCCCAATCGAGCAGCCATGGTCTGCCGCTGCGCTGTTGGCGGGCTTGGGCTTCGTTGCGTCGCCGAGTACGCAGTTTGCTGCAGCCGGCGGACGCGAATTGTCCGAGACGATAACAGCGTTAACGCGTATCATAAGGGTGCGATTGAGTATGAGCAGCGAACGCGAAGGTCATGGTGCCGTCAGGCGCGAGCTGCTGCGCTCGTTACGCGAGCGGCAGTAACGAACGCACGGCTCGCCTTCGAGTAGCCGCTCGTGGAGGGGCACTGTGATGGCCGGTCCGACATACGAGGAAAAGAGGCAGATATTCGAGCGCCACTTCCTGCTCGGAAAGTTGACCACCGGCGAGGTCGACACCTTGCTGGCTTACTCGCGGGTCGAGCGGTATCCCGCGACCACCGAGATCTACGCCAAGGGTTCGCCGGGCAACAGCATGATGCTAGTGTTGCGCGGCACGGCAAAAATGAGCTCGGTCTCCGCCGAGGGAAAGGAGATCGTCCTCAACATCATGAACCCCGGCGATCTTTTTGGCGAAATCGCGCTGCTCGATGGCGGTGAGCGGTCGGCGGACGCGGTCGCGATGACCGACTGCGAACTCTTGGTGCTAAATCGCCGAGACTTCATGCCGATCCTGGAACACCGGGCGGACATTTGCATGATGCTGCTCCGGATCCTGTGCCAGCGGTTGCGACAGACCAGCGAGCAGGTCGAGGACGTGCTGTTTCGGCATCTCGAGTCGCGGGTCGCGAA
>Ga0209217_1000495_pt1 | contig 11005 bp, 9 predicted proteins | sample JacPinW_OM3H0_M2_FD_187957 | JGI IMG/M metagenome (GOLD analysis project Ga0209217, IMG submission 187957) | Forest soil microbial communities from Algoma, Ontario, Canada - Jack Pine, Ontario site 1_JW_OM3H0_M2 (SPAdes) (version 2) | ecosystem: Environmental > Terrestrial > Soil > Boreal...
CTCAATCCGGGCGGGCTGGCGCGAAGAGTTGCTATCCAGCCCTCAGCGCGGCGTCGGCTTCGGCCTTGAAGTACCGGTCGTTGTAATCCCGGTTCGGGAGCTTCATCGCGGCCTCGTACTCAGCGCGGGCCTTGTCCTTCTCGCCGATGTCCCGGTACACCCCGCCGAGATCGACGTGGTGCGTGATCCGGTCGGGCTCATTCGCGACGGACTCCTCCATGTACTTCCTTGCGTCAGCCCAGTTCGCTGATGAGAAGACTTTCCCGCCGAGTAGATTCTTCGCCAGCATGCGGGTGAAGCCATTCAGGCGCATGACTTCGGCGTTCCACATCCCCATCACGTGGAGACAGCCAGGATGCTTGGGGTTGATCTTCAGGCACTCCAGAGCGTGAGCGCGGACGTCGGTAGCGAACTTGATTCGCGCACGCGGTCCCTGGCTGAGGGCGTTCTTGCCGAGCGAGCGGGCGAGATGGAAATGGCCCTCGGCGTCACCAGGATTTACTTCGACCGCCCGCCGCGCATAGAGCTCCCCGCTTTTGAAGTAGTCCTCGCGGGTCTTGTCGTTGCGGTCGAATGAGCCCAGGTCAACTGCGGATCTCGATGCTTTCCAGAGTGCTTCATAGTTCTTCGGATCAACTTTTAACGCTTCCTCGTAATGGGCGAGGGCGGCGGGAGCGTTCATTGCGACGTATTCTTTGTCGCCGAGCGCGATGTGATCTGCCGCAGTCTGGGCGCTTGCCACGGAGGCGACGAGCACCATTCCGACCGAGAGGTACCGAAAAGCGCGCATGTGGACTCCGATTGCAATGGTAAGAGTGACAAGGACCAATACCCCGGCGGGCCCTAAATGATCGTACCACGTCTAATCGAGCGCAAACGCAACGGGGAGAAACTCGAGCCGCAGGAATTGAGGGAGCTCGTGCTCGCGTACGCAGCCGGCCAGGTGCCGGACTATCAGATGGCCGCGCTACTCATGGCGGTCTATTTTCGCGGCCTCGACCGCGCCGAGATGAATGCGCTGATGGACGCGATGATCGAAAGCGGAAAGCGACTCGATTTGTCGCGCCTGCCTATTCCTCGGATCGACAAGCATTCGACGGGAGGCGTCGGTGACAAAGTGTCCCTGATTCTGGCACCGCTCATCGCCTCGCTTGGTGTCGCTGTTCCGATGATGTCGGGGCGGGGACTCGGACACACCGGCGGAACGCTGGACAAGCTCGAGTCGATACCGGGCTTCAGGACCGCGCTGACGCTCGCGGAAGCGGAGAAGCAGATTACCAGAATCGGCTGCGCGATGCTGGGACAGACCGACGAGATCGTCCCGGCCGACAGGAAGATCTATGCGCTCCGAGACGCCACAGCGACGGTGGAGGTAATACCGCTGATTGCGGCGAGCATAATGAGCAAGAAAATCGCAGAGAGCCTCACCGGGCTCGTGCTCGACATCAAGCGTGGATCGGGATCGTTCCTCCCCGAGCTGAATCAGGAGATCGAGCTCGCGCAGGCGATGATCGATCTGGGCGCGCAGCACCGCTGTCCGGTCGTGGCGCTCGTGACCGCAATGGATCGCCCGCTCGGACACGCCTGCGGAAACGCGCTCGAGGTTGCGGAAGCAATCGAGGTATTGAAGGGGGCTGGGCCGCCCGATCTGATCGAGGTCACCTTCGCCCTCGGCGCGGAGATGCTCGTGCTGGCGACATTGGCGTCGACGAGAGAAGGAGCGCGGGCGATGATGGAGGCCGCGATCGGGTCGGGCAAAGCGCTGAGGAAATTCGAGGAGATCGTAAGCGCGCAGGGCGGCGATGCCGGGATCGTCAAGGATCCTCTACGTCTGCCACAGGCACGTCACCGCGGCGAGTTCACCGCCCAGCGCGAGGGTGTCGTGCAATCTGTGGATCCCCGCACTGTCGGCTACGGCGTGATTGCGCTGGGCGGTGGCAGACGGAACATGGAGGAGAAAGTGGATCCGTCGGTGGGGTTCGTGATCACGGCAAAGCCAGCGCTTCATGTGATGAAGGGTCAGGTTCTCGCGACGATTCACGCGCGGAGCAAGAAGGATCTCGATACGGCGTGGTCCGTGCTCGAGCGGGCGATCGTGATTTCCGATTCAGGGCCGCCGCCGCTTCCGCTCGTGTCACACCGGATTACCGTCAGAGGCGTGGAAAGCCTCGCCTGATCCTCCTCTAGGCCTGGACATTCCCCGATCGTTTGCGAGCCGCGATCGACGATCCAACGAGTGCGCCGACTCCGATAAGAAGACAGCTTAGAATCGGGCCTATTGGACTCGAGAGAGTCTTCATTGCGACGAGAGCTGCGGCGAGAAACCCGATCCCCGCGCCGAATGCCGTCGGATAAGAGTCCTCCCGGGCGATCCATCCAAGCCGCACCGCGATCCGCGCTGACAAAATTGCCCCAAGAAGTCCGCCGAGTACCGCGCCGAGCATGACCCCGTGACGAGACCCGAAAAAATGGCCGATCATTGAACCGATTGCCGCGAATGCTCCAGTAACGATGGTGCTCACTAAAAAGAGAAACACGCGCTTCATAAGTCGTCTTTCACCAGCGCCAGAAGTTTTTTCGGTGCCGTCATTTTGTAGCCATCGCGTAACAGGTCGCTCAGCTCGTTCCAATCGCAGTTGCCCTCAAGCCAAACGCCAACCCAGCCGCTTGGTCCAACGTAGGGAGGAGAGAAGAAACGTTCAGGCGCCGCATCGATCATCAGACGCTGATTCACGGGTTTCGCCTTACACCAAACGGCGTGACGGCCGCCTCCATGGTGGTTGTTTGCGTGGGCATACATGGCGAAGATCTTGTTCTTCACCCGGAAAGTAGGCTCACCCCACGCTTCTACTTCATGAGCTTCCGGAAGAGCTAGGCACAGCTTGCGCAGGCGGGAGAGGGGGCTTGGAGGCATTTACCTAATGCTGGACTGTCCGTCGATGGATCGCAAGAAAAAACGAAAGCAAAAAGTGCGGAGGTCATGCCCCGCCGTTATTCTTTTCGCACTGCCGGCACTCCTGAATCACCTCTCAGGGAATATCTATGCAATTGATGAAGCGTCAGCCGCTGTTCAGTCGAATGCTCCCGCTTGTCATCGCAATGTCAGCGCTCTCCGGTTGTACGCTGACCACCGATCCTTCCGGACCATCTACGATCGCGATAACGGGAGGCGATAGTCAGACTCAGCCGGTGAATACCACGCTCCCGACTGCGCTCAGGGTGATCGTCGTCGGGTCATTCTACGAGCCGATACCGAGCGAAACGGTCATCTGGTCCATCGTTGCTCCCGGCGGAGGGTCACTCAACCCCCTCACCTCGCTGACAGACCAAAATGGAGTCGCGTCGACGAGCTACACGACTGGCGCGACCCCCGGTGCGGTGAAGATCCAGGCCAAGGTGAAAGCCCTGCCGGCGGTCTTCTTCGACGTAACGGTTACGCCGTGACGCGATGGCGCGCTGCGTCTTCTGCCTGCTCGAGGTGGCGGTGTTCGTGGCGCGAGACGATCACCAGCGCCGAGTAAGCGCTGTATCTCATGCGGCCACCGAAGGGTGAGATGATCCTGACTCGGTCGATCGGGAGTCCGTCGGCCGAACGGACGAGTGAAATCAGCGCCCCCTGATGTCGAACAAAATCTGAAAGGATCTCTGTGCGCGAACGGCCTGGTTTCGGCACGAAGGCTGGTGTCGTCTTGACTCGTACGAGCTTGAACCTTCCCAGGTGCCTAAGAGGTCCGAACATCATCGACAGAAACCAGCCGAGTGCGTCGTGGCGGTAATGTTTCGTGGGAGAGTGGCGAATCTCTCCCGCACTAGCGATCGCATCGCGCAGCAAGGGAATGTAGGCGCGCGAAGTGAGATTGAGGTGCTCCACACACTCCGCCGCGGACCACCGATTCGCCGCCGGTCTCCGGTTCCAGTCTGATTCGGGGAGTTGGTCCGTGAGTCGTCTCAGGCGCGACTGGGCGGATTCCAGCGATTGCGCTATCCCCGCGAGCTGCGTTTGCAAATCTTCCTCACTGGTGAAGCGGATCGATTACCGAAAGCGGGTGGGCGGAGGCGCGAGCACCAGCACGTCTCCAGTTACCGTGAAATGCGCAGTGAGCGCATCGTCGGAGTTGGTGCCCACGTAAACCGTGAATGTTCCCGGCTCTACCACGCGCCGCATTTGTCGATCGTACAGCGCGAGTGATTCAGGACGAATTCTGAAAGTGACCGTTCGTGTATCGCCCGGGCGCGACGCGATGCGCTGGAATCCGACGAGTCTCTTAACCGGCTCCTCGACGCTCGCGACGTCGTCGCGCACGTAGAGCTGCACGACTTCGTCACCACCCCGATCGCCTGAATTTCGGACATCGACCGAAACCTCGAGGGAATCGCCGGCGCCGATCGTCGCGGACGACAAACGGAGATTCGAGTACGAGAATGTCGTGTAACTGAGCCCATAGCCGAATGGGAAGAGCGGACTCGACGGAAGGTCCAGATACTTCGAGGTGTAATGGTTCGCGGTGTCCGAGGGACGGCCGGTGTTGCGATGATTGTAGTAGATCGGGATTTGCCCGGTCACGCGCGGAAAAGTGACAGGAAGCTTCCCGCCTGGGTTGTAATCTCCGAATAGCACATCGGCGACGGCGGCACCGTGCTGGCTACCGAGGAACCAGGATTCCACGATCGCCGGCGCTTCGCGAGCCAGTTCCGGAATGGCGAGGGCGCGCCCATTCATTAGAACCACCGCAATTGGTTTCGGCGTCGTATCAGTCTGCACGAAAGCAGCACTCGGTTTTGCGGCGTGGAAAACCGCGCGCGCGAGCTCCAGCTGAAATCCCGGCAGCGCGATCGACGAGCGGCTCGACGCTTCTCCCGACATGCTTTCTCTCTCGCCGAGGACGAGGACAATGGCGTCCGCCTGAGCGGCGGCGTCACGAGCGGCAGCGAACCCAGTCGTGTCGGCGGTATCGACCGGTGACCCGCGGGCGTAGATCACCTTCACGGATGGACCAACCGCGGCGCGAACGCCGGCGAGTACCGTGAGAGTCTCCTCCGGATGTCCGTCCGCGGCCCAGCCGCCTAGCGACGACCGCCTGTCGTCGGCGAGCGGCCCAATCACGGCGATAGTGCGGGGATCCTTACGCAACGGAAGCGTCTTGGAGGAATTCTTGAGGAGCACAATCCCCTCGCGCGCGGCGAGACGGCTGGCGAGGAGATGTTCGGGAGCGAGCGTGTACCGTCGCTCGCGCGCGACGTCGCTGAATCGGTACGGATCCTGGAAGAGCCCGAGCGCGTACTTGATTCGAAGCACGCGATGGACCGCTGAATCCACGAGCGCCTGGGGAATGCGTCCCGAGCGGACGGCTGCGCCGAGACTGTCGATGTACACGTTGTCGGACATATCGATGTCCACTCCGGCACGAATCCCGAGGATTCCAGCTTCACCTCTGTTCGCAGCAACCCCGTGCGGGATCAGCTCACTAATTCCTCCCCAATCGCTGACGACCGCTCCCTTGAAACCCCAGCGCTCACGCAACACGTCGCGGAGCAGCCAGTCGCTCGCGTGCGATGGAGTGCCTCCGATGTCGTTGAATGACGACATCACGAAGACGACTCCAGCTTTGACAGCGGCTTCGTAGGGAGGGAGATACGTCTCCCATAAGGTCCTTTCGCTCAGTTCCACAGTGTTATAGTCGCGCCCGCCCTCAGCGCCTCCGTACGCTGCGAAGTGCTTCACCGTGGCCAGGAGCGCGTCGGGGGCGCCGATGCTAAGCGCGCTGTCGCCACCCTGAAATCCCCTCACTCGCGCCGCAGACATGGAGCTACCCAGATACGGATCCTCGCCCGCGCCCTCGACGATACGGCCCCAGCGTGGATCGCGCGCGATGTCCACCATCGGAGCGAATGTCCAGTGAAGCCCGTGTGCGGTGGCCTCGACCGCCGCCTGTCGTGCGGAGAATTCAACGCGGGCCGGATCGAAGCTCGCGGCCTCGGCAAGCGGAACGGGATAGATCGTGCGGAAGCCGTGGATGACATCCATCGCGAAGAGAAGCGGGATCTTAAGCCGGGATTCCTGCGTCGCGACGCGCTGGAGTCCGCGAGTGTAGTCGGCTCCCCAGATTCCGAGGAAGGACCCCATGCGTCCGGCGCGAACGAGCGCCTCACCGCCAGCGGGTGCGCGCGGACCTGTTTGCGAGCCCTCGCCCGGTGATTGATTGAGCTGTCCGATCTTTTCGTCGAGAGTCATCAGCTTGAGCACGGAATCGGCGAACTGGGACGCGCGCGCCGAGAAGAGTGGAGATTCCCGTGTCTGGGCTTGAATCGGAGCCGGGGTGACGGCCGGCGGAGTTTGCGCCAACAGACCGGAAACCGAAGTCCACAGGGCGGCGGCAAGAGCCGCCGGAAAAAGTTTGCGCTTCATCTCGGGTCCGCTGGCTGGTTCACTGGCGATCCTCTCTCATCGTGTGCGGGATGCGTCCCTGGTGCTCTCCGACAATTGGAGCTCCGCGTCCTCAGGAATCGGTTACTCGACCGTCCCGAGGCAAAAGTACATCCATGTTCGGGCTTGGGCACCTACGACGAGGGTTATGCGGATCCTCCGGATCTGGAGTGGATCCTTTGGATTTGCTCCAATTGGTGTCAAAGCTCCTTTAACAGAGTCTCTTTCTTGTATTCCAAGGAAAGGTCGATTCGGCAATACAGACATCCCGAGCGGCAGTCACCAAAAAATCCCGGCCCATCGAGAGGAGCCATTACGCCACGCGGAGCGAATCCAAAGGATCCGCGTAGTCTTCCGGAGCATCCGTATAACCTTTCGACACGGATGCCAGCCCGAGCATCGGTCTATCGCGCGGAATCCATCGGCAGCTCGTACCACACTTCGACCTCGTATCCATCGGGATCGGCAAAGAACACGTACGGCTCGCCGGGACAGAACTCTCCGCGATGCAGGATCTTTCCGCCCGCTCTCTCAATTGCCGCGGCGGCGCTGTCGATGTCCCGCGCATCGGCGAGCTGAAAACCGAAATGCTTGATGCCGCCGGATCTCCCGACATTCTCCGTTCCTTCCTCGAGCACGAGGATGTCGTGCGCTCCAGGAGTCTGGGCCTGAAGGAAGCTCTTGTCACGATAGACGGCCACCATGCCGAACACCTCGTGATAGAACTGGAACGATCTCTGGAGATCGGTCACGGTGACAGCGAGATGGGTGAGTCCGAGCGTTTTGATCATGTGTCCGACCCGAATTGCCGCGCGACTGCACAGTATTTAGACGAGAAAGTGCAACCATTCAAGGGCAGCAGTAAATTGCGCTCATCCGAATGGAGGCTTGGATTGAGCACGGAGCGGCTATGCGCGTTTAGCGATGGGGTGATCGCGATCCTCATCACAATCATGGTCCTCGAGTTGCGGGTGCCCCACACCACCGACCTTGGCGCGCTCCGCGAGCTGCTGCCCGTGTTCCTCACCTATGTTCTGAGCTTCATCGTCCTCGGCATCTACTGGAACAACCACCACCACATGCTCAATCTCACCGATCGGATCACCGGTGGAATACTGTGGGCAAACCTGCACCTCTTGTTCTGGCTCTCGCTGATGCCGTTCGTCACCGGATGGATGGGTGAGAACCATTTCGCGCCGATCCCGACTGCGCTCTACGGCGTGGTGCTGACGATGGCCGGGATCGCGTATTACATCCTCGAGCAGGTGATAATCAGAAGTCAGGGACCCGATTCCCGGCTCGAAGCCGCCGTTGGCAACGACTTCAAGGGAAAGATCTCCGTCGTGCTCTACCTGACCGCGATTCCCTTGGCGTTCGTGCACCAACTGCTGTCGGACGCGATCTATGCATCCGTTGCGCTGATGTGGCTGATACCGGATCGGCGAATCGAGGAGAGATTCGCCGACGCTGAAAGCGAGGGGAGACCGTGACGCCCACCAAATCGATTGACCCCGCGGCGGACCGCGAGACGCGCGAGTTGTATCGCCAGCTTCTGGAGGCATGGGACAAGCGGAACGCGCGTGACTTTGCACTGCTGTTCGCGCCGGACGGCAACATCGTCGGGTTTGATGGAACCCAGGTATTCGGTCAGGCGGAGGTCGGCGGTCACCTGAGCGAGATCTTTTCGCACCATCAGACCGCGCGCTACGTCTCGATCGTTCGCGAAGTGCGGTCTCTCACCGAACGCGCTACGATTCTGAGCGCGGTTGCCGGAATGGTGCCGCCAGATAAAGACGACATCAATCCCGATGTCAACGCGGTGCAGACCCTGGTCGCGGTGAAGAAGGCTGGGGCGTGGAGGGTCGCGCTCTTTCAGAACACTCCCGCCGCACTTCACGGCAGGCCGGACGCTGCCAAGAAGCTGACAGAGGAGTTGCGCGCCGCACTGCGCAAGCAGACCAAACCATAATTACCGGTCGAGCTGTCACTACTCTGACACGCGCGCCCTCATTGACAAACAAAACCCCGAGTGCGCAAAATCTTCACGTTAGTTCTCCTTCCTCCTATCGACTCGACATCGCTCGAGGGAATAATGCGTAACCTGCTGTTTATCGTGGGGACGTTCGTCGTCGCCGCATCTTCCGGCGCACAGACTTCGCTCACCGCGGACGACATCATCGCCCGCTACGTCAAGACCGTTGGCGGAGCAGACAAGATTCAGTCGATCAGGACCCTCCGACGAGTCGGGAAATACACCGGCGACGGTGGGTTCGAAGCCATCGTCGTGCAGGAGAGCACCCGGCCGAACAAGGTTCGGCAAGAGTTCTCAATTCAGGGGATGACTGGGATCAACGCGTATGATGGATCCAGCGGCTGGAAGATCGATCCGTTCCAGGGAAAGAAGGACGCCGAGGCTTTGAGCGAAGAAGAGCTGCGTGGCATCGTCGAGGATTCGGATTTCGACGAGCCGCTCATCGATTACAAGGCGAAGGGCAACAAGGTCGAGCTCGTAGGGATGGACCAGATCGAGGGCACCGACGTCTACAAGCTCAAAGTCACGCTGAAGAGCGGCGACACGCGCTACTACTATATGGACACCGATTCGTACGTACCGATCAAGTACGACACCAAGCGAATCATTCGCGGCACGCCCCAGGAGACGGAAACTTCCCTCGGCGACTACAAGCAGGTGGGCGGTTGGTATCTCCCGTTTTCGATGGAGACGCGGCAGAAAGGAAGCTCGGGGTCCGGTAAAATCACTTTCGACAAAATCGAGTTCAACGTGCCGATCGACACCACCCGCTATTTGCGTCCGAAGCCTCCGGCGGGCGGAGGATGACTCTGATGAACAACCTCTCGAAATCCGCCAAGTGCGGTCTCGCGCTGGTCGCAGCGGTGAGCGGCAACGTCTTCGCTCAGACGACGCCAGTAACCGGGGCGGCAAAAGTCGACTCGGAAACCATCTCTGGCCTCGGGGCGCGCAACATCGGTTCGGCTGCGATGAGCGGACGTGTTGCGGCAATCGCCGCGGTGCATGAGGGCAATCGCCTCACCGTGTACCTCGGCTCCGCCAGCGGCGGGGTCTGGAAGTCGGTGAATGGCGGGACCAACTACAAGCCCGTTTTCGACAAAGAGCCGGTGCAGTCGATCGGGGCTGTCACTATCGATCCCACCAATCCCAAAGTGATCTGGGTCGGCAGCGGGGAAGCGTGGACGCGCAACAGCGTCTCGATCGGCGACGGCATCTACAAATCGGTCGACGGCGGAGACAACTGGACCAACATGGGTCTGAGGGATTCGGAGCGCATCTCCAAGATCCTTGTCGACCCTTCAGATCCAAACACTGTGTACGCGTGCGTTCCCGGAAAACTGTGGAGCGACAGCGAAGATCGCGGCGTCTACAAGACGACCAATGGCGGGCAGAGCTGGACGAAGATCCTCAAGGGACCCAACGCATCGACCGGCTGCTCGATGATATCGATGGACGCCAAGAACCCGAAAACGCTGTTCGCCGGCATGTGGGATTTCCGTCGCAAGGGTTGGACGTTCCGCTCCGGCGGAGACGGCGAGACCGCGCCAAGCGGAAGCGGCTTGTTCAAGAGCACTGACGGCGGCGCGACATGGAGCGATCTGAACGCGTCGAGCGCGAACGGACTTCCCGCAAAGCCGTGGGGTCGGATAGCGCTGGCGATTGCGCCGTCGAACTCCGACGTTGTCTACGCTTTCATCGAAGCAGCCCCACCGAAGAACGCGCTCTACCGGTCAGCGGACGGCGGTAAAACCTGGGAGATGCGCGACAGAAGCCAGGCGATGATTTGGCGCCCGTTCTATTTCGCCAATCTCATCGTGGATCCCAAGAACGAGAATCGCGTCTACAAACCCGACGGTCCCCTCATCGTCAGCTCAGACGGCGGCCAGAGCTTCAGCGGCATCAGCAATGGCGCACACGGCGACTTCCACGACGTATGGGTCGATCCGACCAGCACCGATCGGCTGATCACAGGCGACGACGGCGGCGTTTGGTATTCCTACGACGCCGGCAACAAGTGGTGGAAGGGCGACAACCTTCCCATCTCGCAGTTCTATCACGTCAGCCTCGACAATGATCGGCCATATCACGTGTATGGTGGGCTGCAGGACAACAGCTCGTGGGTCGGCGACTCGGAATATCCGGGCGGCATCACCAACAGCCGCTGGGAGAACATGTACGGCGGCGACGGATTCTGGATGTTCGTGGATCCAACCGATCCGAACTATCTCTACGCTGAGTCGCAGGGAGGAGAGATCGGACGCGTCAACAGAAAGACACACGAGATCCGCCCGCTCAAGCCGCTGCCTCGATACAAGGAAAAAAAGGAGCGCTTCAACTGGAATACTCCGATCCACATTAGCCCAACGAACAACGGCACCGTTTATATCGGATCGCAATTTCTCTATCGCACGAAAGATTTCGGGCAGACGTGGGATCGGATCTCACCCGACCTCACCACGAACGATCCTTCGAAGCAGCTCCAGGAACAGTCCGGTGGGGTCACCGTCGATAACTCCGCGGCGGAAATGCACACCACGATTTATGCGATC
>Ga0209217_1000496_pt1 | contig 10989 bp, 9 predicted proteins | sample JacPinW_OM3H0_M2_FD_187957 | JGI IMG/M metagenome (GOLD analysis project Ga0209217, IMG submission 187957) | Forest soil microbial communities from Algoma, Ontario, Canada - Jack Pine, Ontario site 1_JW_OM3H0_M2 (SPAdes) (version 2) | ecosystem: Environmental > Terrestrial > Soil > Boreal...
CTGCTGGACGAGCCGATGGCCGGCATGAACATCGAGGAAAAGGAGGACATGTGCCGCTATATCCTCGATCTCAACGAACATTTCGGAACCACCATTGCTCTGATCGAGCACGACATGGGCGTGGTGATGGACCTGTCGAACCGGGTGCTCGTGCTCGATCATGGCGTGAAGATCGCCGACGGCACGCCGGCCGAGGTGCAGGCCGATCGCGCCGTGATCGATGCCTATCTCGGCGTGAGTCACTGACATGCTGGGCCCGGTGCTCGAGACCCTGATCGGCGGGCTTTTGACCGGCGTGCTCTATTCCCTGGTCGCGCTCGGATTCGTGCTGATCTTCAAGGCCTCAGGCGTATTCAATTTCGCCCAGGGCTCCATGGTGCTGTTCGCGGCGCTCTCGCTTGCGCGGCTTGCGGAATTCATGCCGTTGATCGTCGCGCTTGCGCTCTCCATCGTGATCATGATTGCGCTCGCCTATGCGATCGAGTTCCTGGTGCTGCGCCATCTGATCAATCAGGACAGCATCATCCTGTTCATGGCGACGTTGGGCATTGCGTATTTTCTCGAAGGCTTCGGTCAGAGCATCTGGGGCAGCGATATCTACAAGATCGATCTGGGTTTCCCCACGAACCCGGTCTTTGTGCTGGAATCGATGTTTCCCGGAGGCCTCCTGATCGACCCGACCGAGCTGATTGCGGCGGTCATCTGCGCGGTGATGGTGCTCGTTCTCGCGGTATTTTTTCAGGTCACGCGCGTGGGCCGGGCACTGCGCGCGGTCGCGGATGATCACCAGGCTGCCCAGTCCGTCGGCATTCCGCTCGGTCAGATCTGGCTCATGGTCTGGGCGGTGGCCGGTCTCGTTGCCCTGGTCGCGGGCATGATGTGGGGCGCCAAGCTCGGCGTGCAATTCTCGATATCCTTGGTCGCGCTCAAGGCGCTGCCGGTGCTCATTCTGGGGGGCTTCACCTCGATCCCCGGCGCGATCGTCGGGGGGCTTATCATCGGGGCGGGGGAAAAGCTCTCGGAGGTTTTGCTCGCACCGATCCTCATCCGCACATTCGACCTCGCGGGCGGCGGGATCGAAAACTGGTTCGCTTACGTGCTCGCGCTGCTCTTCCTGCTGGTTCGTCCGCAGGGACTGTTCGGCGAGCGCATCATCGAGCGGGTTTGACGCCGTGCTCTATCGCGAGGTCGGCCAATACAAGACGTCCTACCGGGCGGACGAAGCGATTTTTCCGATCGTGCAGGATCGCTGGTTCGTCATCGCCCTCATCCTATTCGCTTTCCTCGTCGTGCCGCTGTTCGCGGGGCAGTATCTCTACACGGAAGTCCTCATTCCGGTGCTCATTCTTTCGATCGCGGCGATCGGACTCAATATCCTCACCGGCTATTGCGGCCAGCTCTCTCTCGGTTCCGGCGGCTTCATGGCGGTCGGCGCCTATGCGGCCTACAATCTGGCGCTGCGTGTGCCCGAGACGAACATCATCCTGGTGTTCCTCTTCGGCGGCGTCATGGCGATGCTGGTAGGCCTTTTGTTCGGGCTCCCTTCGCTGCGCATCAAGGGCTTCTATCTCGCCGTCGCGACGCTTGCCGCGCAGTTCTTTCTGGAATGGGTCTTCGCGCGGGTGAAATGGTTTACCAACTACGCGCCGTCGGGCTCGGTCGCGGTCGGCCGCATCGACCTGTTCGGCATCCCGATCGATACGCCGCGCAGCACTTACATCTTTGTGCTTGCGAGCGCGATTATGCTGGCGCTCGCGGCCAAGAACCTGGTGCGTAGCCGGATCGGCCGAATGTGGATGGCGATGCGGGACATGGATATCGCCGCCGAGATCATCGGAATCAGGCCGCTTCACGCCAAGCTGTCCGCCTTCGCCGTCTCGTCCTTCTATATCGGGGTGGCCGGGGCGTTGTGGGCGTTTCTGCGGCTGGGCTCATGGGAACCCTTGGCCTTCGACGTCAACCGGTCGTTCCAGGTGCTCTTCATGATCATCATCGGCGGTCTCGGCACCATCCTGGGATCGTTCCTGGGCGCCGCTTTCATCGTCGTGATCCCGATCTTTTTCAATCAGCTGCCGCTTTGGCTCGGAATTCCCATCTCGACCGCGGCAATATCCCACATGGAGTTCATGCTGTTCGGCGCGACAATCATATTTTTCCTCATCGCCGAACCCCATGGCCTCGCGCGGTTATGGACGATCGGTAAGGAAAAGCTTCGCCTTTGGCCCTTCCCATATTGAGGCGCGAGCAAATAAAAGGCACTATCAGGTCAGCACGCGGGCGCGAGCCGCCCGCACCGGGTGGCCGGCCAATCAAGGTCGTCAATCCAACACATGGAGGAAAGCCAATGACCATACGAAACTTCGGGGTGGCGCTTGCAGGGGTCCTTCTCGGCTCCGCGCTTGCCGCTCCGGCGCTCGCGCAGAATGAGCAGTTCATTCCCATGCTGGTCTATCGATCCGGCGCCTATGCTCCGAACGGCGTCCCGTTCGCGAATGGGCTGGGCGACTACTTCAGGCTCATCAATGAGCGCGACGGCGGCATCAACGGCGTCAAGCTCACCTACGAGGAATGCGATACCGGCTATGCCACCGATCGCGGCGTCGAATGTTATGAGCGCCTGAAGGGCAAGGGCCCCACCGGGGCGTCCTTCATCATTCCGCTCTCGACCGGGATCACCTTTGCGCTCACTGAAAAAGCGCCGATCGACAAGATCTCGATCATCACCATGGGCTACGGCCGGTCGGAGTCGCGCGACGGCTCGGTATTCCAGTGGAATTTCCCGCTGCTCGGCACCTATTGGACCGCGGCCGACATCATCCTGCAGCACATTGCCAAGCAGGAAGGCGGCTTCGACAAGCTCAAGGGAAAGAAAATCGCGCTTGTCTATCATGACTCTCCCTACGGCAAGGAGCCGATCGCGCTGTTGCAGAAGCGTGCGCAGATGCACGGGTTTGAAGCGCTGCTCTATCCAGTGACCCATCCCGGTGTGGAGCAGAAGGCGACCTGGCTGCAGATTCGCCAGAATCGTCCGGACTACGTGCTGCTGTGGGGCTGGGGCGTCATGAATTCAACCGCCATCAAGGAAGCGGTTGCGGTCGGCTATCCCCGCGACAAGATGTACGGGGTCTGGTGGTCGGGTGCCGAGCCTGACGTGCGTCCTGCGGAGGACGGCGCGAAGGGGTACCATTCCGTTACGCTCCAGCACACCTCCGGTCAGTTCAAGCTGCACGAAGACCTCAAGAAATTCGTGTACGATAAGGGTCAGGGGCTCGCCAAATGGGAGGAGACCGGCGAGATCCTCTATGTCCGTGGCTTGATCAATGCCATGCTCGGCATCGAAGGCGTTCGCACCGCGCAGGAAAAGTTCGGCAAGAAGCCGATGACCGGAGAGCAGGTGCGCTGGGGCCTTGAGAATCTCAATCTCACCGAGGACCGTATCAAGCAGCTCGGCTTCGAAGGCGTGCTGAAGCCGGTCAAGGTCTCATGCGCCGACCATGAAGGCGCGCGCACGGGCCGCATCCAGACCTGGGACGGCAAGAACTGGAGCATCACGTCGGACTGGTACACCTCGGACGACAGCGTCATCTTGCCCATGGTGAAAGATGCCGCTGCCAAATATGCAGCCGAGAAGAAAATCCAGGTCGGCTGCCTGATGAACTGATGTCCATTCCGGCCGAACGCGATGCACGGGAGGCGGCCATCCCGCCTCCTGCTGCCGCGGGCGTGCAGGACCATGTCGTGGCGGCTGCACCGGCGGCCCCCGCTATTCTTTCGGTGAACAACATCGAGGTCGTGTACGACCATGTCATCCTGGTGCTCAAGGGCGTGTCGCTGCAGGTGAGGAAGGGCGACATCGTGGCGCTCCTCGGCGCAAACGGCGCCGGCAAATCCACCACGCTCAAGGCCATCTCGAACTTGTTGTCGGCCGAGCGCGGTGAAGTGACCAAGGGCTCCATCATCTTCGACGGTGAAGAGGTGCACGCGCGCACGCCGAGCGAGCTGGTACGGCGCGGCTGCATTCAAGTGATGGAAGGCCGCCATTGCTTCGCCCATCTCACGGTTGAGGACAACCTGCTCACCGGCGCTTTCACGCGCCGCGACGGCCATGCCGAGGTGAGGCGCGCGCTCGATCTGGTCTACGGCTATTTTCCCCGCCTCAAGGAGCGCCGCGGCTCAATCGCCGGCTACATTTCCGGCGGCGAGCAGCAGATGTGTGCGATCGGACGCGCGTTGATGTCTCGCCCCAAGATGATCCTCCTGGACGAGCCTTCCATGGGGCTTGCGCCTCAGCTGGTCGAGGAGATTTTCAAGATTGTCGGCGATCTCAACGCCAAGGAAGGCGTTTCGTTCTTGCTGGCGGAACAAAATACCAATATGGCGCTCAAATATGCGCGCTATGGCTACATCCTCGAAAACGGCCGGGTGGTGCTCGACGGCGAGGCCAAGGCACTGGGCGAGAACCAGGACGTGAAAGAGTTTTATCTCGGCATGGCCGAAGGCAAACGGAAATCGTTCCGCGAGGGCAAGCACTATCGCCGCCGCAAGCGCTGGCTGGCGTGATCAGATCCACGGCGCGAACGGATGCCGCTCGACCATTACGACGAGCTTGAAACACGCGATCCCGAGGCGCGCGAGCAGGCCCTGTGCGGCCGCTTGCCCGATCTCATCGCGCTTGCCTTGAGCGCATCGGGATGGCAGGAGCAGTTGAGCGGCATCGCGGCCAACGGCGTGACCTCGCGCGCGGATCTCGCGCAGCTCCCGATACTGCGCAAGGCGGAGCTTGCAACGAGGCAGCGCGAGCGGCCCCCCTTCGGAGGTTTCAATGTCACCGCGCCCGGACGCATGCGCCGGTTGCTGATGTCGCCCGGTCCGATCTTTGAACCGCAAGGCATGGGTTCGGATTTCTGGGGCGCCGCGCGCGCGCTGTTTGCTGCCGGCTTTCGCCCGGGCGATGTCGTGCACAACTCATTTGCCTATCATCTCACGCCCGGCGGTTTCATCATGGAGTCGGGTGCGCAAACGCTGGGCTGCGCGGTGGTTCCCGGCGGCACCGGCAACACCGAGCAGCAAATCGAAGCCATCGCCCATCTCAAGCCGGGAGGCTATACCGGTACTCCCGATTTTCTCAAGATTTTGCTCGACGCAGCGGCGAAGGCCGGCAAGGACGTTTCCTCGCTCAAGCGCGGCCTCGTCTCAGGCGCGGCGCTGCCGGGATCGCTGCGCCAGGAGCTCTCCGCGCGCGGCGTCAAGGTGCTCCAGTGCTACGCGACCGCCGAGCTTGGCGTCATCGCGTATGAGAGCGACGCGCGCGAAGGCATGATTGTCAATGAAAACCTGCTGCTCGAGATCGTGCGGCCGGGCACTGGCGATCCCGTTCCCGCGGGGGAAGTGGGAGAGGTCGTGGTGACGTCTTTCAATCCGGATTATCCCATGATCCGCCTCGCGACGGGCGATCTTACAGCGCTAATGCCGGGCCGCTCGCCCTGCGGCCGCACCAACATGCGCATTGCCGGCTGGATGGGCCGTGCCGACCAGACGACCAAGGTCAAGGGCATGTTCGTGCACCCCAGGCAGGTGGCGGAATTGGCGCGCCGTCATCCCGAGCTTGGCCGCGTGCGGCTCGTCGTCACGCGCAGCAACGAGCAGGACGTCATGACGTTGATGGCGGAAACCGCCGCTCCGATCGAGGCGTTGCAGAGCGCGCTCGCCGCCACGCTGCAATCCGTGACAAAACTGCGCGGAGACGTTCGGCTGGTCTCGCCGGGAACGCTGCCGAACGACGGCAAGGTCATTGCCGACGAGCGGCCGGTGGGCTGAACGCGGCCGTCATTCCGGGGGCCGAGCGCAGCGAGGCAACCCGGAATCCATAACCACAGTCGGCCTGGGATTATGGATCCCGGGATCGCAGCCTTCGGCCGCGCCCCGGGATGACGACATACCCCTATCGCGTGCGTTTGGCGGCCTCTGTGACCAGCTCGTAACCGGCGCTGAGCTGGGGCTTCGATTTGGAAACGTCCTCGCCCACGCTCGCCAGCGTTTCCATCATGGCCGACTGCTCATCGCCCGGCAGGCTGATGAGCTCACCGCCCTTGTCCAGCCACATCTGCCGCACCCGCGCATTGAACGCGATTGTAAACGAATTGATTTCCGTTGCCGCGGCGGCGCCATCGCGATCGACGATCTGCTGCAAATCCGCTGGCAGCGACTCGTACCATTTCCGGCTGATCTCGATCACGCCGAAGATCGTAGGCTGGCCGGTTTCGGTGACGTATTTCGCCGCGTCCTGATACTGCATCGTCGCAAAGACGGTGATGGCGGCAAGCGCGCCGTCGATCGCGCCCTGCTGAATGGCCGGCAGCACGTCGCCCAGAGTCATTGCGACCGGCGTTACGCCGAGGCGCTTGAACGCAGTGGTCTGAAAGTCCGAGGCAAAGATACGGATTTTCTTGCCTTTGAAATCAGACAGATGCCTGATCGCGTTTTTTGCGATGATGGAAGACGGTGTGATGTTGAACAGTCCGACACCGCGCAACCCCTTGTTCGCGCCGAGCCCGAGCATGAGCTTGAGCACCGCCGGGTCCGCGGCAAGGCGCTGTCCGTGCTCCATCGACGTAACAAGGCCCGGCGCCGTCATCAGCTCGAAGCGCTCATCGACCCCGACAAAGAACTCGGGGGGAACGATCGCGCATTGGATCGCGCCGAATTGCACGCCTTCGATCTGGCGCGGAATCGACCCCAGTTGGCTGGCGGGATAGATCTCCGGCTTGATCCGGCCGCCGGAGTCCTTTTCGACTGCCGCAGCGTAGCTCTTTGCGAGCTGGTGCAGCGAATCGTTGATGGTGGGAAATGTAAACTTCATCGGATAGGTTTTTTCTTCCGCGGCTTGCGCGCCGGCAAGCATCAGGGCGAGCCACAATGCCGCAGCAGCGCCGCCCCGCAGATGCCTTGCACAATTCACTGAGCTCATTTCTCCCTCCGGTTCTTTAAATATCCGATCATTGGACGATAGCGCCGCCGCTGGCGCAAGCCACCCTACCGAACTGCTTGCCTTGATCATGGCAGTTCCGGTGATTGCGACCTGGCTGCCGAGCCGGCTGGGCTAGGGTGCGCCAGCGATGGCCGGGCGCGTATTAACACTAACAGTGGTCAGCGGTGGCGCCTTTCTGGCGCTCTGCAATCATGCGGTTGGCGCGGCGACGAAATGCTGGCAGAGACCACGCACGCATCGTCGCATGCGAGAGAGGAACCGCGTTGATTGACCAGAGGGAGGACGAGTTGTTCGGTGCATTAGCGAATATGCTGGCAGCAGGCGTCCTGGCCGCCGGGATGATCAGCCCGGCCAACGCGCAAGGGAGCAACGCGCAAGGGACCTGGACCAAGAAGACGCCGATGGCAGCCGCGCTTAACGAGGTGGCGCTGGCAGCGGTCGGCACGAAGATCCACGTGATTGGCGGCATGGTGCTCGGAGAGGCGGGGCCCTATCACCAGGAATATGACATCGAGAAGGACACCTGGCGCGCGCGGGCAATCCTGCCGAAAGGTCTCGATCATGCGGGCGCTGCGGTTCTCAACGGCAAGATCTACGCCATCGGCGGCTTCCTCGGCTGGTTGCATCGTGAAGCGCAGAATGCCGCTTACGAATACGATCCAGTAACCGACAGCTGGCGCATTCTTGCACGGATGAAGGCGCCACGTGGATCGGTCGGCATCGCGCAACTTGGCGGCAAGATCTACGCAGTCGGGGGTCGCAATCCGGACGACCAGGTGGTCGCGACCAATGAAATGTACGATCCAGCCACGAACACCTGGAAGGAGCTCGCGCCCCTGCCGAAGGCGCGCGATCACATGGCGGTGGTGGCGGCCGAGGGTCGCATCCACGCCATTGGCGGGCGCACGGGCGCAAGCAGCACTCGGGTCGATCAGCACGACATCTACGATCCGTCAACCAACACGTGGTCGCCGGGACCACTGCTGCCGACGCCGCGCAGCGGCCTTGCAGGCGCCTACTACCAGGACTTGATCCTGGTGCTCGGGGGCGAACTGCCGCCCAACACTTTTGCCGAAAACGAAGCATACGGTCTCAAGACCAGCAGCTGGCAGGCGCTTGCGCCAATGCCGCACGGACGCCACGGCACCAGCGCCGCCGTGAGCGGCGGAAAAGTGTATATTGCGGGGGGCTCGTTGCGGCCGGGTTCGCGCGAGGTTACGAACGAGCTGATCGTCTTCACCTTGCCATAGCGGCGTCGGCTCCCGTCGGTTTGTGCTCGAGCCGGCGGGGCCTCGCGCGGATGCGTTCTGCCATTCCGAACCAGATTGCTAGAGTGTGGTTGCGATTTGGCACTATACTCGGGCGTAGAACCGCACGGTCGCAAGCAACAGGCGTCGGGAGAACTCCATGGCGACGACAGCCACCACCTTGCATAAGAAACCTGCCGCCGTTGCCGTACAGCAGCTGTCTCCCGCGCTCGGCGCGGAAATTCTGGGCGTCGACCTGCGCGATCCGATCAGCGACTCGCTCAAGCAGAAATTCCTCGACACCTGGCACGAGCATCTGGTTATCCTGTTGCGCAACCAGAGGCTCGATGAAGATAGCCAGGTGCGCTTTGCCGAGACATTTGGCGCGCCGGCGAAGACCACCTCTGGTCGCGCGTTCAGCACGAAGCATCCGTCCGTGATGCTGATCTCGAATATCCGCGAGGATGGCAAGCCGATCGGCGCGTTGCCCGACGGCGAGATGCATTTCCACAGCGACCAGTGCCACCAAGAAATCCCTGCCAAGGCGACGTTGCTCTATGCGATCGAAGTCCCGAGCAAGGGCGGCAATACGTTGTTCTCCAATGCCTACAGTGCTTATGAGGCGCTCCCGGAAGATCTCAAGGCGCGGATCGCGGGCCGCCGCGCGCTCAACGCCTATACCACCGATACGACCGTGCGCAGCGCGAACTACGATGATGCCAAATCGTCGCATTGGCATCCTGTGGTTCGCACGCATCCGGCCACGGGACGCAAGGCGCTCTATGTCAATCGGCTCATGACGCGCGAGATCGAAGGTCTTGCTCGTGACGAAAGCGATGCGATCCTGCAGCGGCTCTTCGATCACCAGGAGCAGCCGAAGTTCGTGTACGAACATGTCTGGCGCCCTGGCGACATTCTGATGTGGGACAACCGCTGCACGCTCCACGCGCGCACCGACTTCTCGTCCGGCGAGCGGCGGTTGTTGCGGCGCGTGACCATCCTCGGCGAAAAGCCGGTGTAGTTGTAGCCCGCATGAGCGAAGCCGCCTTCGCCAAGGCTTCGGCGGCCTCACTCACATTAGCCCGTCGAAGCTTTAGCGAAGACGGGCGACATGCGGGGTAATCCCGGATGTCGGCTACGTCTCATCCGGGCTACCGAGCGCGGTGTAGAGGCGGCAAACAACCAGTTCAGGTGATGTCCGCCAGGGACGCCTTCAGCACTCTGGCCGGCCGGGGACCCACCAGATGATCAGTGCCGCTATTGCCGGCACGCCCACGTTCGATAACTCACGGCAGGAAATGACCAGCCGGATGGCGCAAGCGTGGAGTTCCGAGCGCTACCCGAAATTCTGCTGTTCCAATCCCGTGCTGCCGTAGAGCCAGGCAAGATCCTCGTACCAGTCCTCCTGGGTTTTGTTGCGCATGATGGCGTTGCGTAGCGCAGCATGCGGTCCTCCGGGATGGTAGACGTGGTCGCCAAGCGCGCGCGACTGGATCTGCACCCGAGCCGTGCGCAGGACGCGACGGTCACGATAGGCCTTGAGCGCCGTTTCGATGTTGCCGGGATGCTCCGCCACCATGTGGGCGAGGCACACCGCATCCTCCATCGCCATGCAGGCACCCTGTGCCATGTATTGCAGCATGGGATGCGCGGCGTCGCCGAGGAGCGTAACGCGTCCATCGACCCAGCGCTCGGTGGGCTCGCGGTCGCACAGCACCCACAGTTTCCAGTCGCTGCCGTGGTGGATGATCTGCAGCGCGCGCTCATGCACGTGAGCGAAGCCCGGCATCACCTCTTCGTGTGACACCGGCACGCCGGCCACGGGCTCGGGCGCGTTGTTGTGCGACGTGATCACCAGGTTGAAGACCTTCCAGCCCGAGAGCGGATAGTGCACCAGGTGGCACTTCGGCCCGGCCCACAATGTTGCGGCGTTCCAGCGCAGATCCTCAGGCATCCGGTCGGTCGGGATCACTGAGCGGTAGGTGGTGTGACCGGAGACGCGGGGCGGCCCATCCCGGACGACCTGCTTGCGGATGTTTGACCACAGCCCGTCGGCGCCGATCAACGCGCAACCCTTTACGTTCTCTCCCGCGGCGAGCCGTGCCGTCACGGACGAACCATCCTGCTCGTAGGAGAGAACTTCGCTGTTCACCCTCAGATCGATGTTCGGGTTCTCCCGGCATGCGCGCAGCAACACGCCGTGCAGATCGCCGCGATGCACCACCGCATAGGGATTGCCGAATCGGGCGCGGAATTTTTCACCAAGATCGATGTGAACGATCTCCTCCGCGGTGAGAGCGTCCATGAGGCGCAACTTGTCGATATAGACGGCCATGGCGCGGGCGCTCGGTCCCACCCCGAGCGCATCGAAGGCGTGGAACGCATTCGGCCCAAGCTGGATGCCGGCGCCGATCTCCCCCAGCGCGGGGGCCTTCTCCAGCACGATGACGTTGCTGCCCGCGCGGGCAAGTCCGAGAGCCGCGCTCAAGCCGCCGATTCCGCCGCCGGCGATCAGAATAGGATTGTTGTCGCTGCCGTTACTCATTCGGTGTCTCAGAGATCGGTTTTTCTCAGCGAAAGATCAAGCAGTAGCGCCTCGTTCCGGAATGGAGCTAGAGCCAGTTTCGATGACGTTCGATCACCACGCGATGGTGCAGCCCGCGGTACCTCTCCCCGGAGGGGAGAGGTCGGATCGCGCTTGCGCGATCCGGGTGAGGGGGATCAGCTTAACGAGTAGTAGCCCCCTCACCCGGA
>Ga0209217_1000497_pt1 | contig 10972 bp, 11 predicted proteins | sample JacPinW_OM3H0_M2_FD_187957 | JGI IMG/M metagenome (GOLD analysis project Ga0209217, IMG submission 187957) | Forest soil microbial communities from Algoma, Ontario, Canada - Jack Pine, Ontario site 1_JW_OM3H0_M2 (SPAdes) (version 2) | ecosystem: Environmental > Terrestrial > Soil > Boreal...
CCACGGCTGTCCTTGCCTATTATGTGAGCCGCCTGTTCACGCGATCGAGCCAGGCGCGCTGGCCTGCGATTATTCAGGCGGCGCTGGTTCCGTGTTCAATAGGGTTGATGGGTGCCAGCGGCCTGATTTTGGCGCTGGCTTCCGACCGGAACTGGACCGGCGCCCTGGTCACCGCCGTTGCCGCAGTGCTGGCCTCTGCAACGCGGCTCAATCCGCTCTGGATGTTGCTGGCCGGGGGGTGTTTGGGTTTTGCTGGTGTTATCTGACGAAAATCGGTAGGCAGGACCGTGGGGCAGCATCAACGCTATCCAAACAGAATGGGCGAGAAGCCCAGCACGGGGAGAGAGATCGATGAGTGACACGCCGAGCCATGGGCCGGTCAAATCCATCATGCCGAAGTGGGTCCGTGGTCCGCAGGATTTTGTCGGCGGAATAGCGCTGATTGCGATCGCGTTGTTCGCCTTGTGGGCATCGAGCGATCTGCAGGGCATGCACGGTTTTTCGTTTGGCGCCGGAACCGCGCCCCGCATGTTTGCGGTTCTGTTACTTGGGTTGGGCATCGCAGTGACGGTCGTCGGCCTGTTGACCGAGGGCCCGCATCTGGCGACTTATGCCTGGCGGGGCCCGCTTTTCGTCTCGCTGTCGATTCTTTCGTTTGCCGTTACCATCCGCCCGCTGGGTCTGGTGATCTCGGCGTTCGCCACCTTTCTTATTTCCGCGCTGGGAACGCACGAAACAAGGTGGAAGGAAACCATCATCGTCGGCATCGCGCTGACCGCATTCTGCAGTTTTCTTTTTCCTTACGGGCTGGGGCTGCCGATGCAGCTCTGGCCCCGCTTTTTGATTCAGTGAGGGACGATGTCCGATCTCTTTTCCAATCTCGCGCTCGGCTTCCATGTCGTGTTCCAGTTCGTGCCATGGTCGCCAGCGTGGCTCGGTGGCGTCTCGATCCCGATCCCGGCCAACATCTTGTTGTGTCTGGTCGGCGCTCTGGTCGGAACGCTGGTCGGCGTGCTGCCCGGCATCGGCACCATCGCGACCGTCGCCATGCTGCTGCCGATCACCTTCGGTCTGCCGCCGGTCGGTGCGCTGATCATGCTCGCGGGCATCTATTACGGCGCGCAATATGGCGGTTCAACCACCTCGATCCTGGTCAATATTCCGGGCGAGGCGACGTCGGTGGTGACGACGCTCGACGGCTTCCAGATGGCAAAGCAGGGCCGCGCCGGTCCGGCACTTGCGATCGCCGCGATCGGGTCGTTCTTCGCCGGCTGCGTCGCGACCGTGCTGATCGCCGTGCTGGGCGCGCCGCTGACCAAGCTCGCGCTGGCGTTCGGCCCGGCCGAATATTTTTCGCTGATGGTGCTTGGCCTGATTTTCGCGACGGTGCTGGCCAAGGGATCGGTGCTGAAGGCGATCGCGATGATCGTGTTCGGGTTGCTGCTGTCGATGGTCGGCTCCGACATCGAGACCGGCGCGTCACGCATGGCGTTCAACGTTCCTGAACTTGCCGATGGCCTCGGCTTCGCCACGGTCGCGATGGGCGTGTTCGGATTCGCGGAAATCATCCGCAACCTCGACGCCGGCGCCGAGATGGACCGCGATCTCGTGCAGCAGAAGATCACCGGGCTGATGCCGACCAAAAAGGACATGATCGATTCCGCGCCGGCCATCGTTCGCGGCACGATCCTGGGATCGATCCTGGGTATTCTGCCGGGCGGCGGCGCGGTGATCGCCTCGTTTGCGGCCTATACGTTCGAAAAGAAGATCGCCAAGGATCCGTCGCGGTTTGGCCGCGGCGCGATCGAAGGCGTCGCTGCGCCCGAAAGCGCCAATAACGCGGCGGCGCAGACCTCGTTCATCCCGCTATTGACGCTCGGCATTCCGCCCAATGCGGTGATGGCGCTGATGGTCGGCGCGATGACCATTCACGGCATCGTGCCGGGACCGCAGGTGATGCAGAAGCAGCCCGAACTGGTGTGGGGCATGATCGCCTCGATGTGGGTCGGCAATCTGATGTTGATCATCATCAACCTGCCGCTGGTCGGCATCTGGGTGCGGCTGTTGCGGGTGCCGTATCGCCTGATGTTTCCGTCGATCGTGATCTTTTGCGCGATCGGCATCTACTCCATCAACAACGCTCCCGTCGACGTCGTCCTCGCCGGCGCCTTCGGACTGCTCGGCTATTGGCTGATCAAGCATGATTTCGAACCGGCGCCGTTGCTGCTCGGGATGGTGCTCGGACCGCTGATGGAAGAAAATCTGCGCCGGGCGCTGTTGATCTCGCGCGGCGATGCGACGGTGTTCTTCACCCGTCCGCTTTCGGCGGTGCTGATGGCGACCGCCGCATTCCTGCTGGTGCTGGCGTTGCTGCCCTCGCTGCGCAAGAAGCGCGACGAGGTGTTCGTGGAGTCGGAGACCTGAGCATCCGTTGGCACGACAGGTGAATTGGGGGGCGGAGCGCAGGTTCCGCCCTTGCCGTTTGTGGGCCGGATGCTCATTTTTCGGGTATAACGAATGTGTCCGGCCGAATCGCCACTGTCGATTGGCCGGTTCGGCCGCTAAATTCGCCTTCTCCAAGGCTTAAGACGCAATTGCCCATAACGTAACGCCATGAACCAGTACCACGATCTGCTCGAACGGATTCTCTCTGACGGCGCGGAGAAGCACGACCGCACCGGCACCGGCACGCTGTCGATCTTCGGCCACCAGATGCGCTTCAATCTGGCCGCCGGATTCCCGATGCTGACCACCAAGAAGCTGCCGCTGAAATCGATCGTGCACGAGCTGCTGTGGTTTCTCGCCGGCGATACCAACATCAAATATCTCAAGGACCATGGCGTTTCGATCTGGAACGAATGGGCCGACGCCAATGGCGATCTCGGCCCGGTCTACGGATCGCAGTGGCGATCCTGGCCGGCGCCGGACGGGCGCAGCATCGACCAGATCTCCAACGTCATCGACATGATCCGGCGCAATCCGGATTCGCGGCGCCTGATCGTGAGCGCGTGGAATCCGGCCGACGTCGACAAGATGGCGCTGCCGCCGTGTCATTGCCTGTTTCAGTTCTACGTCGCAGGCGGCAAATTGTCGTGCCAGCTCTATCAGCGTTCGGGGGACGTTTTTCTCGGCGTACCCTTCAACATCGCGTCCTACGCGTTGCTGACAATGATGGTCGCGCAGGTAACGGGCCTCAAGCCCGGCGACTTCGTTCACGCATTGGGCGACGCTCACCTCTATTCCAACCACCTCGAGCAGGCCCGGCTGCAACTGACGCGCCCGACGCGGCCGCTGCCGGTGATGAAGCTCAATCCTGATGTGAAGGATATCTTCGCATTCCGCTACGAAGACTTCGTGCTCGAAGGCTACGACCCGCACCCGCACATCAAGGCCGAGGTCGCGGTGTGAGCGATTGAATGTCCCTCACCATCCGCCGCGCGCGCCCCGGTGAAGCGGGACTTGTCCTGTCCTTTGTTCGCGAGCTCGCCGAGTACGAGAAACTGCTCCACGAGGTGGAAGCAACCGAGGCGATGATCGACGCGGCGCTGTTCGGCAGCAATCCCCGGCTGTTCTGCGAGATCGCCGAGTGGAAGGGCGAGCCGGCCGGCTTCGCGGTCTGGTTCATCAACTTTTCGACCTTCAGCGGCCGCTCCGGTATCTATCTGGAAGACCTTTTCGTCCGCCCCGCGCAGCGCGGCAAGGGCATCGGCAAGGCGCTGCTGGTGCATCTCGCGAAGCAGTGCATGGCCAACGGCTGGTCGCGATTGCAATGGTCGGTGCTGGACTGGAACACCCCGTCGATTGAATTCTACAAATCGCTCGGCGCGGTCTTGATGGACGAGTGGACGGTTTGCCGGATCGGCGGTCCGGCGCTGACGGCGCTTGCACAGGGAGCGCGCTGATGGAGGTCGTCCTTATCGTCGCGGTCGCCGACAACGGGGTGATCGGCTCTCACGGCGCTATTCCGTGGCGGCTGAAATCCGATCAGCAACGCCTCAAGACGATGACGATGGGCAAACCGGTCGTGATGGGGCGCAAAACCTTCATTTCGCTGCGCAGGCCGCTTCCCGGACGCACCAATATCGTGGTCACGCGCGATGCAGGTTTTCGCGCCGCGGGGGCGGTGGTGACGACCTCGTTCGCTGACGCCCGCGCGGTCGCGACTGGCGACGCGCTGCGACGTTCGGCAGGTGAAATCGCCGTGATCGGCGGTGCGGAAATCTACGCGCAGTGGATGGAGTGCGCCGACCGTCTGGAAATTACCGAAGTGCACGCCCGGCCCGACGGCGATACGTATTTTGCCGCAATTGATGCGGCTGACTGGGAAGAGGTTGAGCGCGTGCGGAATCCGGCCGGTCCGGACGACAGTGCGGAGTTTTCCTATGCGACATATCGCCGGCGGAAGTCGCATTAACTCCGTGAGGCAATGTTTACATTGACAATTATCGGTTCAGGCATAGCTCCTTCGAGCAAGAAGCTTGCGTTGTAAGGGCCGGGGCGGTCCCCTATAAAGCCGTGCAGATATTGCGAGACCGGGCGTCTAGGCCCGAGCCCTTGCTGAGGAGACTGTCGATGCCGTGGAAGAATCAAGGCGGAGGCCCTTGGGGCTCGGGTCCCAAGGGGCCGTGGGGCTCCGGCCCGCAATCGGTGGGGCCAAGGCCGCCCGATCTCGAAGACCTTCTGCGCCGGGGTCAGGACCGGCTTCAGCAGCTATTGCCGGGCGGGTATTTCAGTGGCCTTGGCATCGCGCTTATCCTGATCGGCGCATTGGTGATCTGGGGACTGTCCGGATTCTTCCGCGTCCAGTCCGAAGAACTCGGCGTTGTGCTGCGTTTCGGCAAGCATGTGCGCACGGTGCAGCCGGGCCTGAACTATCATCTGCCCTATCCGATCGAGACCGTGCTGCTGCCGAAGGCGCTGCGCGTTTCCACCATCAGCATCGGCATGACCCTGATCGATGATCCGGCGCGGCGCGGCAGGACGATGCGCGACGTGCCGGAAGAGAGCCTGATGCTGACCGGCGACGAGAATATCGTCGATGTTGATTTCACCGTGCTGTGGCGGATCAAGCCGGACGGCGTCGGCAATTATCTGTTCAACATCCAGAATCCCGAGGGTACCGTGAAGGCGGTGGCAGAAAGCGCGATGCGCGAAGTCGTCGGCCGCTCCAACATCCAGCCGATCCTCACTGGCGCCCGCACCACCAACGAGGCCGCGGTGCAGGACCTGATGCAGAAGACGCTCGACAGCTACGGCGCGGGCGTCCTGGTGCAGCAGGTGCAGATGCAGAAGGTCGATCCGCCGGCGCAGGTGATCGATTCGTTCCGCGACGTGCAGGCGGCGCGCGCCGATCTCGAGCGCTTGCAGAACGAGGCGCAGACCTATGCCAACCGCGTCGTACCTGACGCGCGCGGACGCGCCGCGCAAATCATCCAGATCGCCGAAGGCTACAAGCAGCAGGCGGTCGCCGAGGCCAAGGGCCAGAGTGCGCGCTTCCTGAAAGTCTACGACGAATACAGGAAGGCGCCCGACGTCACCCGGCAGCGCATCTATCTGGAGACGATGGAGCGCATCCTCGGCGGTTCCGAGAAGCTGGTGTATGACGGCGGCGGTTCGTCCTCGCAGAGCATCGTGCCGTATCTGCCCCTGAGTGAGCTGACGCCGCGGCGTCCGTCGGCCCCGACGACGGGCCAGCCGCAACAGCCGAGCGGAGCCACAAAATGAGGTCCCCAATTGCAGGTATTGTCGCGCTGTTCGTGCTGTTTGTCGTCCTTATCATCGGCTACAGCTCGGTCTTCACCGTGGCGCAGACCGAGCAGGTGCTGGTGGTGCGGCTCGGCGAGCCGGTTAAGGTGGTTACCGAGCCGGGCCTGAATTTCAAGGCGCCGTTCATCGATACCGTGATCTCAATCGACAAGCGCATCCTCGATCTCGAAAATCCGTCGCAGGAAGTGATCGCGTCGGACCAGAAGCGGCTGGTGGTCGACGCCTTCGCCCGCTATCGCATCAAGAACGCGCTGCGGTTTTACCAGAGCGTCGGCTCGATCCAGGCCGCCAACATCCAGTTGACGACCCTTCTGAACGCGTCGCTGCGCCGGGTGCTCGGCGAAGTGAGCTTCATCACGGTCGTGCGGGACCAGCGCGAAGCCCTGATGGCGCGGATCCGCGAGCAGCTCGACAAGGAAGCCGACGGCTATGGCATCCAGGTGGTCGATGTGCGGATCAGGCGGGCCGATTTGCCGGAGCAGAACAGCCAGGCCGTCTACCAGCGTATGCAGACCGAGCGGCAGCGCGAGGCCGCCGAGTTCCGCGCGCAAGGCGGCCAGAAGGCCCAGGAGATCAGGTCCAACGCGGATCGCGAAGCCACCGTGATCGTTGCCGAGGCCAATTCCACCGCCGAGCAGGTGCGCGGTGCGGGCGACGGCGAACGCAACCGGTTGTTCGCCGAAGCCTATGGCAAGGATCCCGATTTCTTCGCCTTCTACCGCTCGATGACGGCCTATGAGAACGGCCTCAAGAGCAACGATACCCGCTTCCTGCTGCGGCCGGATTCCGACTTCTTCAAGTTCTTCAGCAACTCCTCCGGCAAGCCGCCCGCGGCACCCACGCCACCGGCGGCTGCCGCGGCTGCGCCGAAACCGTAAGATACGCGTGTTGGAACAGGATAAAGGGACGAAGCGAAACCTCGCTTCGTCCCTTCCCTGAATTAAAAAGAACATCGAGCGGGAGGTTTCAGTCCGATGAGGTCCATAGCGTTCGCCGACTTCCTCATCGGTGTGGGTATTCTGTTTGTGCTTGAAGGCCTGCTGTTCGCGGCAAGCCCGGCCTGGATGCGCCGGGCCATGAAGAGCGCGCTGGCGACACCGGACAACATTCTGCGGGTGGTCGGCATCGGATCGGCGGTCGCGGGTTTGATCCTCATTTGGGTAGTCAGGCGCTAGAGTCTCTTGGGGTTGCGGACGCAGCAAAAAATGCTGCGGGATCAACGCCATCATGCGTGGCGGCGTCCGCTTTTCGCCGTAATGAAGGGCGCTTATGGTAACGAAGTGGTGAGCCCAAATGCTTGCGCCGCAGCCCCGTTCGGGCGCACTGTGGACTTCAAATTCCGACCCGTTTTTTATGGAGAGAGATCGACATGACCGGTGCGATCCCAGCCTTGAGTCATCGCCTGCGCCCCTTGCTGGCCGCGATCTGCCTTGGGGCCACAAGCGTCCTGATGGCAGCGCCGGCCTCGGCGCGAGGCCCTGACGGCATCGCCGACGTCGCCGAGAAGGTGATCGACGCGGTGGTCAACATCTCGACCTCACAGACCGTCGAAGCCAAGGGCGGTGGCGGCGAGGGCAGGGGCGCGATGCCGCAATTGCCGCCGGGCTCGCCGTTCGAGGAATTCTTCGACGACTTTTTCAAGAATCGCCGCGGCGGTGGTGGTCTTGGAGGCAACTCCAAGGGCGGTGATAAGGGCGGTGATCTGCAGCCGCGCAAGACCAATTCACTCGGTTCCGGCTTTATCGTCGACACCTCAGGGATCGTCGTGACCAACAATCACGTCATCGCGGATGCCGACGAGATCAATGTCATCATGAATGACGGCACCAAGATCAAGGCCGAGCTGGTCGGCGTCGACAAGAAGACCGATCTCGCGGTGCTGAAATTCAAACCAGTGAAGCCGCTGGTCGCGGTGAAGTTCGGCGATTCCGACAAGCTGCGTCTCGGCGAGTGGGTGATTGCGATCGGCAATCCGTTCAGCCTCGGCGGCACGGTCACGGCGGGAATCGTCTCCGCGCGCAACCGCGACATCAACTCCGGCCCCTATGACAGCTACATCCAGACCGACGCCGCCATCAACCGCGGCAACTCCGGCGGTCCGCTGTTCAATCTCGATGGCGAAGTGATCGGCGTCAACACGCTGATCATCTCGCCGTCCGGCGGCTCGATCGGCATCGGCTTCGCGGTGCCCTCGAAGACCGTCGCCGGCGTGGTCGATTCACTGCGGCAGTTCGGCGAGCTTCGCCGTGGCTGGCTCGGCGTCCGCATCCAGCAGGTCACCGACGAGATCGCCGAAAGCCTCAACATCAAGCCGGCGCGCGGCGCCTTGATCGCCGGTGTCGAGGACAAGGGCCCGGCGAAACCGGCGGGGATCGAGCCCGGCGACGTCGTCGTCAAGTTCGACGGCAAGGACATCAAGGAGCCGAAGGATCTGTCGCGCGTTGTCGCCGACACCGCGGTTGGCAAGGAGGTCGACGTCGTCATCATCCGCAAGGGCGCGGAGGAAACCCGCAAGGTCACGCTCGGCCGTCTCGAGGATAACGACAAGGCGGTGCAGGCGGCGGCCAAGACGAAAGAAGAGCCCGCGGAGAAGCCGGTGACGCAAAAGGCGCTCGGCCTCGATCTCGCCACGTTGAGCAAGGACCTGCGCACCCGCTACAAGATCAAGGACAGCGTCAAGGGCGTCATCATCACCAGTGTCGACGGCAGCTCCGATGCCTCCGAGAAACGCCTCAGCGCCGGCGAGGTGATCGTCGAGGTGGCGCAGGAGGCGGTGAGCAACGCCGCCGACGTCAAAAAGCGCGTCGATCAGCTAAAGAAGGACGGCAAGAAGTCCGTGCTGTTGCTGGTAGCCAACGGCGACGGTGAACTGCGGTTTGTCGCGCTGAGCGTGCAGTAGTTAGCGGTCATACTCCGCGAAAGCGGAGTATCCAGTACACCGCCGTGCATGATCGCGGGCACTCTGGAATACTGGATCGCCCGCGTTCGCGGGCGATGACGCCGAGGGACTATCCCTCCGCAAACTCGTCTCGCCGATAACCCTGCGCATAGAGCAGCGCAGTGAGATCGCCGTGATCAATCCGCGCCGCCGCTGCGGCAGCCACGGCCGGTTTAGCGTGGTAGGCGACGCCGAGGCCGGCGTGCTGGATCATATCGAGATCGTTGGCTCCGTCCCCGACCGCCAGCGTGTCGATGTCGTCGAGATCGAAGGATTCCCGCAGCTCGATCAGCGTGGCCAGTTTGGCGGCGCGGCCCAAAATCGGCTCTCTGACCTCACCGGTCAGCTTGCCGTTCTCGACAATCAACTCATTGGCGCGGTTCTCTTGAAAGCCGAGCATCGCTGCGACCGCATTGGTAAACAGCGTAAAACCGCCCGAGATCAGGCAGGTATAGGCGCCGTGGGCGCGCATGGTCGCGACCAGTTCGCGGCCGCCCGGCGTCGGTGTGATGCGCTTTTTCAAGACTTCATCGACCACGCTGACGGGCAGGCCCTTCAACAGCGCGACGCGCTCGCGTAGCGCCGGCTCGAACTCGATTTCGCCGCGCATCGCGCGTTCTGTGATACCAGCGACATGCGCCTTCAGGCCGGCATAATCAGCCAGTTCGTCGACGCATTCCTGGCCGATCATGGTGGAATCCATGTCGGCCAGCAAAAGCTTCTTGCGCCTGAAGGCTTGAGGCTGCACGACAATGTCGATCGGCAGATCGCCACGCGCCTCGCGCAGGCGGTTTGCGATTGTCCGGATGTCGTCGCTGCCGGTGAATGGTATATCGACCGCCACTTCGTCGAACAGCCATTGCGCCTGATCGGGCGAGGGAAGAATGGCGCTGATACCGTCGACCACGGTCGAGTCGAGCGCGGGGTCGGCGGGATTGCAGATGAGCGTGGCGACGAGAGACATTTGAGGTGAATTCGCAAGGGCAAAACAGCAAGGCCGTGCTTATCGCAGGGCCAACCGCCAGCGGCAAGTCGGCGCTGGCGCTTGAGCTGGCGCAAACGCACGATGCCGTGATCATCAACACCGATTCGATGCAGGTGTATCGCGACTTGCGGATCATCACGGCGCGGCCGACGCCGGAAGAGGAGGCGCAGGTTCCACACCGGCTCTATGGCCATGTCGATGCCGCGGTCAATTTTTCGGCAGGGAGCTGGGTGGCCGATGCCGCGGTGGCGCTTGCGCAAGCGCGCGCGCAAAACCGGTTGCCGATTTTCGTCGGCGGTTCCGGCCTGTATTTCAAGGCATTAACGCGTGGGCTGTCGGCGGTGCCGCCGATTCCCGCTCAAGTTCGCGAAGGCGTGCGCGCACGGCTTGAGCTAGATGGCGTCGAGGCGCTGCATGCCGAGCTTGCGCGACACGATCCGGCTTCCGCCGAACGTTTAAAACCGCGTGACCGCACCCGCATCGCGCGCGCGCTCGAGGTGGTGGAAGCCACCGGGCGTTCACTGACCGACTGGCATCGCGATGGTCTGCCGCCGCTATTGCCACAGGGAGCATTCAGCGCGCTATTTATGGCGCCCGACCGCGACGAACTCTATGCACGGATCGACGCGCGCTTCGACGCGATGATGAAAGCCGGCGTGCTGGAGGAGGTGGCGGCGCTGGCGGCGCGGCGGCTCGATCCGCTGCTGCCGGCGACGAAGGCCCATGGCGTGCCGGCGCTGCTCCGGCACCTCCGGGGCGAGATTAGCATTGAAGAGGCGGCTGCGATCGCCCGCGCCGATACCCGCCATTACGCCAAGCGGCAATTCACCTGGTTCCGGCATCAACTGCCGGAATTTGAGTGGGTGAAGCCGGACGAGGCGGGGGCGTGGCTCGGGAGTGCCATTCCCCGCGCAAGCGCGTAGCGCTTGTCGCTGAGGGTGCGCGTAGCGCGAGCCCGGAATCTCGAGATTCCGGGTCCACGCGAAGACGCGTGTCCCGGAATGACAACGAAAAACACTCGCCGAACGCCCGGAACCCCGCTAGACTGTAAGGACAGCGCAATTCGGCGCCTTCCCTTGACTTTCCGGGGTTCGCCGCTATGGTTCGCGCAACCTTTGGGAAGTCCGAGCGGTCAAATGCGTAATAAAATTACCAAACTGCTTATCGTCGTCGTACCCAGGCGCACCGCCGGGGATGGCTAAGGCCATCCAAATTCGGGCGGTGTGCATGGGGCCTCTTGGGCCCCTTTTTATTTTCTAAAAAACCCAACTGAAGAAGCCGCT
>Ga0209217_1000498_pt1 | contig 10955 bp, 9 predicted proteins | sample JacPinW_OM3H0_M2_FD_187957 | JGI IMG/M metagenome (GOLD analysis project Ga0209217, IMG submission 187957) | Forest soil microbial communities from Algoma, Ontario, Canada - Jack Pine, Ontario site 1_JW_OM3H0_M2 (SPAdes) (version 2) | ecosystem: Environmental > Terrestrial > Soil > Boreal...
AGCTGCGAATCAGATAGTTGCGGTTGAATACCTGGCCCGGGGCCAAGACGATCTGCTCCCGAATGCACGACTCGTGTGTGTAGTCGTTGCCGACGATCTCGATGCGGTTCACGATGGCCGGCGAGCGCTCGTCGATCTCCCAGCGAAGATTCACTTTTCGTACGGAATCCGTGCTCGGCACCCGCTCCATCACCGGCCGAACCTGCGCGTAGATGTACCCTTCGTCGTTGTAGGCTTCGGCGAGCTTTTGCTGCGCGTCTTGCCATTTCGCGGCATCGAAAGTGTTCGGCGGGTTGACGTAGCTGCGGCGCAGGAGTCCCACCGTGCGCTGGCTTATCGTCGCCTGCTGGTTCTTTCCGAACGGATAGAATGCGCCGATCTGTTCAGTCGAGAACCTGCGGTTGCCCAACACCTCGAAGTTGCCGACAGTGTAGCGGGGACCCTCGTTGACAGTGATGTCAATCAACCCTTTCCCGTTTTTGCGGTCGACGATCAGTGTATCCTTGAGGATCCGGAAATCGATGTACCCGCGACTCGAGTACAGCTCCGGTATGTGCTCGCTGAGGTCACTGGCGTACTTGGCGTCGTCGAACTCTCCATTGCGGGTAAAGAGGAATCCCTCCGGCTTCGTCTCCATCGACGCAACGATATCCTCGTCCGAGATGTTCTTGTTCCCATTGATCCGGATGCCGGAGACAGCGAGGCGGCGCCCCTCGTCAATGTGGAAGTCGATCGAGAGCTTGCCGCCCACAATCGTCGACTCGGGCTTGATGCGCGCGAGGTAATAACCGTTGCTCTCGTACAGAGAGTCGGCGCTCGCGATCGCTTTGGCGATCTTGCCCGGATCGACCGGTCCTCCTGTCGGAAATGCAAGTTTTTCCTTCACGTCTTTTGGAGACACCCTGTCGGCGCCGAGCACCCTGTAGCTGGTGAGAATCGGACGCTCGCGCACCTGGATTACGAGACTGGCCTTGTTGGTCGTCGGAGCGACCCGGCAGAGGATCTGGACATCGTCGAACTGACCGGTGGCATACAGCGCCTTGATGGCTGTCTGAATGTCGTGAACGCTGAGCTGCGTGCCAGGTGACAGGACGGCGGTGGAGCGAATTGCAGCGGAGTCCACCCGTGAATTCCCGCTCACTACTATTGATTCAGGCGTCGAGCAGGCTCCGGGCGCGGACTCCTGGGCGTACAAAGGAGCCGCGCTCGCTGCGACGAGCGCCAGCATACATGAAGCAAATTTTCGCATCACACAAATATACACTATTGGGTTTTCGAGAGGTCCCCGCTGGAAGGCTCGCCCGTGGGTCAGTTTCAACATAGAACGACACAGATGCGAGGGGGCAGAGGTATAGGCTCGAGTTACGAGGCACGACCCAGGCTTGATTCGCCGACGGTTCTCGCAACTCAAAGCTATGCTTCTGCCCTCTCGCATCCGTGTAGTTCTTGTTTGACGTCGCCAGTACTCGGACAGCAAACTGACCCACCACCGAACCACCGCGCCGGCGTACAGCGCGCTGCCATGACTGTTGCCTCGTAAAGTGCCCTAAAAGGGCAGCAGGGAATTAAATTAGGGCGATCAATGATCGCGATCGCCCACTTCATTGCCGTCACGTTTTACGTCGGCGCTGCCGCTATCGCAGCGGTGCCATTCGCGCGACGCGTAAAGGCGCCCGTTAGCGGCGTCGTAATCGCGCTCCTGCTCGGCATTGGGGCGCACGCCACCGCCTTGGGGGGTCTCACCCAGCAAACCGGCGCTGCCTCGCTTACAGGCCTCGGGCCGGGCCTCTCGTTCGCGGGGCTGGTGCTCGCCCTGTCGCTCGTGATCGTAGAGAGCGTGGCCCGCGAGGTCAGCCTTACGCTCGTAGCCGCGCCGCTCGCGGCGCTCGTCACGATGGCGGGCAATCTCACCGGCATGCAGACATTCCTCGAGCCGCAGGGTACTCGCGCAGTCTGGCTTGCAATGCACATAGTGCTGAGCTTCGTCGGGATTGCCGCTTACGCCACCGCGGCCGCGGCCGGAACTATGTACCTCGTCGCGAGGCGCGAGCTCAAGTCTGCACGCTTCGGCGCAATCTTCAGATTCTTTCCGCCACTCGACACGCTCGATCGGGTGAATCACGTGGCGTCGATCGCCGGATTTTTCGGGCTCACGCTCGGGGTCTCGCTGGCGATAGCCTACTCGTTCGAGTATCGGGCGCTGGTGCTGCCGCAGATCATTTGGGGAACGGCGGCGTGGATCGGCGTGAGCGCGCTGGTGCTCGGCCGAGTCCTTCGGGGGTGGCAGGCTCGACGCGCAGCGCTGATGTCGGCCGTAACCTTTGCCAGCGTCATCGCGCTTTATGTCGTGTTCCGGATGGCATCACTCAACCGCGGACAGTTCCTGTGAGCGATTTTCCGATCGCGCTGCATGGCGAGCGGTTGACCGCGGTGGTCATCGGCGGCGGCTCCGTGGGTACCCGCAAAGCGCTCGCACTCGCCCAAGCCGGCGCTCAGGTTCGAGTCGTTTCACCCGAGGTCACAGCAGAACTGGGTGAGGCTGAGCGCACGCGCCGGCTGTCCATCGTGCGCGAGTCGTACCGAGCAGACCAGCTTGGCGACGCCACGCTCGTGATCGCCGCGACGGATTCGCGCGAAGTGAATGCACAGATTGCCGTCGATGCCCACTCGCTGGGAAAGCTGGTCAACATCACGGACTCTGCCGACGAGGGAAACTTCCACACGATGGCGTTGCACCGCTCAGGCGATGTGACGATTGCAGTCTCCGCCGGAGGTGTGCCGGGAGCGGCCGCCAGAATTCGCGACGCGATCGCGGAGCGGTTCGACGCGCGCTATGGACGCGCGGTCTCCGCCCTCCGTGGATTGCGGTCGCGCCTGATCGCCGGCGGAGATGAGCGTTGGCGGGACGCGGCGCCCAAGCTGGTCGCGGACGACTTCTGCAGCTCCGTCGAAGACGGATCCTTCACCGAGAAGGTCGATACGTGGCGATGATCGTCGGCGGTGTGAGCCACGCTACGGCGCCAATCGAGGTTCGCGAGAAGCTCGCGTTCCGCCCGCAGGAAGCCGTTCGTGAGCTCGCGCGCCTGCGCGAGGCAGGCTCGATCCGCGAGGGTGTAATTCTATCGACGTGCAACCGCACTGAGATATATGCCGTCGAGCAAAGTGGGGATTCCATCGCGCGGATCACGGCCATTCTCTCCGCGCGCCTGGGCGAAGATGCCTCGCCGTTCATTTATGCGCGGCGCGATCAAGACGCTGCCTCGCACCTCTTCGGCGTTGCCGCTGGACTCGACTCCATGATACTCGGCGAAGCGCAGATCCACGGCCAGGTGAAGGATGCGTGGGAGGAGTGCCGCGCCGAATCCGGCCCGATTCTGAATCGCATGTTCCAGAGCGCGCTCCTTGCTTCGACGCGCGCGCGGGAAGAAACGGGAATCGGTCGCGGGGCGGCATCGGTCAGCTCGGCCGCCGTGCAGCTCGCCAAGAAAATCTTCGGCAGCCTGAACGGGCGACGTGCAATGATCCTCGGCGCCGGCGATGTCGCGGAGATTGCGCTGGACTGTTTGCAGAAGGAGGGAGTGAAGGTTGCAATCGTCGCCAACCGGACCTTTGAGCGCGCACAGTCGTTGGCTGAGCGTCATGCCGCGACCGCAATGCACTACGAGGAGTGCTGGAGATCGCTCAGCGAGGTTGACGTCCTGCTTTGTTCGACCGCTTCCCCCGTGCCGGTTGTGACGGTGACTCGCGTGCGCGACGCGGTTGAGGCCAGAGGCGACAAGCCCCTCTGCATTCTGGACATCGCGCTGCCGAGGGACGTCGAGGCCGCGGTCGGAGAACTCGACAATGTCTTTCTCTATGATCTCGACGACCTTCGGGCCGCCGCTGCCGCGAACATCGAGCGTCGCGAAGAGGACATTCCCGCGGCACAGACGATCATCGCCGAGGAAGTCCGCACATACTGGGACTGGGTTGCGGGACTCGCAGCGGTTCCAGTTGTCCGTGAGTTCAGAGAAGAGATGGAGAGGGTGCGCACTACCGAGCTTGCCGCGGCTCTGAAACGGATCGGCCCGCTGTCGCCGGAACAGAGGGAAGGGGTCGAACACTTTTCCCGAGCCCTGATGAACAAGTTCCTGCACGAGCCGAGTGTGCGACTCAAATCAGCGGCTGCGAACGGGCGCGGCCTGGGCGTGGTCGACGCCGCGAGATATCTCTTTGCTCTCGGAGAGAAAGCCGACGCTCGCGCGGCTGAGCACGACGACTCCAGCGCTGTGACTCGACGGGACGCGTCTGTTACGGAGCGAACCGATCCCAATGCCTAAAGTTCTCGTCACGGGCGGCGCAGGGTTCATCGGCTCGCACGTCGCCGATCTCTTCCTGTCAGAGGGCTGGGAAGTCACAATCGTCGACGATCTCTCATCGGGGAAAAGAGAAAACGTTCCCGCCGCGGCCAGGTTTCACGAGATCGGTGTGAATTCACCGGACCTGGTGCGGCTGGTGACGGAGCAGAATTTCGACGTCATCGCTCATCTTGCTGCGCAGATGGATGTTCGGAAGAGCGTCGCGGATCCTCTCGCCGACGCGACGGTCAACATCGTCGGCACGCTCAATCTGATGGAGGCGCTCCGCGCGGCGGGTGCGAGCGCGCGGGTCGTGTTCACATCGACTGGCGGAGTTCTCTACGGCGACTTCAACACTCCCCCCAACTACGAGACGTACCCGAAGGATCCGGAATCACCCTACGCGATCGCCAAGTTGAGCGTCGAGTACTATCTCGCCTACTATGGCCGTGTTCACAACATGGATTCCGCGTCGCTCCGCTTCGGCAATGTGTACGGGCCGAGGCAGGATCCGCACGGCGAGGCGGGAGTGGTCGCGATCTTCTGCGGCCGCATACTCAGCAACCGCCCGCTCACCATTTTCGGGGACGGACGCCAGACGCGCGACTACGTTTACGTCGGCGACGTCGCGCGCGCGATGTATCTCGCCGCCACTGAGTCCTTGCCGCCAAAAGGCCGGCTCGACGCGCGCGCATTCAATATTGGAACAGGCAAGGGGACTAGCGTGATAGAGATCGCAGATCTGCTGCAGGAAGTCGCCGGCGTCAAAGTGCCGGTCGAGTTTGCTCCACACCGTCCCGGCGAGCAGCAGGAGTCTTTCGTCAACGCTGACAAGGCGCGCGAGCTGCTCGGCTGGACACCGCAGGTACCGCTGGCCGAGGGACTGGCCATGACATTCGCCTGGTTCGAGCAGCAAGTCAGCGGAGCAGCCCTTTGACGCCGTTGCTATTCCTGCAGCTCGGGCAGGCAATTCCGAGCTCGCCGATGGAGCTGATCACGAGCTCGACTGGCGCCACAAAATTCATCCTCGGAATTCTGGTGGTGCTCTCCCTGATAAGCTGGGGGATCATCTTCACCAAGTGGTATGAGCTTCGCCGCGCGGCACGGATCACTTATTCCTTCGCGCACGAGTTCGCCGGCGCGCACGGCGTCGAAGGCGCGGCACAGATGGCGCGTCGAAGCAGCGGACCGCCGGCAGTGATCATGGAGCGCGCGATGCGCTTCATCGAGGAAACGACGCCCGCTCTTTCGGGCACGTCGGAGCGCTCGGCGCGGTTCAGCGTCTCACAGGTGGAGGCGCTCAAGCTCGTGCTCGATTCTGAAACGACTGCCGAGCGCGACCGATTGAGTCGCTGGGTCCCGTCGCTCGCCACCATCGGATCCGTCAGCCCACTCATCGGACTTCTCGGCACCGTCCTCGGCGTCATCGACGCGTTCGTCGGAATCGCGGCAAAGGGATCGGGAAACATTGGGGCCGTGGCGCCTGGCGTCGCCGAAGCGCTGATCGCCACTGCTGCGGCTCTGAGCGTGGCCATCCCCGCCGTTTTTGCCTACAACATTTTTGCTGCGCGTCTCAATAAGGTGGAGGGCCAGCTGGAGAGCTTCGGCTCCGAGCTGATTGCGCTGCTCGTGAGGGAGGGAAGGATCTAATGGCGCGCCGGGGGCGTGGCCGCGACCGGCTAGTGCTCAACGCGGAGATCAACGTCGTGAGCCTCATCGACGTGATGATGCTGCTCATGATCATCTTCATGATCACCGCGCCGATGATGCAGGGTGGGGTGGACATCACGCTACCCAAGGCACAGTCGCGGCCGCTCGAGTCGAAGAGTGGACTCACTGTAACCGTCGATCGCTCGGGCGCCATCTTCGTCGACGAGGTGCGTCTCAGCCTGGCCCAATTCTCCGCCAGCTTCAAGGCGCTCGCCAATCGACGAGGGAGCGGCGGCGTCTACCTGCGAGCGGACGATCGCGTTCCCTACGGCACTGTCGTGAAAGTCCTCGCCATAATGCGAGCGAGCGGCGTCGGCGACATTGGGCTGGTCGCCGAGCCTCCAGAGGTGAAATAGACTTGGCGAGGGGAGCGGGTGGATCACGACACATTGCCCCCTTTACGCTCTCGGCGCTCCTTCACGCGGCGGTCGCGACGCTCCTCTTCAACACCCTCAAGGAGCGCAAAACGGTCGCCTTGCCGCCGATGTATCGGGTCTCGATTGTCGCCGCCCCGGCGGGCGAGAGGGCCATCGGGGAAGTGAAAAGCGGGCAAGCCAAAGCCACTACGGCTGTTACGCAGCCCAGTGCAGCACAGTCAACGCTCAAGGAAATGCCGCTTCCCAAGGCGAAACCCGCGCAAAAGACACCCGCGCGGGCGACGCCGAGTGTATCGAAGCCAGCAGCAAAGGCTGGTGCAGCCGATGCGAAAGCGGTTCCGCAGCCCAAGACCGAGGCGCCCAAAGCGGGCGGCGGCCCGGTCGGCGGAAAGGGAACTGATGTCGCAACGGTGCGCAGCGACGGGATCGAGTTCCCGTTTCCAGGGTACCTCAACAACATAGTCCGACAGATTGCACTCAACTTCAAGCCCAGAAATACGAACGCTCGTCTCAAGGCGGAAATCAGGTTTCTGATACATCGCGATGGCTCGGTATCAGACCTCACGTTCATCAGGCGCTCCGGCAATTTCTCCTTCGACCTGGAAGCACAGGGTGCGGTAGAAGCTGCGTCGAGCGCGCGCCGGTTTGGACCGTTGCCCGATGGTTTTCCCGATGATGTGCTCCCCGTCGTATTCAGCTTTGACCCCGAATTCCTGAAATGATGAAAGCGCGCTGCGTTTGTCTGATGACGATGTTGTGCTCCTTCACCCTCCCGGCGATCACGCGGGCGCAGGATACGACGGCGCCCGGTGTGCGGCTCGGACTGAATTATGCGGCGGGAACCAAGCCGGGCGTGATCGTCCTGCCGGTGCAGGACATCTACGACGATGATTCACTGCGCACGATCGTGCAGCGCGATCTCGACTACAGCGATCGGATGAACGTCATCGCACTTGATGCAGAGACGCTTCATGGACTAGTCCCACCGCTCGGGGGAAGGATCAACTTTCCGCTGGTGGGAAAATTCGGCGCGGCATTGCTCATAAGAATGACGCAGACTACGGAGGGGCTTCACGTTGCCGCATACGATGTGGCGAGGGGCCAGCTGCTCCAATCGGAGCAATTTCTTTTCGACCGGCGGGATAGAGATTGGCGGTTCGCTCTCCACGGCGTGTCTGACCAGATCGAGCAGTGGGTATTCGGCAAGCGCGGAATCGCCCAGACCCGCATCGCTTACGTGAACGACGGCCTCCTCCGTATCATCGATGCCGACGGCGCGAGAACGCGCTCGATCACCACGGGTGCGGGCGCACTTTCTCCGGCGTGGTCGCCGACCGGCGAGTCGGTCGTTTATACCGTGCTCGGCAATTCCGGGACGCAGGTCGAGGAGCTCGACGTGCGCTCGGGGCGCACGCGCCGAATCAGTCAGATCCAGGCCGGCCTCAACATCACGCCGGTCTATCAGCCCGGCGGCAACGCGATTCTCTACTCGCAGGGGACGGGCAACGGAACCGATCTGGTTCTCGCGGCCCTCGATTCGAGCGGTTCGCGAAAACTCACCGTGGGCAAAGGGACCGATAACACATCGCCGACCTACAGTCCGGACGGGCGTCAGATCGCCTTCGTCTCGGGCAAGTCGGGTAGCCCACAGGTTTATATTATGGATGCCGACGGCTCGAACGTTCAGCTGCTAACGCCGTATACGGCGGGAACGCGCAGCTACCGGTCGAGTCCGGACTGGTCACCCGATGGTAATTTGGTTGCGTACGAGCAGCAAAACGGGAATTTCCAGGTTTGGATGATCGACTTGCGGGACCGCATCCCGAGGCAGCTCACGAGCGAGGGGGAAAACGAGGATCCGTCCTGGGCACCTGACGGGCGGCACCTTGTCTTCACCTCGTCGCGTACGGGTGAAAAGCAGTTGTGGATTCTCGACGCCGAGAGCGGCCGCGCGCGGCAGCTTACGCATAACAAGGGAGCGAGGCTGTCGGCCTGGTCGCCGATTCTCGCCAATCCGGAAGTGGGAACCTATTCGCAATGATCAAAGCTTCGCCGCTTTTTCTTGGACTAATCGCACTCGCGACCAACGGCTGCTTCTTCGCGACGAAGCAGGACATCGACAGGCTACAGGCGGACATCGTCGGCACTCGGGTAAGCACTAATGCGGCGGATTCCGTTCAGCGTGCCCAGCTGATCGAGCTGAGCCGCTCCGTGAGGACGTTGAACGATTCCATCGCCGCTCTGAGCAAGAGAATGGCGGCGATGCGCACGGCGTCCGAGGGCGAGATGACTGCGATGAGGGAAAACATCTCGCAGCTGCAGGACCTGAGCGGGCAAAGCGAGCAGCGGATGCGCGATGTGCGCGCCGCTCTTGAAGAAAAGCGTCAGCAGCAGGAAGCTCCGCCCGGTGCTCCGGATAGCGCCGGCTCGGCCGCCGCACCTGCGACCGGTCCCGGACCGCTCCAGCTTTTGCAGGCCGGGCGTGATCAGCTGCTCAAGGGCGGCAATGCTGCGGCCAGGAGCGCATTCAACGAGCTCATTACGAAGTATCCGAAGTCCGAGTACGTGCCCGAAGCAATGTTCTATACGGCGCAGGCGTACGCGGCCGAGCGGAATCTCACTGCCGCTGATGCGGAGTACTCGTCGCTGATTGCGAAGTATCCCAGCTCACCGCGCGTGCCGACCGCGATGTATAAGCGGGCGCTCCAGCTTCAGGCGTCGAAGAAGAACGCCGAAGCGAAGAAGCTCTACCAGGAAATCATCAAGCGCTTCCCGCGCTCTGACGAGGCTGCACTGGCCGACGAGCGCCTCCAGTCGATGCGGTAGCACGAGGTCGTCGCATGAGGGAAGCTCCTGGCCAAGAGATGCCGTTCCTGGATCATCTGGAGGAGCTGCGTAAGCGTCTCTTCTGGGTCACCGGCGCCGTCGTCATCGGCGTGGTCATCGCCTTCGCGCTCCTGTCGAGGCTGGACATCATACGACTTCTCGAGCGGCCAATCCTGCCCCTGCTCCACGGGCAGAAGCTGATCTACACGCACCCGGGAACGTCTTTCCACATCCTGCTCAACGCGTCACTGGCGCTGGGAATCGTCCTGGCGTCCCCGGTCATCGTTGGGCAGCTCTGGGGCTTTCTCGCGCCGGCGCTCTACTCCCATGAAAAGCGGGTCGTGATTCCGGTTGTGGTGTCCATGGCGTCGCTCTTTCTCGCGGGAGTGTCGCTCAGCTACTTCGTCGTGTTGCCGCTGACGCTCCAGTTTCTGATGAGCATCGAGTCGACGGCGCTCACGCCGATGATCTCGGCGACCGAGTACTTCGATTTTGCGATCAGCATGTGCGTCGCGTTCGGGGTCGTGTTCGAGGTTCCGATTGCCATCCTGGCGCTGACCGCGCTCGGGATCATCACGCCGCAGTTTCTGTCTAAGTACAGGAGACATGCGATAGTCGTGTGTCTCACGGCCGCCGCGTTCATCACTCCCGGTGCCGATCCATATTCGTTGTTCGCGTTGGCGATTCCGCTCTACATCTTGTATGAGTTGAGCGTGTTCGTCGCGATCTTCGCGTACCGCAAGCGAGAGAAGCGGCGCGCTCGTCTCGAGGCCGAGGAGCTTGCGGAGGAGATTGCGCCGGAACCGCCAGCGAAGTCCGCCGTCCCGCGATCGCTTTACGTGCTGCTCTTCGCACTCCTGCTTCTGCCGGGCAGAGCCGCCTTCGCGCAGATCCGTGGCGCGCCGGTACCAAGGCCACAACCCGCGAAAACGCGCCCGGACACCTTGCACCGGGATTCGACCGCTGATTCGACTCGCTCGAAGGACCTGATCAAGTGGAGCGAAGCCGATTCCGTGATGAAGGTATTGATGTCGCGAACTGGCTATACCGCGACTCGGTACCAGGCCGACCGGGTCGTCTTCGACGCGCGGACGCGGTTGCTCAACCTCAAGGGGAAGAAAGCCGGCGTCGAGCGCGAACAAACGGTGCTGGTCGGTGACAGCATCGTCTACAACGACTCCACGAAGATCATCGTGGCGCGCGGCGACACCGTCATTCTGCGCGATCCGGCACGACAGGCGGCAGACGTAATCGCGCGCGGGCGGATGGCGTACAACGTCGCACTGCACCGAGGGTGCGTAACCAACATCAGCACGTCCATCACATCCGACCAGCAATGGTTCGTCGAAGGGGCGGACGCGTGCTTTGTGCAGGATACGGCGCGCTTCGTAAGCGACACCACCCGGGGCCGCGAGACAGCCTTCTATGCGCGCAACGCGTCCATCACCAGCTGCGACGACTCGATCCCCGATTACCACTTCCAGTCGCAGGAAGTGAAGATGATCTCGCAGAACATCATGGTCGCGCGGCCCGCTGTCCTCTATATCGGCGAAGTCCCGATCATGTGGCTGCCGTTCATATTCCAGGACATGAGGAAAGGCCGTCGCAGCGGCGTGCTCACTCCCAGGTTCGGCGTGAGCGAGCTATTCCGCAATAGTCCGACCTACCGCCGCCACGTCGAAAACGTCGGCTACTATTTCGCCAT
>Ga0209217_1000501_pt1 | contig 10944 bp, 6 predicted proteins | sample JacPinW_OM3H0_M2_FD_187957 | JGI IMG/M metagenome (GOLD analysis project Ga0209217, IMG submission 187957) | Forest soil microbial communities from Algoma, Ontario, Canada - Jack Pine, Ontario site 1_JW_OM3H0_M2 (SPAdes) (version 2) | ecosystem: Environmental > Terrestrial > Soil > Boreal...
GTGCGGCGCCAGGGCCGGCGTTTGATGCGGCGCGCCTTGCGCAAACCGCGGAGCGTTTCGGAGGGTCCGAATCTGTTGCCGTTGCTCATCCAGGTATTGGCGAGCTTTTCCAAAGCCGATGGCGTTCTGCTCGAAGAAGAAATCGACTCGAGTCTCGGATTTTTGCGCTACGATTATCCCGAAGCCGTTTACTCCGAGCTGCGTCAACTTTTCCGGCAAGCGCTTTACGAGCAGCAAGACCTGGCGGCGATGGCGCAAAAGCTGAGCACCCAGCTCACAACCGAGCGCAAGATCATGCTCGGGGTCCAGCTTTACGACCTCATTTCGCAGGCCGGACTGAAACAGGAACAAGTGGTCGCATTCTATTCGTTCATGTCGCAGCTCGGCATGGCTGCGCAGGCAATCGACATCGTTTATCAATTGAACGCGTCCGAAGATGCGGACCCATCGATTTACCAGCGCGGCGCTTCGCCTTTGGAATCGCTTTCCTTTGCCAGCAACGGAAAAGCCGACGTGCGGATGAAAAATCTGGTGGAGAGCGATCGGCTGATGGCATTCCGCTATCACGATCTGATCCTGCTGAAAAATTACAGCAGCCAAAATGTTTCGGTGCGCGGCCGGCCGCTGGTGCGCGGCGGGTTCTGCCGAATTTATCCGGGCCAACGGATCCTGATCGGCGACCACGTGCTCACGTATCAGGAGTTGGCTCAATATTTCAACGCCAAGAAAAACGTTTCCGTCCCGCAAATTTTCGTCCGGGTTAACAAAGACGCGGACGAAGTAGGTCTGGAACGCGCGCGGACGCGAGAAAGCGCGCTCGAGATCGCGTTCGGATTGAAAGTGCGAGTGAAAGCGTTGCGCGACGTCGATGCAGTGCTGAACGGCGTGAAACTCAAGTCCGGCGCGCAGGTGGAGGCGAGCCTCGACGACAAAATTCTTTTCCACAACGACACCGAAATGGATTTGAGTGACCTGCGCCGGCGGGCTCGTGCGTTCGGCGGCCGGTTTCAACTCAAGGCCTCGAAATCGGAATACCTGGTTTCGAACGATCCAAGCCGATTGCAGCCTGACGACATTTTGCTGTCGCCCGGAACAAGCGGCGACGTTTTGCTGAAAATTTTTTGCGATTACGACCAACGCGTCGGGCAGTTGGAAGTAATTGAGGCCGATCGCCCAATCCTGGTCGGCGACGTGGCGGTAAGATCGACATATCCCCTGAAAGATTGCGACACGATTCGGATCGACGTCGGACAATTTCTGCGCTGCAATTTTTCCGAGCGCATCATCGAGGAAGAGCGCAACATTATTCGCACTCTCGAGGTGAGCGAGGTGACGCACCGGTTCACCAGCGGCGACACCGGGCTCGAAGGAATTTCATTCACGCTCACGCGAGGCGAGCTGGTGTGCGTGATGGGCGCGAGCGGTTCGGGCAAGAGCACGCTACTCAGAGTGCTGGCCGGACAACTTCAGCCAACGAGCGGCCAGATTTATTTGAATGGCCGGTCGCTTTATCCAAACCTCGACGATCTCAAGAAATACATCAGTTACATTCCGCAGGAAGACGCCTTCGACGAGCATTTGACGATCGGCGAGAATTTGCATTTCGCAGCCGCGATCCGATCACCGCATCTTTCCCGGCGCGATCGAATGCGGCGACTGGAAGCGAAACTGGTCGAGCTCGGGTTGGGCGAACGCCGCGACGCGGTCGTCGGCGCCGCGATCAAAAAGACGTTGAGCGGCGGCGAACGGAAACGACTCAACATCGGCCTCGATATGATCGGGATGTCGGACGTTTATCTGTTCGACGAGCCGACCTCAGGACTTTCGTCGAAAGATTCCGAGCACGTGATCGAGATCATTCGATCGATGGCGCACAACAAAATCATCATTGTCACCATTCACCAGCCGAGCTCGAAACTATTCCAGTTGTTTCACAAGGCGATCCTGCTCGACAAAGGCGGCCGGCTCGTCTTTTTCGGGACGCCGACCGAAATGCTTCGCTATTTCGCCGAAGCCGAGCATCAACATCAGTTCGGCGCGGACCTGGGCGCCTGTCCGTCGTGCGGGACGACGCGGCCGGAATTCATCTTCGACGTTTTGGAAACGCCGCTGCGCGATTTAAGCGGCGACATCATTTATGAGGAGAACAGTCGCGGTCAGCTGGTGGCGGCGCGCCGTTATTCGCCGGAATTCTGGCGCGACAAGTACGAAGCGTTTCGACTGATCCAGGACGTCAAACAAGTTTCATTGCGCCGCGAGCAAGTTCCGCAACTGCCATCGGCGCCGGCGCAGAAACGAAAACACACACCGATTCGATGGCACGATGAATGGACGCAGTTCCGTGCTCTGCTGCGACGCTCGTTTATCAGCAAACTGCGCAACCGCGCCAACATTTGGATCACAACGTGCGCCGCGCCGGTGCTGGCCCTATTGATCGGCACGTTGCTGCGTTATTCCGAAAGCGGAAAATACGATTTCGCATCGGCCTTTCATATTCCGACATATCTTTTTCTCGGATTGCTGGTGGTGATGTTCCTTTCACTGACCAACAGCGCCGACGACATCATCCGCGACCGGCCCACGCTCCAGCGCGAACGCAATCTCGATGTGCGATTGCCCTATTACATCTTCGCGAAGATGTCTTCGTTGTCAGTCTTCGCATTGATCCAATGCGTGCTCTTCGTCTTGATGGGCAATTACGTCCTTGGGATTCGCGGTATGTTTTGGGTCCACCTCGCCCTGATGTTCATGACCGCGGTCGGCAGCCTTGCGCTCGGCCTGCTCGTTTCGTCACTCGTGTCCGATGCCAAGACCGCGGCCAACATCGTGCCGCTGGTTCTGATTCCGCAGATCCTGATGAGCGGCGCGCTTATTAAATATGAGGACATGAACCGCAACCTTAGCCTGGTTTACTCGATGACCCGCTGGTTCCACGAACACCCGACCAAAGACCGCGGCAAAAAAATGGACAGCAAATTGCAGGTGCCGTTCGTCTGCCAGTTTATCCCGATGCGCTGGTCCTACGAAGAGATGATTGTCGCGCAGGCGAAACTGAATCCACTCACCTCGCGGCAGGACCGCGCTCAACGCGAGATCGATTCTATCGTCGCGAAACATCGACAAGATCCCGCCGAAGGAAAGCGTCTCGACGAGTTGAAAGAAGTGCTCGCAGTTTTGTCCGGGCTCGAAGCGAAATCAGCCGACGAGCTCGATCATTACCTCAAGCAGGTCGATCAGGTGCTTGATCGAGAGCGATCGTTTGACTCGCCGATGTTCAAAAAAGCGAAAGGTGAGGTCACAGCGGAACAGGTTTATGTGAACCAGAAAGTTTCCGATCTGATTTCCAACGCGGAGATGGAGCAGAGCGATTATCGCCGCGGGAGCCGACCCAATGTTTTCTTCGGCGCGGAAAAACGCTACCTCGGAGTCAAGATCAGCGTTTTCGTTTTCAACACGATTGTATTGATTGGATCGACATTCGGTTTGCTCGGACTTTTATTTTGGATCCTGCGCCGCCAACTCGAAGTCCGGCGAACCTGAAACGATGAAAACGCAATCCAACGGCAACCCACGGCTGATCGTCGCGGCCAGCGACATCGATGCGGATATGCTTTACGCGACAAAGTTCTGGGCGGGCGATCCGTTTATTTTTCTCGAGCAAAACGGAAAGCGCACAATCGTTTTGAGCGATCTCGAAATGGACCGCGGTCGCAGGACGGCGAAGGTCGACGAGTTCGTTTCGTTCAACCAACTCGAGCGGGAAGTGCAGGGCAAAGCGAAACAGTCCCCGCCTTATGAAAAAGTGCTCGCGCATTTTCTCCGTAAACGCGGCGTAAAAAGCGCAATTGTGCCGGCGAATTTTCCACTCGGCTTCGCCCGCGAGCTCGCCAAGGACGATGTCGATCTTGCCACGACCAACGGGCTTTTCTGGCCGGAACGCGAAGCGAAGACGGACGATGAGCTGAAGTTGATCGGCCGTGCGTTGCGAATTACCGAAACCGGACTGGCGCGTGCGATGGAAGTTTTGAAGGCGTCGAAACCGGCCGGAAAGAAATTGCGTTGGTCGGGCAAAACGCTCACCTCCGAAATGCTCCGCGCTGAAATCGATTCTGCGATGTTACGGGCCGGCGGCACGCCCACGAACACGATCGTGGCCGGAGGCGATCAAGCTTGCGATCCGCACGAGCGCGGATCGGGTCCGCTCTACGCCAATTCGTTGATCATTTTGGACATCTTTCCTCGTGACCCCAAGACCGGTTACTGGGGCGACATGACGCGGACGGTTGTTCGTGGAAGCGCGAGCGATGTGCAGCGCAAACTTTGGGAGACGGTGAAAGAAGGACAGGAGCTCGCGCTCCGAGAAATCAAAGCCGGGATCGACGGCATGAAAATTCACAAGGCGATCCAGCAGCTTTTCAAAAAACGCGGATATCCAACTGAAGTTCGCAAAGGCAAGAACGTCGGATTTTTTCACGGCACCGGTCACGGGCTGGGGCTGGAGATTCATGAATATCCGCGACTTCAGAAAGTGACGCTGAAAGATCGACAAGTGGTCACGGTTGAGCCGGGATTGTATTATCCCGGGCTCGGTGGCGTCCGGCACGAAGACGTGGTCGTGGTGACGAAGACCGGCTGCAAGATTCTCTCGCGATTTCCGAAGCAGCTGGAAATCTGAACGCGCGACGCAGTTGAGCGTCTAATTTAGGCAACTAGATTACCACAGGCATGTTCTACCCAATCGGCTTCGGCGGTCATCACTTCTTTCTCTACCTGATTGTTCCGGCGATTCTCGGAATCTGGGCGCAGATTCGCGTGACCGGTGCGTTCAATCGCTGGGGGAAAGTCCGCGCCAGCTCGAACATCACCGGCGCCGAATGCGCGCGCGAGATTTTGCAGGCTGCCCAAATCCACGATGTCGATGTTGTGGAGACAAACGATTTCCTGGGCGATCACTACGATCCGACAAACAAGAAGCTTTGCCTTTCGAGCAATGTTTACAACACGCCGTCCGTCGCCGCTCTCGGGATCGCGGCCCACGAGACCGGGCACGCGATTCAACATGCAAAAGCCTACGCTCCGCTCAAGGCGCGGATGGCGATTGTGCCGGTGACAATGGTCGCTTCGCAGATGCTGCCATTCATCATCATTGGCGGTTTTTGGTTCCGGATCGCGGGCCTCATCACGCTCGGAATCTATTGCTACCTCATCCTCGCCATTTTCCAATTGATCACGCTCCCGGTGGAATTTGATGCGTCGCGGCGGGCGAAAATTATTCTGCAGCAAATGCACATTGTGCAGCCGGGCGAAGAAGTTGCCGGCGTGAACAATGTGCTCAACGCCGCCGCGCTGACATACGTCGCGGCCTTTATCGCCGCGCTCGGCAACCTGCTTTGGTTGATGTCGATGCGCGACCGGCGCGATTGATCCCGCGCGGCTTGAAGAAGATGAATCCCGCGATCGCGTTACCGCCGGCTCGGCGCCTGACCGATTTGTTGTCGTCCGGGTCGGATGCCGGTGTTAAGTCTAAAAGACAAGCGATGGACGAGCCTCGGAAGGATGAAGACCAGCAATTGGTGGCGCGCACGCAAGAAGGCGACGCGAGCGCGTTCGATCAGCTGGTTGTGAAATACACACCGCGCCTTTACGGCCTCGTTTACAACATGACCTCGAACCACGAGGACACGAACGATCTGCTGCAGGACATTTTCGCCAAAGCTTACAAGGCGATCCGTGGTTTTCGCGGGAAGTCCTCCTTTTATACTTGGATCCATTCCATCGCGGTGAACATGACGCTGAACTTCCTCAAAAAACGCGGCCGGCGTTTTCAACTGAGCCTGGACGATGTCGATTCCAGCATTCAAAGCGACAAGGAATTTCTCGAGGCCACCGCCTCCAGCAGTCCGGTGCGGGAAGCCGACCTCTCCGAGCTTCAAAAAAGGTTGAACGAGGCGATGATGAAATTGTCTGATGAACACAGAGCTGTGGTCACGATGTTCCATATTCAAGGGATGCCCCACGCAGAAATCAGTAAAATCTTGCGTGTTTCAGAAGGCACAGTACGATCCAGGCTTTTCTACGCCAACCGGCAACTGCAAAATTATTTAGACGAGTTTCGAAAAAATCCGGTGACCTGATCAGCGCCCATGGACGAGTTTAACGACAACGAAATAACGAAGCTGCTTCGCCTCAAGCGTTACGAACAACCGCCGCCCGGTTACTTCGAAAATTTCCTGCACGAATTTCATCGCCGTCAGCGCGACGAACTTTTGCGGGAACCGCTCTGGCGCATCTGCGTCGGTCGGGCGCGCGATTTCGCGTTCTCCTTCAATCTCTCAACTCTCACTTCTTATCCAGCCGCGGTCACGGCCGTGCTCGTTTGCGCGGCAGTTATTTCCCTGCGGATTTATCAGACGCCACAGCCGGCGACGGTCGCGGCAAAGGATCGGCCAGTATTGGTCGTGCCCGCCAGCACTGAACCGGAATGGACTTTGGCATCGCCGGTGGCGACACGGGTCTTTAACACGCGGCCGCTTGGCAATATGACGAAAAGCGCCCGAACTCACCGGAGCGGCACGCCTCGCTACGTGCTCGACAGCGTGCCCGTGAGTTATGAGACGACTTTCAAGTTCTAGCTCGGCCACAGGATTTCCCTTGCTGGCAAAACTCGCGTTTCTCGCCGCGGCGGCTTCGCTTTCTGCGCAGCAAATGCCGGAGTCCGCCACTTCGCTTAGCCGCGAAGTCAAAGATGTCTTCGAGCGCTGCGCCAAAGCCGTAGTCAAAATCGAGGCGACCGATCAACACGGCGAACTTTCCGGCACCGGATTCTTTGTCGATCCAACCGGGACGCTTTACACCGCTTATTCGGTAGGCGGCGAAGCTGACAACGTGACCGTTGAGTTCAAAGGAAGAAAATATCCAGCGCGCCAACTTTTGGCCGATCTCCGCAGCGGGATCGCCATGTTAAAAGTGGATTTGGCCAGCCCGGCGCTGCCGATCGGCAGCTCGGACCAACTCGAAATCGCCACGCCGGTCGTTGCGATTGGTTATCCGCTTGATCTGGCTGAAACCCCAAGCTTTGGCATGATCGCCGGCTTCGATCGCAAGTGTTTCGGCGGATATTTTCCCACGAAACATTTGCGAGTAAATCTGCCGCCGCAGCGCGGTGAGGGCGGCGCTCCACTTCTGAATTTGAAAGGCGAAGTCGTCGGAATTCTGCTCTACACCTTCGAAAATAATTCCTGTTACGCGTTGCCGATTGAGGCTGCGGAAAAAATTCGGAGCGATTTCGTGCGCTTTGGCGAACCGAAACATGGCTGGATCGGCGCCAACGTTGCGGAAGCGAGCGCACCGGTGGAAGGCTCGCGCGCGGTCACAAAAGACATCATGAAGGACACGCCGGCCGCTGAATCGGGAATGAAACAGGGCGACATTGTTCTTCAGATCGGCCGGACGAAAGTGCACGAGCCGGAAGATATTCTCGATGCTTCATTCTTTCTTACGGCCGGCGATGTCGTGCCGATCACGGTGATGCGCGGCAATGAAAAATTAACATTCAACGTCGAGGCGGCCGGTTCGCGAGCGCCATTGCTGGCGGCGCCTTCGCTTAATAACCGCGCCATGCCGCTCAATCTGCAGTCCTCTCCCGAAAGAACGCCGTAATTAGAGCATTTTCCGGAATGCCGCTTCGTCGATGACGCGCACGCCGAGTTCTTTCGCTTTGCTGAGTTTGCTGCCCGCTTCCGCGCCGGCAAGAACGTAATCGGTTTTCTTGCTCACGCTCCCGCTGACGTGGCCGCCGCGCGCTTCGATTTTCGCCGACGCTTCTTCGCGCGTCATCGACGGCAGCGTGCCGGTGAGGACGAAAGTTTTTCCAGCCAACGGCAACTCGGCCATTTTGTTTGCCGAAACTTTTTCGCTTTTCGGATGAATCCGTAATTGTTTCATCCGCTGAAGGATTTTCTTTCCCGCCGCTGACCCAAAAAAATCGAGGACGCTTTTCGCTACGACTGGTCCGACCTCAGTTACGATGCCGCGGTGCTTGTCGATCTTGCTCTTCGATGGCTCGGCAAATCCGGATCTGATCAATCGCTCAGCGATTTCTTTCGCGGCCTGCTTGTCTTCTTTGCTTTCGTGGTAAGCGAGCACGTCACGGAGAAGTTTAGAATTCGGCACGTCCTCGATTGTTTCATGGAACCGGGCGAGGTCCGTGGCGGTCGTTTTGCCGACGTCGGGAATTGCCAGCGCGTAAAGCCAGCGCGAAAGCGGGAAAGTTTTCGCGCGCTCAATCGCCTGGATGGCTTTGGTGGCGTTTTTCTCACCGAAAATGCGGGGAGCTTCATCGGTGCCCAGGTTCAACTTCGCAAGTTGCTCGACCTTCAGCTCGAACAAATCGAGTGGCTCGCGCACAAAGCCCCGCTCAACCAGTTTGTCGGCCACGATGCCGCCGACACTTTCGATATCGAGCGCGCCGCGGGCTGCGAAAAATTCCACGCGTCTTGTGGTCTGCGCCGGACAATGGAGATTTTCGCAACGCCAGGCCACAAATTGTGGATCGCGTCGGACTTCGCCGCCACAAACTGGACATTTGCCATGAATGTGTTTCAGGAAATCGAACGGCTTCGCAGCGCGCGGCCGTTTCGACTTTACCACTTCGACCACTGCAGGAATCACTTCGCCGGCTTTTTCAATCACGACGGTGTCGCCGACGCGAATGTCTTTGCGTTTAATCTCATCCTCATTGTGTAGCGTTGCCCGCGAGACCGTGCTCCCGCTGACAAACACCGGTTCGAGCACAGCCACTGGCGTCAGAATGCCTGTCCGTCCGACTTGCACCTTGATATCGAGCAACTTCGTTTCGACGCGCTCAGCCGCGTATTTGTAAGCAATCGCCCAGCGCGGTGATTTCGCGGTGAAACCGAGTCGCTTGCGTTGCTCGAGCGCATCGACCTTGATCACAGCGCCGTCGGTCTCGTACGGAAAATCATGTCGGATGCGGTCGAGCTTGCGAATGGCATCCAGAATTTTCTCGACCGAATCGGCCAGCCACCAATTCTCATGCGTCGGCAGGCCAAGCTTCTTGAACAAAGGAAAAATTTCCGAATGAAGATCGACATCTACGCCTTCGGTCGCGCCGGTTCCGTAAAAAACCATTCCGAGCGGGCGTCGCGCCGCAATTTTCGGATCAAGATGTTTGAGCGAACCAGCGGCGGCATTGCGCGGATTCGCGAACAACGGTAATCCCGCGGTTTCTCGTTCTTTGTTCAATTTCTTGAAACCGCCTTTGTCGAGATACGCTTCTCCGCGCACTTCGAAAATTTTTGGCGGAGTGCCACGCAAACGCCCCGGCACAGATCGGATCGTTTTGATATTTTGGGTAATGTCGTCTCCGACCAAACCGTCGCCGCGGGTGGCGGCGTATTTGAGCCGACCGTTTTCGTACATCACCGACACCGCGACGCCGTCGACTTTCGGCTCGATCACGACCGGGATTTTTTCGTCAGGCAAAAGCCGCGTGATGCGTTTGTAGAAATTTGCGACCTCATCTTCGGAATAAGTGTTGTCGAGGCTGAGCATTGGCACTCGATGCTGAATTTGCGCGAAGGCCTGAAGCGGCTTGCCACCAACCCGCTGAGTTGGCGACTCGGCGGTGACGAGCTCTGGAAGTTTCGCCTCCAGATCGACCAGTTCTCTGTAAAGCCGGTCGTATTCGCGATCACTGATCGTCGGCGCGGCTTCCTCGTAATAGCGGCGATCGTGTTCCTTGATCTCACGTCGCAGCTGGGCCATTCGCGACGCCGCTTGAGTCTCGTCTTTGGCCATGGAGCATGATACAAACGGGACAAAGATCGACAATGAACGGCGGCGAAAAAATCCTGGGCGTGGAGGGGGGCGGAACCAAAACGTCGTGGGTTTTGGTCGAGCGCGCGGAGAGTGAGCTGCGCGTTTTGGACCAGGGGAAACGCCCGCCGGCGAACTTTCGCCTCGCCACGCCGGATCAGTTGCGCTCGATGTTTGGTGAGCTGCCGAAAGAAATCAATCGTGCCGGAATTTTCCTGGCCGGTTGTGGCACTGAGGAAGATCGACAATCGCTCACGCGGCTCTGCGCCGAGATTTGGCCGCAGGCGAAAGTTGTGGTTGGGAGCGATCGCGATTCCGGTTTGGCGGCAGCGCTTGGACATGGTGATGGAATTGTTGTTAACGCCGGAAGCGGCTCGTCCATCACCGGTCGTCGTGACAAGCGGATCGAAAATGCCGGAGGCTGGGGACACATTTTGGGCGACGCCGGCGGCGGTTATTTTCTCAGCTTGCAGGCACTGCGCTTGATTTTGCGCGAATACGATCTGCAGCGCGGCGAAGTCCAGTTCACTACCAAAGTTTTGCGAGCGTTGTCGCTGAACAATCTCGATGAGCTCGTCCGCTGGGCCCAGACCGCCGACAAAATGGAAGTGGCAATGCTGACGCCGGTCGTCTTCGAAGCCGCGGCCGGCGGCGATGCGCGCGTCATGGAAATTATCGAAGAAGGCGCGCGCGTTCTTTGCGAATATACCGAAGCGGTGGCGACGAGATTACACGTCCTCGCGCCAAAGGTTGTTCTGCTCGGCGGGCTTTTTCAGCGGGACTCGATCTATAACCACGCATTTCGACGGCGTTTGAAAAAAACGCTCCCCGACGCGCGGGTGACGAACTCTGAACGAGCCCCGGAATTGGGCGCGGCGTGGCTGGCGGCGAAAATGCAGAGCTGGCCCGAAATTCAGGCAGAATCTTCTCCGGACAAAATCGATGACCTGGCTGCAGCATTGACTGAGCAACGCAATCCGCGTTCGGAAAATCTCGAAAAAATGAATGCACAGGAGTTGGTGAAACTTTTTGTCGATGAAGAGAAATTCGTCGGCGAAGCGTTGCGCGCGGTGATTGCCGATCTTGCGCGCGCGATCGAGCTGGTTG
>Ga0209217_1000503_pt1 | contig 10928 bp, 8 predicted proteins | sample JacPinW_OM3H0_M2_FD_187957 | JGI IMG/M metagenome (GOLD analysis project Ga0209217, IMG submission 187957) | Forest soil microbial communities from Algoma, Ontario, Canada - Jack Pine, Ontario site 1_JW_OM3H0_M2 (SPAdes) (version 2) | ecosystem: Environmental > Terrestrial > Soil > Boreal...
GTTGTCGTTTCATGATAACGGCGAATCTCCTCGACGATATGCGGGTTGAGTTGATGTTCAATCGACTCGGCCGCCACGCGCAGCGCGTTTTTGATTGCGAGCGGTGTGCTCGCGCCGTGCGCGATGATGCAGATTCCGTTGACGCCGAGAAGCGGGCTGCCGCCGTAGTATTCGTAATTGGTTTTATCTTTGATGGTTAGAAACGCATGCTTGGCCAGAAATGCGCCGGCTTTGCGTCTGGGTGAACGCGTTAATTCATGCTTTAACCATTTGAAAATTGCGACTGCGATTGATTCACATGTTTTCAAGATCACGTTGCCGACGAATCCGTCGCAGACGACCACTTCAACCGGATCTTCGAAAAGGTGACGGCCTTCAATGTTGCCGCGGAAGTTGAGTGAAGTCTTCTTCAGCATCTTGAAGACTTCCTTCGTCTTTTCAGTTCCTTTTACATCTTCCTCGCCCAGCGAAATCAAACCGACCCGTGGACGTTTGTAACCAAGAACGTGGCGCGAATAAACCGAGCCCATGATCGCGTACTGCAAAAGATGTTCGGGGCGCGCATCGATGTTGGCGCCGGCGTCGACTAAAACGAAAACGTTAAATTGCGTCGGGAGGACGGCCGCAATGCCCGGCCGATCGATTCCTTCGAGCGTGCGCAATTTGATCATGCTCGCGGCAACCGCGGCACCAGTATGCCCCGCGCTAACGATTGCGTCTGCCTCTCCGTATTTTACCAAATCAACCGCGCGGCTGACAGACGAATCTTTCTTTCGCCGCACCGCCGACCACGCCCTGTCGCTCATGTCCACGACCTGAGTCGCATGCACGATGGCGATCCGGCGGTCGTTGCACTTGTGCTTCTTCAGCTCTGATTCGATCTGCTTCGTGTCGCCAACGAGAAAAAGCTTTTCGATGTGCGAATATTCGCGCAGCGCCATGACTGCTCCGGCGACAAGATGAGGCGGCCCGAAATCGCCGCCCATTGCATCCAAGGCGATCTTCATCGGAAACAAATTTTGCGAGCTTTAGCCGCTCTTTGCAAAATTAAATTTGAGGAGCGTGCGAGCGGCGCATCTTATCCTTTGCCTTCGACCGTCAGCACCTGGCGACCTTTGTAATAGCCGCAGGACGGGCAAACCGTGTGACCTGCGACCGTGCTGCCGCACTGTGGGCATTTGCTAAATTGCGGTGCGTGCCAACGGTTTGCCGCTTTGCGCGTGCGCAGCCGCATCTTCGACGTTTTGCGTTTTGGAACTCCCATGTGGAGGCGTGAACGAAAGCAGGGAATCGGGAAAAGACAACCTTGTGGCGAAGAGTTTTTCGACTTCAGGTGCGAGTACACAACTTTATGCTGCGGAATTTCAGACTCGATATCAGCGCGATCTATCGTTAATCCGGGTTCGGGGAATATGACGGCAAACCTGCCATCGGCCGTTATCGCAACGGCGATAGACAGCTCTTATGCATTGCCACTAGCAGTGATGCTGCGAAGCGCCCTCGGCAACCTTGATCTCGAAGTGGCGATCGCAGCGCACATTGTCGATGACGGACTTTCTTTAGCGGAACGGGATAAAGTGGAGGCCTCTCTTCCAGGACGCGTCCTTCTGCATTGGGTGCGGCGTTCACGAGAACAGTTCGAGGGATTGCCGAACTGGGGTCGGGTAAGCTTGACGACTTATCATAAACTGACGCTGGGGGAATGGCTGCCCTCACGGGTGGAGAGAGTGATCTGGCTGGATGCTGACATGCTGGTGCTCGGTAATCTCGCTCGGCTGTGGCAAGCGAACCTGGGCGGTCATCTCGCGCTGGCGGCGCAAGACATTCTCGTTCCGTTTGTTTCCTCACGTTTTGGCATAGCCGCTTATCGCGAGCTCGGGCTCAAGCGGCAGGCCAGATATTTTAATGCCGGTGTCATGCTGATCGACGTCGCCCGGTGGCGACGGGATGAGGTGACGGCGCGCGCATTCGATTATTTGCGGCGCTATGGTGAGCGAGTGTTCTTCTTGGATCAGGAAGCACTGAATGTCGTGCTAGCCGGCCAGTGGGAAACGCTCGACCCACGCTGGAATTGGAATCCAGTGATTGACCGCCTCTCGATCTATAAAAGAGAAAGAGCACGGGATGAGATAACCGGCGATCCGTGGATCATTCATTTCGTCGGAAATCTCAAGCCGTGGACCTATCTCGGACCTAGCCGCCATCAGACGCTCTACTACCAATGGCTCGATCAAACCGCCTGGCGCGGCTGGCGACCGGAGCGGAGTTGGCGGGCCTGGTTTTTTGCAGCCTATGAGTCGTCGCCACTTCGTGCTTGGCTTTATCCGGTCGAACAACTCCATTTGCGGCTTGTGAAGTGGATGACGCGCCGCTAGAGCGCCGACCTGCCCATATGAATTCTTCGTTTGGCCAGCCCGAATTGTCGGTCATTTTCCCCACCGATACCTATGAGACGATCAAGCCGGGTTTGACAAAACTTCGTCAGCAGACAATCGCTGGTCGGATTGAAGTTATCCTTGTCGCGCCTTCCGCGAAGACGCTAGCGCCAGCAATGGGATACGAATCGGATTTCGCCGCGCTCCGTATCATAGAGGTGAGTTCGATTTCGCCGCTTGGGATTCCGCGCGCGACAGGCGTTCGCGCAGCCACCGCGCCGTTCGTATTTGTCGGAGAAACCCACAGTTTTTTGCACACCGATGCGGCGGGAAAACTCCTTGGGACAATGGTGGAGGGACACTGGGATGGGGTCACACCCGGTTTTGAAAATGGAAATCCAAATGGCGTGCTCAGCTGGTCGGGGTTTCTGGCGGCGTATGGCCGCTGGAGCGCGACCCTGCCCGCCGGAGAAATCGAAGAAGCGCCTGTCTACGATACCCTTTACCGGCGCGACGTGCTGATGGAAATGGGCGAACGGCTTGTGCCAATGCTTTCGGGCGGTGACGATTTGCGGCGCGCATTACAAGGGCGCGGGCGACGGCTCTACTTTTGCCCAATGGCTCGCATCGACCATCTCAACCTCGCACGGCCGCGACCTTGGTTGCATGAGCATTTCCTAATTGGCCTGATGATCGGATCGCGCCGGGCGCGGAGTTGGCCGTGGTGGCGTCGGCTCGGATATATTGCCTCAGCTTGGCTGATTCCGCTGATACTGTTCCGGCGCAGTTGGTCCGGAGTGCGGCAAGTGGCGAAGGCTCGGCAACTGCCAGCCGGAACGATTCCCGCCATTTTTCTTATCTACACAGCGAAAGCCGCAGGCGAGCTAGTCGGTTACGCTGGCGGAGGAAACGCCAACTATGAGGAAGTGATGAACCATTATGAAGTACGACGAATCGATTACCTCGCCTGAAGTTGAGCCGGTATTATCCGTAATTCTCCCGACCGATTCATATGCCACAATTCAACCGGTTCTCGAACGGCTTCGCCGCCAGACAATCGCTCCGCGAATCGAAGTGGTGCTCGTTGGACCCCATGCAAGTCTGGCAGTGCCGCCGACGTATCAAGAGTTTGCCCAAGTTCGCGTCGTGGAAGTGGCCTTTCCGTTTTCCCTGGGCGCGGCGCGGGCAACGGGCATACGCGCTGCGACGGCGCCCTTTGTTTTTATCGGGGAGACTCACAGTTATTTCTATCCGGATGCCGCCGAAAAACTGGTTGCAGTAGCGGAGGCGGAATCCTGGACAGCAGTTGCGCCCGGCTTTGAAAACGGAAACCCAAAGAGCGTTTCTAGTTGGTCCTGTTTTCTGGCCGATTACGGTCGGTGGAGCGCGCGCCTGCCCGGAGGCGAAATTGAGGATGCGCCGCTCTATAATGCGGTTTATCGGCGCGATGCATTGGTCGAATTGAATGGGGACCTCGCCCAACTGCTTTCACACGGTGATCAGATGCGGCTCACGCTTCAAGCGCATGGTCACCGCACTTTCTTCGAGCCGGCCGCGCGAATCGATCATGTCAATCTTGATCGACTCTCGGTCGCTCTGCATGAGCAGTTCTTGGCCGGAACGCTGATCGGCCGACAGCGCGCGGCCCGTTGGCCATGGTGGCGACGACTGGTCTACATTTTCGGGGCCGGCTTGATTCCGTTGGTACTTGTTAGGCGGGTCTGGCCCGGGATCAGGCGAACTGCTCGCACAGAACGCCTGCCGATCATGACCGCTCCATTGATTGTTCTGTTGATGTTCGCGAAAGCCGCAGGTGAACTCATTGGTTACGCGGGGATGGCAACCTCCAACCACCAAGCGGCGATGGAGCACTACGAAATTCATAAGGTCGAATATCTCGGCTCAAAGCCCGGATGAGCGTGATCAATGTCGTTCGGTTTGGTGTGATTGGCTGCGGCACGATCGCTTATTGGACGTATTTGCGTGAGCTGAAGCGGTTGAGCGGAGCGCGTCTGGTTGCGGCAGCCGATCCTGATTCGGCCGCGCGCTCGCGTGCGACGGGGGCAGCCAATGTCCGGATGCTGGCGAGCGCCGGAGAACTGCTGACGCTACCGGATATCGATGCGGTGGTTATTAGTGCGCCAAATGCCATCCACGCAGAACTTGCGATCGCGGCCGCGCAGGCTGGTAAGCATTTTTATTTGGAAAAACCAATCGCAATTACCGAAACCGACGCGCGGCGTGTGATCGAAGTTGTGTCGGAAACAGGCGTTGTCTCAGCGATGGGATTCAATCGCCGCTGTCATCCGGCTTTCGAGCAGGCCCGCGTTCTGATTTCTGAAGGGAAGATCGGCCGCGTGCGCGCCGTCCAAACCATATTCACTGAACCAACACCATTCGATTCGATGCCCGATTGGAAAAGAAAACGCGCAACCGGCGGTGGCGTGTTACTCGACCTTGGGTCGCATCATTTCGATTCCCTGCGATGGCTCCTCCAGGACGAAATAAATGAAGTCCGGGCGCGCCTGACTTCCGAAGTGAGCGACCAAGATTCCGCCGCACTGCGAGTCATGATGCGGAGCGGAATAGAAGTGAATAGCTTCTTTTCTTTCCGCGCCGGTGGCGCGGACACATTTGAATTTATAGGCGAGCGCGGAATCTTGCGGATTGACAGGCACCGATGCGCGGTGTCACTGCGCGTCGCGCGACGCTTTGGCTACGGAACTCGTCAAAGTTTTGTTCTTCCCGACGCAGCGACCATGAGTTGGCGATTTGCGCGTTTGTTGCGACCTTCGTGGGAATCATCATATCGCCGCGCGCTTGTTCACTTCGTGGAAATGTGTCGAGGCGTTGGATCACGGCTGGCAAATTTACAGGATGGGATGCGAAGTCTTGAAGTAATCTTGGCCGCCGAAAAATCCGCGCAGACTGGAAGATCGGTGCCCGTTGCAAGTGAAGGAAACAATGCGCATCCTGCTGGTAACTGATTGGAACCCACGACAGGGTGGCGCGGAAAACTACATCAGTTGGCTGCGCGACGGTTTGGTCGAAGCGGGCGATGACGTGCGTCTGCTCACCAGCAGTACCGGCACCGCAGGGGACGGGGCAGCCGATTATATCGCCTATGGCAGCGAAAAATTTGCGGCTCAAGTTTTTCTCCAGCTCGTTAATCCGTTCGCGGTTATGACCGTGAAACGTGCGTTGGCTGAGCTGCGACCAGATGTTGCGTTGGTGAATATGTTTACACTTTATCTTTCGCCGGGAGCGCTAAGTGCGCTCGCTGGTGTGCCCACGGTGTTGCTGGTGACCGATTACAAATGCGTTTGTCCGATCGGTTCGAAACTTTTGCCAGACGAGTCTTTGTGCCAGGTCAGAGCGGGTTGGGTTTGCTGCGCGAACGGCTGTGTGAATGCACTGCACTGGTTGCGCGACCAGCCGCGATACGCGCTCATCCGCTCGGGATTGCGATGCGTCACACGCGTGCTTGCGTGCAGCTATTGGGTCCAACAAGAATTGGCCCGAGATGGCATCAGCTCCGAGGTTGTCTCACTGGCCGTACCGCCACCGGGGTTGCAATTTCGTCGGCAACCAGCAGCCCATCCCGTCTTTGTTTTCTGTGGGCGGCTTGATCGTGAAAAAGGAGTCGATTTGTTGCTACGAGCATTCGCCCCACTCCGCGCCGTATTTCCTCAAGCGCGCCTACGCATTATAGGACGTGGTCCGCTGCGTACCTATCTCGAAAGAGCAGCGGACCGCTTTGGCTTGACGAATGCGGTTGAGTTCTGCGGTTGGCTTTCGCTGCGCGAAATCGAAATGAAACTTTCTGATGCCTGGGCTCTCGTTGTGCCCTCGGTATGGGCCGAGCCATTCGGCCTGGTTGCGATTGAGGCGATCGTGCGCGGCGTGCCAGTCATCGCGAGCGCGGCTGGCGGTTTGGCTGAAGTAGTCGAGGAGGGCGCAAGCGGTTTGTTTTTTCCGAACAATGACCGCGAGGCGCTGTTCGATCGGCTGCACGCTATCGCAAGCAGACGAGAGTTTCCAAATCTCACAATTCCGGAAAAGGTTGTATCGGGCGCCCAGCAGAGGTTCGGCATTAAATCGCACGTCGGCCTAATGCGTAGCGTGTTCGCCGACGTCATATCGGATGGGCGCGGAACAGATCGCTACAGAAATCATAGGCAAACCGGCATCGGGGAGTCCTGAAGTAAAACTTCCATGCGCTTGCTTCGAAGGCTGCCTCCATCTTCAGAATCCGCTTTGCGCGTGCGCAGCCGCATCTTCGACGTTTTGCGTTTTGGAACTCCCATGTGGAGGCGTGAACGAAAGCAGGAAATTTCAAAAATACAAATGCGCGGCAGGCATTTACTCGGACGCCATGCGCGGACTTTGCGGAAGTAGCAGGGCGACGTCTCTCTCGACCACGCACGTGAGCCGGTCCATTTCCAATCGCCGATACGGCTTCATCGCAGACTGCGAGTCGCCCCAGTAGCCTGCGACTTCGCCGATGGCGTGCAGGATTAGTTCGACAATCAAGAATGGCAGCGCCGACAGCAAGCCGATCTCGGATGTTTTTCCGTGCGAGCGCAGCGTTTTGATGATGCGCGTTAGCTGCCACAGTGGAACCGCGGGAGCAATTAAAGTGCGCGCCACTTTTTCGAGTGGATCCATCGTTGAGCCGCGCTGTCCGCCGAAAGCTTTTCCGCCGTAATAAGCGTGCGCCGTTGCCCAGCGAAGTTTCGAAATGTTGACGTGACGCGTTACCGCGCGCGGCTCGATCAGCATCTTTCCGCCGTTGGCTTCAAGCAGGTAACAAAGATTTCGCTCGCTCGCATAAAGCTCGATGAGACGGCTGCGAAAAGGCTCCAGTGCGGACCGTTTGTATGTCGTGTTGTGGCCGGGGCCGAAGGAAATTTGACGTTGCCGATCTTCGCCATACCACCATACGAATGCCACTAGGAATTCCGCGCGCGCAATTGTCGATCTTGGATCGTTCGCATTTTCCATCGCGGGCGCGACCGCGACCCAGGGCCCGCGATGCGCCTCGACGATCGCCGCGGCCCACTCGGGATTGAGGGTGACATGATCCTCGACGTAGGTGAGCACCGGTGCAGTAGCCACAGCGAATCCGGCCGCGAATCCTTCCGCCAAATGAAAGTCGTGGTGAAGTTCAAGCGCGCGAAAAGAATGAAATTCGTGGAATTGCGCCGCGTCCACTTCGGACGCACCGTCTGGCCCGTGCACCAGGATGACTTCGATCTGTTCGCGAATCGTTTGAGCGCGCAGACTAGCGAGGGTGTTCCGCAGTCGCTCGAAGGAATACGGCAACATCAGGAGCGCGCTGAGCGAAGGCGGCCGATTCATCGCAGCGAAAATTGCAATGATGAGGCGCGTTGAAGTCGAGACAAAAGCTGAAGATCGACATCTTCGCGTGGTTCAACTCAACGCCGATCTCAAAGAGCGCGCGGCCCGCTCCGGCGCGATCGTTATCGCGGCGCAAATCGGGGGAGCTGTCATCGCTATCGTCGCTGTTGCGGTGTTGGCGAGATTACTGCGCCCGACCGATTTCGGTTTGATCGCGATGGCTTTTCCCCTCGTGGTAACTGCGACCGTGCTGCGAAATTTCGGATTGGACATCGGCATCATCAATCGCGAGCAGCTCGATGCTGCGCTCGTCAATTCTATTTTCTGGCTTTCGCTGCGCCTGAATTTTCTGATGGCGCTCACGCTCGCGGCCATGGCCCCGGCGCTGGCGTGGTTTTACGGCGAGCCGCGACTCGTCGGCGTAACTCTCGCTCTTGCTTTTGGCGTTTTCGTTCTAAGCCTCGGCGCGCAACATGAAACGCTCCTGAAACGCCAGATGCGATTCAATTTGCTTTCCACGGCGAACGTTCTCTCGACTTTGGCCGGCGCGATCGCGGCCGTTGTCTCGGCGTTGTTGGGTGCGGGGTATTGGTCGCTCGTCATTCAAACGGTCGTGACATTTTTCGTCCGCAGTTTACTGGCGTGGATGGTTTGCGATTGGCGCCCACGCTGGAAGCACGTACCAAGCGGAGAATTCGACAACACTTTGCGCTCGATGCGCGCATCGGGTCGAAACCTCACTGGCACCCGAGTTCTCACCTTGGCTTCGAATTATTTCGATCGCGTGATCATCGGCTGGCTCGCCGGGGCGTCGGTGCTGGGTCTTTATGAAAACGGCCGTCGGCTGGCATTTTTCGCGGTTGATGCGCTCTACTCGCCGCTGCTCGACGTTGCCGTGGCTGGCTTCAGCCGGGCCGGCCGCGACGACGTGCGTTATCGATCCTTTGCGATCAAATCGGTGCAATTAGTTCTGGCGATGATGCTGCCGGTGCTCGCTTTCATTTTGGTGGAAGCAGGGCCGGTAACGTCGCTCCTGCTCGGCGCACAATGGACGGGTGCGATTCCTTTTGCGCGCCTGCTCGCCGTGGCCGCGTTCGCACAAAGTCTCACTCGCATATTGACATGGTTTTATCTGTCGCGAGACGAAACCGCGCGTCAGGTTCGCTGGTTCGCTCTGCAAACGGTCGCGATTTTCGCTGCGATTTGTTTCGGCGCGTGGCGGAACGGGCCGCACGGTGTGGCGTGGGCGCTGGCGGCGGCGACGTGTCTCCTCACGATTCCTGCCATCTTTTACGGGCTCAGCCAATCGCCGTTCACGGCGCGCGACTTCGCCCAAGCAGCTGCCCGACCAGTTTTGGTTTCGTTAACTTCCGCCGCAATTTTGTGGGCGACGGAAGTCCTTCGAGTTTTTCCCGGACCGCCGTGGGTTCACTGCGCGCTTTCGATCCCAAGTTACTGGGCGATTTACACCGGCTCGTGGATGGTATTGCCGCAAGGACGCATCGCTGCTGGACAGCTCGCTCGTTTGGTGATTAATCGTTAGACTTTGCGAGCGCGCGCCCCTCGTCGGCGGTGATATGGCGCGATCGATCGTATTCATATTTCACCAGAAACTCTCCCGCTGCTCCGGCCCCAGACAAATAGCCTGCGGCTTGGCCAGCGGCATCAGCAAGAAGATCCGCGCATAGAACGAAAAGGATTTGCCAGTGCGCTGGACGGGATGGGAAACGAATATCACTCCGCACGATTCGAACAAACCTGACCGCCGGAATGGCCGGAGCTCCCAGGAAATAGATTGCGCGTTTCCACCATCGCCAGGACCGACTTCGACAGGCTGCGTATTGGCGGGCATGCCACCACTGAGCTGGCAAAAGAGTTCGCAGCCGGGAAAAGCTTAGGTGAGAGGTAACGGCACGATTTTCCAGGAAAAGCCGCTCACCTTTTCCAATCATAATTTGATGCAAGACCGATTCCGCCTGCAACAAGTCGGCCAGTTTGTCCTCATAGCGCAACAAGACATCGCGTTTATAACTCGAGTTGTGGCCCGGGAGCATCCGGACAGGACCGGAGATCTGATCTTTGTGCCACGGCCCGTAACCGAGGAGATAATCCGCCCAGCTTGTCGCGGTGACGGGATTCCCGTTTTTCACTACGGGGCCGACTGCCGCCCAGTTTTCTTTGTGACGAGCAATTAAGACCTCTGCCCAATCGCTCTTCGGAAACGAATGGTCCTCGGCCAGGGCCACGACAGCGGCATGCGCGTGGCGCACGCCTTTGGCATTGGCGACCGCAGGCGGAACTGCACGTTCGAGCTTGATCAATTGAAAATTTTGGAAGCAGCCCGTTTCGTCGGCGCTTAAACCAAAACTATCAGCTTCCGGTGTGAGAATGATTAATTCGATTTGATCGGACACCGTTTGACGCTGCAGGTGCCGAACCGTCTCGCGGACGCTCGTCCAACGTCCGGTAGTAGCGAGGATGACGGATAGTGCAGGCCTGCCAGAATGCGGCATGTTCACGTTCAATCCTGCACCGTGGCGAGCATGCCATCTTCCCGCGATTTCAGCGCAGCATGCGCAACTTTAAGAGCTGTTAACCCGTCGGCAAATGAACTGGCCGGAGGCTTCTCGCCGCGAACAGCAGCGGCAAATCGCTTCCATTGCTCGCGATACGAAAGGAGATAGTCGCCGCCGCTGCGTGCGGCGCGCAGCAATTCCGGCAACTCGCGCAATCGGCCTAACTGATTCAATCGCTGCCGCAAACCGAAGGAAGGCTGCGATAGATTCGTGAACGCGAAGCTGTCCGCGTGATAAAGCGAAAAGGAGAGAACGCCGCGGTCCCCAACAATTCGAAATTCATTGAACTGCGCTGTCACTTGCGAAAAAGAAGAGGAAATCAGCACGCCGCCGTCCGTGCGCGCGAGCAGGTTCACGCTTTCGTCGTCGCAGGCGTCGGAGCGTACGAGCATTTGGGCATTGTCGATCTTGTCCTTAAGCAAAAACGCGCAGGCATCGATGTGATGAATGCCGATTTCGAAAAGTGCGCCGCCGGCGGTTGCTTCGACGCGACGCCATGTCGGCATCTTCGAGTCGTTTTGCATTTGTGATCCCCACACTGTGATCATTTGGTGGATCTCGCCGAGCGCGCCAGACGCGATCATCTCCCGCGCGCGCCGAACCAGCCGATGGCAAC
>Ga0209217_1000504_pt1 | contig 10923 bp, 6 predicted proteins | sample JacPinW_OM3H0_M2_FD_187957 | JGI IMG/M metagenome (GOLD analysis project Ga0209217, IMG submission 187957) | Forest soil microbial communities from Algoma, Ontario, Canada - Jack Pine, Ontario site 1_JW_OM3H0_M2 (SPAdes) (version 2) | ecosystem: Environmental > Terrestrial > Soil > Boreal...
AGGAGTACGACTACGCGATTCACGACTCACTTCAGATTCGTCTCGGTTCGCGTGTGCTCGATGTGTATGAGGTGAGAGTTCGGCCCAAGGACGATCGCAAGCCGCGCGCTGTCGGGGCTGTTTTCATCGATCGCGAGAGCGGGGAAGTCGTGCGGATGGCGTTCAGCTTTACCCGGGCGGCGCTGATTGACAAGGATCTCGAGGATGTCTCTGTCGTCCTCGAGAATGCATTGATAGAAGGGCGCTTCTGGCTCCCGCGTCGACAGGAGATCGAGATCCGTCGCACTGGCTCCTGGCTCGACTACCCGGCTCGTGGCATCATCCGCGGGCGCTGGGAGATCTGCTGCTACGAGGTGAACACCGGAATTCTGGCGAGCTTCTTTGCCGGGCCGGAGATAGTTCTGGCCCCGCCCGTGGATCGAGCGGCGAGACCATTCCCATTCACCGGGGGCGTGCTCGATTCACTGCCTCCCGATGTGAGGGCGGTCACGGACGAAGATGTGAAGAAGGTGCAGGAAGAAGCCCGCGCTTTGGTCCGTGCCCAGGCGCTTGCTCGAAGCCGCACCTTCGCTCTTTCCGCGCGGCACGTCTCCGACATCGCTCGGTTCAATCGGGTCGAGGGTCTCGCCCTCGGCAGCGGCATTCTGCAGCGGGTGGGAGCCGGCTTCGCGGTCGCGGCGTCCGGTCGCTACGGATTCAGCGATCGGGAGCTGAAAGGACGGGGCGCTCTCGAGTATCGAACGGGTGCTGGCTCGTCGTTGATTCTGGCCGCCGAGCGACAGTATCGCGACGTTGGCGACGACCAGGAGCTTTCACTCGTGCGCAACAGCATTGCGGCGCAGGAGTTCGGAAGCGACTACACCGACACTTATGACGCCCGCGGGGTCTCTCTTGCCTGGTCGCTGGCCCGATTCGGATGGCGGCCATCACTCGAGGCCGCTTACGAGCGTCACGAACCGCTGTCTGTTCACGCCCGGCCGGCGACGAGAGCATTCGAGCCCACAATCCCGGCTCTCGGACTACAAGAGGCTCGCGCGACTCTCGGACTGGATAGACCCACCTCGCTAGCCACCGGCGGCTTCGAGTTAGGCGCCCATTTCGCGGTGACAGGCGTCCGAGTCACTCGCCCCTCGGCGATCCAATCGAGACTGCTCAGGCCTTCTCTGGTGGTCGATCTCGAGAAGCCGTTCGGATCCAGCCGGGTACTGCTGCGCACGATCGCTGCCGGAGTTTTGGGTCACGACTCCATTCCCGCGCAGCATCTCGTCTTCCTCGGCGGTCCAACAAGCGGGCCGGGGTACGAATTCCACGAGTTTATCGGCCGAGCGGGCGTGAGCCAACGGCTGGAATGGAGGTTTCTCGCGCCGTTCATCCCGATCCCGCTCGGAAGGTACGGCAAGGCGCCCGGCGCTATCACTCTCGCACCCTTCGCCAGTGCGGTCTGGATCGATCGCTCTGCCCCTTTCAAGGCCTCGCGACAAGGCTGGTATCCCGCGCTGGGCCTCGGCGCGCTCACGGTCTTCGACGTGATTCGGCTTGATGTCGCGCGCGGACTTCGGGGTGGCCGGTGGACGTTCTCGGTCGACATAGGGCGCGACTTCTGGAGCGTTCTCTAGAGAGCTCCGTTGGGCGTTATTGAAGCTGTGTCGCGTCGTCCTTGATAGGGGGAACACCGGGATTCCGGAAATTGCCTCCCCGCGACCCATTTCAGAGCAAACGTAGCCATGCCCCGACTTCTCGATTCCTGCCGGGCGTCATCGACGCTCGCCTCGCTCGCCGTGCTGGCAGCATGCGCGACCGCTACTGGTCGCACCGCCGGTACAGCGGGCGTTGCCGTTCTACAGGCGAATCAGGCAGTCGAGCCGGTTAATCAGAAGGTGCTTCTCACCCGCGCCGACAGCGCCTGGCAGGCCGGATCATATCTCCTTGCCACGAGCTTGTACGAGACTGCCGTCGCCCGCGACTCATCCGCCTCTCTCGCGATCTTTCGACTGGCGACTCTTCGATCCTGGGACAACCGCCTGGAAGAGGGTGTCAGACTCTTTCGCCGCTACGTCGCGCTCAATCCCGGTTATGCCGAGGGTCGCCTGGCGCTGGCTCGCGCATTGGCGTGGGGTGGAAACTATGCGGCGGCCGTGGCGATCTACGATTCCGTGATTACCCAGAACAAGGCATATCGTGATGCGGTTCTCGGACGCGCGCAAACGCTCGCCTGGGCGGGACGCATGCCTGAAGCTCTCGCTGAATACAAACGTTGGGTCGCAGATCATCCAACGGATCGCGAGGCCTCGCTCGAGTACGCACGGGCCCTCTCCTGGAACGGTCAGCTCGAAGAGGCCGAAACCATGTACACGCAGATGGCAAGAACCGGCGACGCAAATGCGCAGAAAGGTTTGGCCCGCGTGATCGCGTGGCGCGGCGAGTTGCAGCGCAGCGAGCGTGCATGGCGGCAGGTTCTCGACATCCGCCCGAACGACGCCGAAGCTCTAACAGGTCTCGCGCAGATCCTGAGCTGGCAGGGACGACCGTCCGATGCTGAGACGGCTCTTCAGCTGGCACTGCGCGCGAATCCTGCGTACGGCGACGCGCGCGCTCTTATGCGCTGGGTTCAGGCCGATCTGAGGCCGAGCGCCACGATTACCGGGCTGGGCACAAACGACAGCGATCACAATCGGGCGACGACATTACTTGTCGATTACGCTAAACCCGGCTGGTGGAACACTACCCTGGGAGGTAGATACACGGGGCGCCGCGCAAACTTCGCGGCTATCGATTCCCGCGTAGACGGGTTCGATGTCTTCGCGCGCTGGCAGCCGGGCACGTGGCAGGTCCGCGCGGATGCCGGGGTTGTTCACCACTCGTCGACGCTCGTGGTCTCGCCGGCCAAACCGCCGACGCTTGGCAGCGGCGGACTGCAGGTGTCAGGCAACTTGAGCCGTGCTCTCAAGTTGGGCGTGGGTGCTTCGCGTGCCCCATTCGACGAAACAGCGCTTCTGATCGCGAATGGCGTGGTGAGCTCGGAGTATTCTGGTGAGGCTGAACTTGCTCTACCAGCCAGATTCACACTCGCAGGGGGCGCAAGTCGGGCGCGCCTCACGGGCGGCTCGCGTGACAACAACCGTAATGCTTTCTCGTCGACGCTTCGCTGGGCCCGCAATCGACAGTGGAGCATTGCTGTCGGTGCTCGTCAGTTCGGCTATGACACGACATCCACCGACGGGTATTTCGCGCCACGCAGATACACGCTGGCGGAAGTGAGCGGCCGTGGTCGAGTTGGCGGTCTGCTGGGATGGAACGCGGACGCCGACATCGGGGTCGGAAGACAGAGCATCGAGTTCTTCGGCTCCAGCGCTGGCTCTCGCCTCGCGGAGCGGGCTGCACTCTCTGCCGGGTACAGATTCGATCCTTCGCGCGAGATCACACTTCTCGGCGGCTACGCAAACGTAGCTGCGCCCGGTCAGACCACGGGAAGCGAGTATAGGATGTACTCGTTCGCCCTGCGCGCGCGCTTCGGTCTGTAGCCGCGGCAACCCACTCGCGCGCTGGTGCTTCTAGCGCGCGGGCGGACGGTCCGGAATTCCCGCAAACGTCCGCTGCATGGCCCCGAACAGCGGCTTCACCTCCGAGTGCCATTGGGGATTCTCCCACGTTTGCCATGTCCACGTGGGTGGATCTGCAAACCCTGAAGACGGTCCGCGCGGTAGGTGATCCGCACCCGCCAGTGGCTTGGCCGGGTTGTAGCTCTCCACAACGAAGCGAAAGCCATCCGTCGTAGCGCCAATCGCTTCGCCCATGGCCGTATTCCCGAACAACACGCTGCGCGTGGACGGGTCCACGACCTGCAACATTCCCCACGGCAGGCGCACCTCGATGACACCATTCGCCGCGTCGGCATACCAGTCGGTGAGCGAGCTCTGTGACTGGGGTGAATACAGCAGGCGATTCCGGTTGTAGCTGATCGCCGGGTATATCTGTCCGTTGCGTCCGATGCGACGCCTGTTGGGCACGACCACCAGCGAGTCCCACTGACCGGCGTCATTGGCGACAGTGCGCAACGGATGGCTGTAGACGTACTGAATCGCGGGGGGTTTGCTTCCCGGGATCAGAACCGGCCTGTACGGGTTGTAGGGATGATCGACCAGCAGCTGCGTTGCGCTCGGTCCACCGATGTCGAGCACGAACTCGAGTCCGATCGGAGAGCGAGATCCGGTGTTCGGGAGGCGAGTGTCGCCGAGGTTGCGCTGGTAGGTGTCGATGCCGATCTGGTAGTGGGCATGTGGCCAATCGATTCGGCCGACATCGAGTCGGAGGTAGAGATATGCTTCATCCTGGGCGACGCGGAGTGATTTGAGCTGCAGTGACGCCGGCACGCTCGCGGGGCGCCCCGCGTAAAGGATTGGACGGCCGCGCCAATCGGTTGTGTCGCCATCGATGGTAATTCCCGAGTCCTTCCGGCCCGCGCGCATTGCGATCACGCCATAGTTCTCCTCGGCGTCGAGCGGATTCAGCCAAAGTCTCTTTCGCTCGGCGGGAACCTCGAAGTCGATTACTATCCAGTTCTTTTTGAACCATTCGTCGATGAGTGAGAACAGACCGGCACCGGCCGCTCCGGAGGCGTAGATGTCCCGGGTGAGTCGCGCGTCGGCCGCGGCCTGCTGTTCCTCGGTGAGACCGCCGTGAGTCCAGCCCTGTGTCTGGAAATGGCCGATGCCGCGGGATGACGGAACCCCGTACTCACTGATCACGACCGGCATGTCGCCGTGATGCGCAACGAGTTCGCGCAGGTACCCGAAATAATTGCTCGGGCCTTCCGGTGAGCGTGCCTTTGAGTAACCGGGATCGACCCTGAGAAAATCCGGATAGTAGGGATAGGCGTGATATGACGCGAATACGCCGGCGGGATAGGTACTCGTCCCGTGCATCTTCACCGCGTCGAGGCCGACCGCATCGTTGTCGTATTCCCTGGGCATTTCTACGATTTGCTCGCCGCGCTTATGCAGGAGCGCGATCTCCTCGGCCTTGGTCGTTTCAGTCGGGTGCACCAGAGGGTCGAGCGTCGGCCAATTCGTGTAGGCAACCGGGCGTTGTTCGTTGTACTGCTCCATCTCGAAGCGCACCAGGTAGTCGCACTGCTCGGCCAGCCAGGCCTCGAGCGCGTTCCCACGCTGCAGCGTTATGTATTTTCCGGCGAAGGTCGCTCGCGTTGGCCGAGACTTGTTATACGCGACGACCGAGTACGGCTCCCATTCCCGCCCGATGATGTAACCGAGGGTCCACTTGGAGACGTCCGCGCGGTACATACCGCTGGCGTGACCTGGTGCCGGACCAATGGCTGCATTTCCATGGAGGAGGGAGACAACACGGCGCATTTCCCCCCGAAATTGTCCAAGCCATTCGGGGTCGTCGTACTTTTCCTCCAACTCTCCGGGTGGGAGCTCCGTCCAGACGCCGTGGATAAGCCAGACCGGGCGCGAAGGGTGCGCGAGATTCCAGTTCCTCAGTGCGGCGTAGAAGTGAGGCGGGTGAATCGTGTAGACCCTGACCGCGTTTGCACCCATGTCCGCCAGCAACGCAATCCACTTCTCGTAGGTACTGTCGTTCGGCGGAAACTCCGACGGATGCTTTCCGGGAAGAGCGGCACCCAGGTTTACAGCCTTGATCCACATTGGCGACCAGCGACCGCTCGCGTCTCGTGTCTCGAAGATTCTCTTTCCAATTCGAGCGGCAACGGTAGTCGCGGGCGGGCGAACGTGGGGTAGCGGCACTCTATCGACGACCTGCTCCGGAATCGACGTCAAGTATGACAGCGCCGTGGAATCTCGCGGGACGATCCGAAGGGCCCTCTCGAAGCTGCTGCGTGCCACCACGAGATCTCCAGCCCTGTATGCCGCCATTCCCAATCCCGCTACGGCGTCGTATGAGGTCGAGTCTCCCGAGACTGCAAGTCGGAAAAAATCGCGCGCATCGGTTAGACGTCCGCGTCGCATCGCCGCGTAGCCCGCTCCCGTCAGGGCCCCCGGGTCATTGGGGCAGAGTGAGACCGCTCGCCCGAATTCAGCGTCAGCGGTGGCGATGTCACCTTTGCGGTAGGCGCTCCACCCGCGCTCTATCGCTTGACCAGCTGCCGCCCGGGCGGCGCACTGCCGTTGCGATTGACCCGATACAATGCCCGAACTGCACAACATGGCGAACGCAAACCCAACGCCCGCGACGAATCGCGTGCGGCTGCGCACTTCTGTGTCAGGGATTCGCATCGAGCACAAATAGGTTGCGAGGTGACCTCCGCCGTCAATGCACCCGTGAGCGATAGCTGGCTTCTTGCAATCCTTCGGGCCCTGTTGCCGGAGAAGTCCCTCGAGTTGTTGGAATCCAAGACGGAGCTGAGCTATTGGAAAACGTCGGTCGACGAAGCTCTTCTTACAGACGACGATATCCTCGGCGCAGTATCGGCCCGCGCTCGCGTTGGAATCGCGAGCGATCTTCTGGTCAGCTCAGAAGCGCTTGAAAAAGTGCCCGAGCGTCTCGCGCGCCGGTTCTCGATTCTTCCGCTCTCCGTCTCCGAGTCGACTCTCGAGATAGCGACATCAAACCCCTACGATCTCGATTGCGAAAAGACTCTGGCATTTGCTTCCCGCCGCACGGTAAGGATGTCGCTGGCATCGCCCGCTCGCATCCAGGAACGAATCGAGGAGGTCTACGCGCCCGTTGAGCGGGTCAACAAAATGATCGCCCGCGCCGGCAATTCCCGAGTACAGCCCGTCGTCGAACGTTCCGACGCCACGGAGAACGCCATCGACGAAAAGCAGGTCGAACGGCCAGTGATAAAGCTGGTCGACCACATAGTTGCCGAGGGAATCGCGGCGGGTGCGAGCGATATCCACCTGGAGGCAGGGGAAGCCGGTATTGCCGTCCGCTATCGCATTGACGGAATGCTGAAGGAGGTGATGGTCCTTCCGAAGGCGGTCGGGGTCCCGTTGGTGTCGCGCATCAAGATCATGTCCCAGATGGACATCGCCGATCGGCTGAGGCCTCAGGGCGGACGTGCGCGAGTCGCGATCAACGGCGCGCGCGTGGACCTACGCGTCTCGACGCTGCCGGCCTCGCACGGAGAGAAAGTCGTGATTCGTATCCTCGATTCCCGAGCTGCACTCCGTTCCGTCGAATCACTTGGGCTGGACCCGGTCGATGGGCCACGCATGCAAAAGCTGCTCGAGGTGCGCGAAGGATTGATTCTGGTAACGGGACCCACTGGTTCTGGCAAGACGACCACACTTTATGCAGCCCTCCGCCTGCTCCTCCACCGCGGTGTCAACATCATCACCGTCGAAGATCCGGTCGAGTACCGCATTCCCGGCATCGTCCAGGTGCAAATCCACGAGAAGGCCGGTCTCACTTTCGCGTCGGCTCTCCGATCGGTCCTGCGTCAGGACCCCGATGTCCTTCTCATCGGGGAGATCCGCGACCGCGAGACGGCTGCGATTGCGCTTCAGGCTTCGCTCACGGGACATCTCGTCTTTGCGACGCTTCATACCAACGACGCCTGCAGCTCCATCACGCGACTCACGGACCTCGGCGTCGATTCGGCGAAACTTGCGGGTGCGCTCAAGGGAGTGGTCGCGCAGCGGCTGATACGAAGACTGTGTCCGTCGTGCAAGCTCGTCGCGAACGCAGGCGTACCCAGGCGACTGGTGGGTTCCATTCCAGAAGACTCGATGATCTACATCCCGGTTGGATGCCGCGAGTGCTCGATGACCGGCTACCTGGGACGAGTCGCAGTCACCGAAGTGTTGGTCGCGACACCAGACATCGAGAGGGCAATTGCCGGGAATGCGCCACCCGAACAGCTGGTTGCCGCGGCTCGTGCGTCGGGCACGAGGTCGCTGTGGAGCTGTGGGGCGTCCCAGCTGCTCGCGGGGAACACGAGCGCGCAGGAGCTCGTGCGTGTGCTCGAGCCTGAAACGCCGACCGCTGCCTGGGACGCCCGCGCAGGATATGATTTACAGAGACCAATCGTTTACGAGCGACCGACCCGGAAGCCAATGACTCAGATCGTACCAGGTGTCGTGGAAGTCTACGTGATTCGTCACAACGCGGGCGATTGGCGCGTGCTGGTCCTCCAGCGCGCACCCGATACTGTCCGGCCCGGCTCGTGGGAAACTGTTTACGGGAAGATCGACGCAGGCGAACGTCCAGAGCAGGCGGCAGTACGCGAGCTACGTGAGGAAACGGGGCTCGAGCTCAACGCGCTCTACAACGTGACCGTCTCCAGTTTTTTCCTTCACACGAGCCAGACGATCCAAATGGCGATCGTCTTCGCCGCATTCGTCGAGGCTGATTCGGATGTCACTCTCAGTGACGAGCATCAGCGATTCGAATGGCTATCGGTCGACGAAGCGTGCAATCGTTTCACCTGGCCTCGAGCGGCACAGGCGCTCGAGGACGCCCGTCGCCTGCTCGCACGGGGAGATGCAGGCCCGGTCGAGGACGTTCTCCGGGTTATCTAGCGGCGTTTTACCGTGGTGAGGTTCTCGGGTCCCGCCGGGGCGTTCGGCTTCACGCGAACGCTCTTTGCCGGAATGCCGACGTAGACGTGGTACGGCCGTACGTCCTTGGTCGCCACCGCCATCGCGCCAACCATCGCCTGCTCGCCCACGTGCACGCCAGCGAGCACCGTCGCGTGATAGGTGATGCGCACGCCGTCGTCCAAACGCGTCAGCGCGTCGGTCACGTCACGCTGGTCCACGATGCTGTGAGTATGGCTGTAGACATTGGCGTAGTCGCTGATCGAGACGTTGTTGCCGAGCGAGATGCCGCCGCGGTCATCGAGCAGAACGTACCGGTGCACGACAACGTTATCGCCGACTTCCATGTTGTACCCGAATGAGAACTCGACGTACTGGAAGGCTTTGAAGTTCTCGCCACACCGTTTGAAAATGTAGGGTGCCAGAAGCCGCCGGAGCTGGACGCCGAGCTCCACGTTCTGTCCGCCAGGCACGGTGCGATCGAATGAATACCAGAGCCAGAGCAGCGGCTTCACCTTCTGGAAGCGCGCGTCGTCGCACTCCGCGTAGTACTCGGGCTCCAGCGTGACATTGCGCGGATCGAGGGCCGACAGTGACAGGCGCGTCGCGAGTGGCAGCTTGGGATCAGCCACCGCGGTCTCCCAGTTGTTGGCGAACTCCGGGTAAGCAATGTCGCAAAGAGTGCGTCGGCAAAGAATCGCCCGGTCCACACCGGAAGAGAGATCAGCGCCGAGCTTCTCGAGCCACTGAGTCTCGATGCCTGCGCATGGTAGAGCCGGAAGCTTGCGAAGCGGATAGATCGCCATGTCTGGAGCCTGAATTAGTGGTCGGCGGGTCGTGACGCCCTCGCGCGGACGAGAGCTCGTTCTCTCTCCACTCTAGTCAATATCTGTTCCCAGTCGTCATTTCGGACATTCTGAAAAGTGACCGTCAGCGGCTGATCGAGATCGATTGCGTCCTCGAAAAGATAGATAGCGCTCTGCGTTTCGCGCTGTTTCAGCCGTTGCTCACCGAATCCGGAGCTGAGCGGAAGCACCTCCAGCGCGCGAAAGTCCCGGCCGCTGCTCGTGATCGCCAGCTCCATCGGGCTGAAGTGCACGTCCGGCTGCACGCCAAAAAACGAGACGTACCACAGACTGGGTGCGCGCCCACCCGTCCTTCGGGAGACCGCTGCAATCGCCTGCTTGTTGCTTTCCTGCAGATCGCGAAGCGCCCTGTAGGAGTCCGGCGTCAGGAGACGAATGAGATTCTCACCCAGCGGTATGGCCCTCACTATCAGTCCCGGTAGCTCGAGTCTGATCGCGATGTCGTCCTGACGGAGCGTGCCGTACCCAACCGGTATGTTGGCGCGACCGACGGTGTCGTCGGCTATCGGGGCCACTCCACTCTGCTGCGCGGAAGTGGTTGCCGCTCCCGAAGCGCAGGCCGCTGTAATCGCGATTGTGACCACGAGTGGCAGACGCTCAACTCCGGTTTTCACGCTTTCTCGACCAACTGATTTATTGCCTCGAGTAGCTCCACGCGTCCCTCTCCCGTCTGCGTGCTGAACTGGATCACCTGGTCAGGCTCCAGCGCCAACATGCGCGAGACCTCCGCGACTTTCTCTCGAGCGTCGGTTTTGGTGAGCTTGTCGGCCTTTGTCAAAGCGACGATCGTCGGGACGCCAAGCTCCGCCAGAAAATCCAGCATGGCCCGATCATCTTGGCTTGGTTCGCGTCTGATGTCCAGCAGCAGGACGATACCCCGGAGCTGGGTCGTGCGCCTAAGGTAGCTTTCGATCATCGGACGCCACTCGGCCTTTTTCGTCTTCGAGATGCGCGCGTACCCGTAACCGGGCAAATCCACCAGAACGAAAGTGTTGTTGACGCGAAAGAAATTGATCTCGCGCGTCCGCCCAGGAGTTCGGCTTACCCGGGCAAATGATTTTCGCCGGACGAGCGTGTTGAGGAGTGAGGACTTGCCGACATTCGAGCGGCCGGCGAACGCAACTTCGGGCAGAGACGACTCCGGGCGCCAGCCGTGCTTCTCGGCCATCCCGCCGATGAACTCCACGTTTCGGATGAGGAGTCGATCGGCAGCCGGGTCGGAGGGCATCCTAGTGCGTTACGGAATCGTAGAGAGCTTCGCCGGAAGAGGTTGAGGGCTGCGCCTGCGGGCGAAGGGCCAGCGCCAGCACTTCGTCCATCGTCTTCACGGGATGGAACCGGACAGTCGCGCGTACTTCTTCCGGCAGCTCCTCGATGTCGCGGGCGTTGCCGTGCGGAATTATCACGTCGCTAACCTTGTTCCGGTGCGCCGCGACCGACTTCTCCTTGAGACCGCCGATCGGAAGAACGCGCCCACGAAGCGTGATCTCGCCGGTCATGGCGACATCGCCGCGCACTGGCACGCCCGTCAGCGC
>Ga0209217_1000505_pt1 | contig 10922 bp, 8 predicted proteins | sample JacPinW_OM3H0_M2_FD_187957 | JGI IMG/M metagenome (GOLD analysis project Ga0209217, IMG submission 187957) | Forest soil microbial communities from Algoma, Ontario, Canada - Jack Pine, Ontario site 1_JW_OM3H0_M2 (SPAdes) (version 2) | ecosystem: Environmental > Terrestrial > Soil > Boreal...
CCTAACCAGCTCGCTAAATCGATTATCGATATAGCGGCGCGGGGGAGAAGCCTGCGATCCTACGCCAGAAGAGCAGGGCAAGGACCCGGCTGCGGTCGCCATGGGGAAAAAGGGGCGGGAAAGCGCGCGGGCTGAGGCTATGACTTCGGAGCGTCGGAAGGAGATTGCCCGGAAGGCAGCTCAGAAGCGCTGGGCTGAAAAGCAACAAGCCCTAGCGCCCCACAGACCCTCTCGTCTTCGCCGATCTTCACGATAAGCTCCAAGCGACCGGGCTCGGAAAGGGCATCGGCATTATTATTCCTTTGAGAATTACGAGCGAGTGGCAACCCAAGCGCGACCGTCTCCCTTTTTGCCTGAGCAGTCATCTTTTCCCCGAATCCTCCCAAATCGACCCTTTGACCCCATGACGCCTGCAAGAAGGTAGTCGCTGAAAAATCAGCGAAGTCGATCGGGAATTGCAAACGACAATAGATGCCAAGCTTGGAGATGCCGGTTGGAAATTGGGGCAGTGAGAGACTGCCGGGCATGACGCCTACTAGCGTTTTAGTGCCGGACTTTTCTTCGCGGATAACCGCCCACTTGCCCGCCGCAATCCCGACACCACGGTCAACAATAAACTCCCACATGCAAGCGCCTCCCCCCACGCTGGATCGATTCCAGAGGCGGCGGGGGTACGGTCTGCAACTATCACGATTCCTCCGTATCAATTGGAGGTAGTCGAGGGATTGGTCACGACCGGCGATAATCGTCCTCGATCCGGATGATGTCGTCCTCACCTAGATAGCTTCCGGTTTGGACTTCGATCAGTTCCAGTAGAATCTTACCAGGATTCTCCAACCGGTGGGTGGCGCCGATAGGAATATAGATCGATTCGTTCTCGTGCACGGTCTTGACCAACTCGTTGACCGTCACGCGCGCCGCCCCGCGCACCACAATCCAGTGTTCGGATCGATGGTGATGTTTCTGCAGCGAGAGCCGCCCCCCCGGCTTCACGACGATGCGCTTGACCTGGTGACGATCTCCCATGTCGATCGATTGATACGAGCCCCATGGCCTGTGCACTTTGAGATGATCCTCGGTCACCTCTGGCGCGACATTTTTCAGTTTCGCGACCAGACGCTTCAATCCGTTGGCGTCTTTCTGGCGTGACACCAGCACGGCATCTTGCGTCGCCACGACAACGAGATCGTCGACCCCTTCCAGCGCAACCAGCGCCCTGTCGGTCGAAACGTTGCAGTTGCGGGAATCCTCGAACACGGCGGTGCCCTGCGCCGCATTGCCTTGCTCGTCCTTACCCGACAACTCCCACACCGCATGCCACGAGCCGACATCGGACCAGCCACAGGCGACAGGCAGCACGGCGGCGTGCGAGGTCTTTTCCATCACCGCATAATCGACAGAGATCGCTTTGGCTTTGGCGAAGGTGTCAGGGCTCAGCGTAACAAATCCGAGATCGCGCCCAGCGTTTGCTACAGAATTGGTGACGGCCTGCACGCTTTCTGCATCGACGTTGCGGTATTCATCAAGCAGAACGGATGCGCGAAACATGAAGTTGCCGCTGTTCCAGAGATAACCGGCCTTGATATATTCAGCGGCCGTTGTCGGATCCGGCTTCTCGACGAATTTCGCGACAGCACGGACCTCTCCGGAAACGACTTCGCCGGGGCTGATATAGCCGTACTCGGTGGCCGCACGCTCGGGCTGAACGCCGAAGGTCACGATGCGGCCAGCATCGGCCGCGACGAGGCCCTGGCGACAGGCGACGACAAAAGCATCGGTATCGCGGACGACGTGATCAGCCGCGAGCGCCAAAACGATCGCATCCTTGTCACGCATCTGCGCAAAGGCCGCGCCTGCTGCGATCGCCGGGCCGGAATCTCGCCGCATCGGCTCCAGCAACACGTCGGCCTCAAGCCCGATCTCGGTAAGCTGCTCCAGCACCATGAAGCGATACGCGGTATTGGTGATGACGATCGGCCGCTCGAACAGCGCCGCATCCGACACCCGCAGAATCGTATCCTGAAACGTCGAACGCACTCCGAACAAGGGCAAGAATTGTTTGGGGCGGACCTCGCGCGAGGCCGGCCACAGCCGCGTTCCGGCGCCGCCGCACATGATCAATGGAATGATTCGTTCGCTCATTGCGCCCTGCTGTCAGAGGTTGTGATAGTCACGATACCATTTTGCAAACCGCGCGACGCCCTCTTCAATCGTGGTCGCCGGCCGGAATCCGATTTCGCGCGCCAGATCTTCGATGTCGGCATAGGTCGCCGGCACATCTCCTGGCTGCATCGGTAGCATCTCCTTGGCGGCTGTGCGGCCGAATTCTTTCTCCAGAAGCGAGACCACGTGCATCAGATCTTCCGGATTGTTGTTGCCGATATTGTAGATTTTCCACGGTGCGGCGCTGGTTGCCGGATCGGGTTTTTGACCGGACCAATCCGGATTGCCCTGCGGTGGACGATCAATCAGGCGCACGACCGCTTCGCTGACGTCTTCGACGAAGGTAAAATCGCGGCGCATGTTGCCGTGATTGAACAGCTTGATCGGCGTTCCCTCGACGATCGCCTTGGCAAAAAGGAACATCGCCATGTCCGGACGGCCCCAGGGACCATAGACCGTGAAGAACCGAAGACCCGTGGCAGGGATGCGATACAAATGGCTATAGGCATGCGCCATCAGCTCGTTGGCCTTTTTCGTCGCGGCATAAAGGCTGACCGGGTGATCGACCTTATCCTGCACCGAAAACGGCAATTTGGTGTTGGCGCCGTAGACCGATGACGAAGATGCGAACAGAAGATGTTTGCAATCGTTATGGCGGCACCCTTCCAGCACGTTGATGAAGCCCTCGAGATTCGCGTCAACATAGGCGTGGGGATGATTCAGCGAATAGCGAACCCCTGCTTGCGCGGCAAGATGGATGACCACGGGAAAACGGTGCTGCTCGAAGAGCAACTTTGTTGACGCGCGATTTGCCAGATCGGCCCTGACAAAAGTGAATTTCGAATGACGCTTCAAGATGTCGAGACGAGCCTCTTTCAGCCTAGGATCGTAGTAATCGTTGACGATATCGAGGCCGACGACTTCGCGGCCGGTGGACAGCAGGCGCTGAGCAACATGGAAGCCGATAAAGCCGGCAGCTCCGGTGACTAAAATCTTCAGTTCCACATCTTAACTCCAAGGGTATCGGTACGGCTCCGCCACGTCCGCCGTGCCTCTTTACCTGCCGTATCGAGGGTACGGCAATACCCAGTTGTACGGCTATTGCCATATTGGCTTTAAGACCATACCAAGGCACCGAAGTTCGGCGCGTGGCGCCGAGTTTGCGGTGTTTTTGACATCTTCTCAAACTTGGCAAGCGCGGACGAGATGCGCCGGATCCTGTTTTCGACGATAAAAATTGTGATCTCCGCGGCGCTGCTTTATCTTGCGCTACACAAGGTCGACCTCGCCGACCTTGCGTCCCGCATCAATATTGCGAGCCTGGGCTGGATCGGCATAGCGATTGCCGTGACATTCCTTCAAATTTTTGTCGGCGTCTTGCGATGGCGCGAGATCAGCGCGGAATGCGGCGCACCCCTGCCGACAAAGCAGGCGATGCGCTTCAATCTGATCGGAACGTTTTTCAACCAAACACTGCCATCCTCAATCGGCGGCGACGCCGTGCGACTTTGGCTCGTCGCCCGAGGCGGCGCGGGTTGGCGCGCGGCGACCTACTCCATCTTCGTCGACCGCGCAATTGGCCTGATCGCGCTTGCGATCATCATCGTTGCGAGCCTGCCGTGGAGCTACAACCTTGTCAGCGATCCCCATGGCCGGTCCGCGCTACTGTTCGTCGATTTTGCCGCGCTCGCAGGCGGCGTGGGATTTCTCATTCTCGGTAGGCTGCACTGGCCCTGGTTGAAGCGCTGGTGGGGGACGCATCATCTTCACGCCTGCTCGGTGATCGCGAATCGCTTGATTTTCAGCCGCGATCATGGCCCAAAACTGGCGGTGCTATCGCTACTGATCCATGTTCTCGCTGCGGTCATTGCCTGGTGCGTGGCACGATCGATCGCGGCGCCCGTGTTGTTCGGTCAGGTTTTGCAGCTGGTCCCGCCGGTGATGCTGATCACGATGGTGCCGATCTCAATTGCCGGCTGGGGTGTCCGCGAGGCCTCCATGGGACTGGCGTTCGGCTACGCCGGCTTGGCAACGAGTGAGGGTGTCAACGTGTCGCTATTGTTCGGCGCGATTTACTTCATCGTTGGCGCATTCGGCGGTCTGGTATGGATTTTCAGCGCCGAAAAAGCAGCACAAGGCGCGGCACCGATCAAGGTTCCCTGAGTAGCGGCCACATTGTGTAGAATGACCATTTTCGAATTGCTCTTATCGCTTTTCGCCGTCCTTGCTGCAGCGGTGCTTTCGGCTGGCATCACGTGGGCAATCCGACCGTTGCTTTTGCGGCATGCGCTTGCACGGCCAAATGCGCGGTCTTCGCATCGCATTCCCACGCCTCAGGGGGCGGGCATTGCAGTGATTGCGGCAACGCTGGTGGTCGCCGGAGCAATCATTGCCTATGTTGGCACCATAGATCTGAAGATCCCGATCGCGGTTTTCGGTGCGTCGCTGTTCATTGCAACTGTCGGATTTGCGGACGACGTCAAATCCATCCCGGTACTACCGCGACTGATGCTGCAGGCCTTGGCCGTCGGCGCGATCCTCTTTACGGCGTCCACCGATCTCCGGATCGTTCCGGCCTGTCCGCTCTGGATCGAACGCGGGTTGCTTTTGCTTGCAGGGCTTTGGTTTGTGAATCTGGTCAACTTCATGGATGGACTGGATTGGATGACGGCGGCCGAGGTGGTGCCTTTCACCGGCGCAATGGTCCTGATTGGCTTACTTGGTGAACTTTCCCTATCGGCGACCATCGTCGCCGCAGCTCTGGGCGGCGCGATGATTGGATTTGCACCCTTCAATCGCCCGGTGGCGAAAATCTTTCTTGGAGACGTCGGCAGTCTCCCGATTGGGCTGCTGCTAGGCTGGTGTCTTCTGGAACTAGTCTATCGCCAGCACCTCGCGGCCGCATTTCTGTTGCCGCTCTATTATTTGGCTGACGCCACGGTGACGCTGCTACGCCGACTGGCCCAACGCGAATCGGTCTGGACTGCGCATCGCTCGCACTTTTATCAGCGCGCCACCGACGGCGGCTTCACGGTATTTCGCATAGTGAGCGAGGTGTTCGCGCTCAACGTTGGTCTTGCGGCATTGGCGATCGCATCGACCATGACCCACTCGTCGGCGACGAACATTGTTTTTCTTGCCTTTGGAAGCATTGCCGTTGCTGTTGTGCTGCACCGGTTTTCGCGGCAACGATAGCGGTGTTCCTGAGACTCATAAGAGCAGGATCAGGTCACGTAGTCGTTTCGATTGCTGAAACCGAACCGAATTCGGGGACCGCATCCTTCAAGACTTCCTCGATGGCGGCCCGATCGTCTTCCTCAATCGCCTGCTTCAGCGCCTCGATCCACTTTCGCAATGCCTGCATCGGCGGCTCGTTTGGCTTCGCCGCCATGATTCCGGCAATTCCGATCTCGATGCTAGGCTCTTGATGGGTGAACAGAATTTCGTTCAGTCTCTCTCCCTGTCTCATCCCGGTGAACGCGATCTCGATATCGTGGCCAGGCTGCAGGCCCGATAACCGGATCATCCGTTCGGCAAGCTCGACGATTTTGACCGGCTGCCCCATGTTGAGCACATAGACCGAAACGTCCGGGCGCACCGGAGTCAAGGCGTGCGTCGCCGCGGTGATCACCAAATCACAAGCCTCCCGGATAGTCATGAAATACCTGACCATATCAGGATGCGTGACGGTCACCGGTCCGCCGGCCTCGATCTGCGCTTTAAATTTCGGGACCACGGATCCGTTCGACGCCAGGACGTTTCCGAACCTCACCGAAATCAGCCGCATCCGTGGTTTGCCATCGGACCGGGAAGCGACTTCGTGATCGAGCGCCTGGCAATACATCTCGGCAAACCGCTTGGTTAGCCCCAGCATCGAAACCGGTTCTATCGCCTTGTCGGTCGAGATCATGACCATCGCCTTCGCGCCCGCGGCCAAAGCGGCATCGGCGACGATGACCGAACCGAAGATGTTGGTCTTGACCCCTTCGCTCCAGTCGCGTTCGAGAATTGGCACATGCTTAAGCGCTGCGGCATGGAACACGATGTCCGGCTTGAACTCGGTCATCAGCCGTTGAATGCGTTCACGATCACGAATGTCCGCAATGCGACCCGCGATCACGGCTTGCGTCTTCTGTATCGTCAAGGTCTCGATAACGGCATAGAGCGCGGGCTCGGAATTCTCGATCACGAGCAACCTTGCGGCACCAAAAGTGACAACGCGGTCGCAAATCTCCGAACCGATCGAACCACCCCCGCCGGTGACAATGACGGCTTTGTCCTTCACCAGAGCCTCAAGGCGAGCGTAGTCGATCTTTTCGCTTGGGCGCAATAACAAGTCTTCGACCGCAACCGGGGTCAGCCGCGGCGCCTCGCCGCTCTCGAGCGACGGGAGACGACTGACGATCAGCCCGAGCCGGCGCGCGCGCATCAGAAAGGACTCGGGGTGCGCCTCAGGCTCGAACGCAGACGGCGCCATCACTACGCGTGCGACCGGCTTGTCGAGCCTCGCCAGATCGCGTACGACGTCCTCGATGTCATCGATTCCGCCCAGTACAGGAATATTTCGAATCAACTGTCCGAGATCCGCCCGCGACGGCGATAACAGACCGACAGGCCACAGCCGTTTGATGGCGCCGCTTTCAATTCCGCGCAAGAGAATTTCGACGTCGGCAGCGCGGCCGACCAGTAGGGTCGGCGACGCGTCCTCTGTCCGTGCATGGCGAAGTGCCCGCGTATAACGAAAATAGCGGTACGCAAAGCGCAACGCGCTCAGGGAAAACACTTCAAGAAACCAGTAGAGAACGATAGTGACCTTGCCGAGAAAGAAACCGCCATAGACATTCGGCGCCACGAAAATGTAATCGAGAACCAGCAGCGCAACGGTCAGCACCGTAGCCGCGCGCAGAATATTCAGCGCATCCGGCAACGAAATGAAGCGCCATTTCGTGGTGGTGAGATTGAAGGCGTAGCAAACGACAACGCTAAACGCGACGAAATAAGGAAGAATGCGCAGCAGAAGCGGCAGGCGATCCAAAAAAGATTGACCACCCTCGAAGCGCAGATAAAAACTGGCAAGAACCGCAAACGTCGTCGCGAGCGCGTCGTGAACTGCGATCAGCAAGTTACGATACGTCAGATTTGATAACCGCGTCATTTCAGTGACCACCCACCACGAAATATCGGGTTTTGAGAGTTTCCCGCGGGTGTTAGCTTATCTTTATCCTGCATGCCAGCCGTCACCGCCTAGCGGACCTTGCCGACATGACTTTCGCTCCGTCCTGTTCTCATCTTCAGCGCCGTCCCACCCGCTACGCCCACTCCCAGAACATACATCCATCCCTCATGAAAATCGAACAGATGCGAGTTCAACAGCGAGCTCACGACATTCTGCACAACGACAAGCAGGCCGATCCACGGGGAAAGGCTCGTCCCGCGGAATAGCAGGAGGTGGCAAAACCACATGGCATAGAGCACGACGCAACCGAGCACGCCCCACTGCACGGCCACGTTAAGCGTCTGATTGTGCGGGTTGCCGATTACATCAGCCGAAGCGCCACTCTGGCCAATCGCGTCACGCTCGAATAATTGCTTGGTCGATCCGGTACCGTTGCCTAACATCGGAGCGTTGGCAAAAAAACCCAGCGACTTGCGCCAATATTCAAGCCGAAGTCCGGTCGAACTCGCGGCGTTATTCTCATGATAATTTTGATACTCGACCGCGACAGCTTCGACTCTGTCTCGCAAATATGGCGAAGTGATCCAAATTAGTGCCGCGGCTGCCACAGCTCCGGCAAACAGCAGCACCGTCGCGCGCAGGCTAAGATGCAGCATCGCGAACAGCCCCAGCAGGACCGGAATGTAGATCAGCGCCGTACGTGCCGACACTACGAACATCATGTTGGCAAAGAAACCGAGCATCAGCGCGGTGCAGGCCACAGCCAGCGCAAAGCGCCGCTGATGGAATAACGACAGGACGAAGGGGGCCAGCGCAAACAGGCACAGCGCAAATTCCTGGCTTTGGTCGATATAGTTCTTGACCGGAACGCCCGGACTCGCAGTCGACGCAACCTTGAATTCCGGCGCGAACAGCACGATCCACGAAAGTCCCATCAACAGCGCACAGGAGATGAGAAAGGCGGCGAACACCCAGATGGCGCGCTGCGAGCGCTCGAAGTGATAAAGCAAAAACGGAACCGCGAGCAATTTGGCCAGCGGGTTGATCCCGTGAAGCCTCGCGGGCCACGGACTATCCGCCCATAACGTTCCAACGACAGCGAGCGCGAAAAACGCCAGCGGCAGCGCGCTGGCGGGTCGCGTCAACGAGCGAAGAAGGGCGCGCGGATCGAGCGTCGGGATCAGCGCGAGAAACCAGAGCACCATGAAGATGGCGACGCCGGACGTCGACCATGGTAGCGCTACTGCTACAAGAACCGCGAGTACATCGACAGTCAAGGTCAGCGCGGCCCGATCGCGCCACGCTCCGAAAGCAGCCGGACGAGGGCTCGATGCGTTTCTGCTCGTGTCTTCGGTCACGGATGACTCTCACGCGCGCGCCTGACGAGCGATGTGGTGCTGAAGCCTTCGAGGATATCGACCAGCACGATCTCGCCACCGTTAGCGGCAACGATCTCGTGGCCGATCACCTGCTCGCGGGCGTAATCGCCGCCCTTGACCAACACACTTGGCCTGATCTGCGTAATCAGATTGAGCGGCGTGTCTTCTTCAAAGATGACGACGAGATCGACCGCCTCCAGCGCCGCCAGCACTTCCGAGCGTGCCCGCTCGTTCTGAACCGGACGCCCCTCACCCTTCAGCCGCTTCACCGAGGCATCGCTGTTCAAGCCGACAACCAAGCGATCGCAGGCGCCACGCGCCGCCGTCAATACCTTGACGTGGCCGGGATGCAGAATATCGAAGCACCCGTTGGTGAATCCGATTCGCAGTCCTTGTTTGCGCCAATCCACAAGATGCGCGTCGAGGTCGCCGCCTGCCGCGATAATCTTTTCTTCAGCCGCGAGGAAAGCATGCGGCAGAATTTTCCGCCGCAATTCCGATGATGTCACAATGGCGGTGCCTTTCTTGCTGACCGCGACCGCGGCCGCCGCGTTCGCCATTCGTAACGCCGTCTCCCAATCGGCTCCCGCCGCAAGCGCCGCAGCGAGCACCGCGGCGACGGTGTCACCCGCGCCCGAGACGTCCCGTACCTTGACCGGATGGGCCGGTACATGGATGGCCTCGCCCTTACGCGGCACCAGGGTCATGCCGCGCTCGCTTTGCGTCACCAGCATGGCCTCGCAGTCCGCAAGCTGCATCGCGTCCTGCGCGGCTTCGGCGATACTCTCTTCGGTATCGGCACGGCTGCGGGTGGCCTCCGCGAATTCCTTGCGATTGGGCGTGAGCAGCGTCGCGCCGCGATAAATCGCGAAATTGGCGCTCTTGGGATCGACGATCACAGGCTTGCCGAGCTTGCGCGCGGCGTCGATGACGTTGCGGATCACCCGTGCGGTCAGCACGCCCTTGGCATAATCGGACAGCAAGATGATATCCGCGCGCGGCAATAGCGGCAGGATGGCGTCGATCAATCTCTGCTCGACGTCGGCGGCGGCCGGCGAGGCCAATTCCCAGTCCGCGCGCAGCATGTGCGTGGAAAAATGCTCGGATACGAAGCGCACCTTTCGCGTCGTCGGCCGCGTCGAATCGCAGACCAGCACGCTTTCGATCAGGCTCTCCTGCGCCAGCGCAGCCTTTAATTTGGCGCCCGCCTCATCCTCACCGATCAGCCCGACGAAGATGCAGCGCGCGCCGAGGGAAGCGATGTTGCGCGCGACGTTGCCGGCGCCGCCGATATTGGTTTCGGCGCGCTGGACTGCAATGACAGGCGCGGGCGCCTCCGGCGAAATCCGGGACACCTCGCCATAGACGAATTCGTCGAGCATGAGGTCGCCGACGCAAAGCACCGTTCGGCTGATAATCGCATGCGACAGGGCGTCAAAATCGAACATCGGAACTCGTCATCTGCTGCGCGTCATCGGAAGCGATCGGCGCGATCGAGAAAACCCTTGACGTAAATCTCGACCGCATCTTCCAGCGCGGTGAAGCCGCCGTTATAACCGGCGCGCTGCAGCCGATCGACATCGCCTTGGGTGAAGTACTGGTAGCTGCCGCGGATCGGCTCAGGCATATCGACATATCGTATATTGGGACTGGTGCCGAGCGCGGCATACGCCGAGAGCATCAAATCCTTGAAGCTGCGGGCCTTGCCGGTCCCGACGTTGAAGATACCGCTGACCGACGGCGTCGCTAAGAGCCACGTCATCACCCGCACCACATCGTCAACATAGATGAAATCGCGTCGCTGATCGCCGTCGGCGATGCCATCGCGATGGGATTTGAACAGCTGCACGGCACGGCCGGCCTTGATATCGTCGAAGCGCCGCGCCAGCACGCTCATCATCGTGCCCTTGTGATATTCATTGGGGCCGAACACATTGAAAAACTTCAGGCCGGCCCATTGCGGCGGTAGCTTTTCGCTTTTCGCCGCGCGCTCGGCAACCGCCATGTCGAACAGATGCTTGCTCCAGCCATATAAATTCATCGGCCGCAGGGTCTTTAGCGCACCGATCGACTGGTCATCGCAAAACCCCTGCGCACCATCGCCATAGGTCGATGCGGATGAGGCGTAAATGAAGGGCGTCGCAGAGGCCGTGCACCAGTCGAGCAGCCGCATCGACAGACGGAAATTGGTCCCGATCACCAGG
>Ga0209217_1000508_pt1 | contig 10884 bp, 10 predicted proteins | sample JacPinW_OM3H0_M2_FD_187957 | JGI IMG/M metagenome (GOLD analysis project Ga0209217, IMG submission 187957) | Forest soil microbial communities from Algoma, Ontario, Canada - Jack Pine, Ontario site 1_JW_OM3H0_M2 (SPAdes) (version 2) | ecosystem: Environmental > Terrestrial > Soil > Boreal...
CTCCACGGTCGAAGAAGCGGGCCTGATTCTCTACAACACGTGTTCCATCCGCGACAAAGCTGAACAGAAGGTCTTTCACCGCCTGGCCGACTACAGGAAGCTGCAGGCGCAAGGCAAGCGGTTCGGGGTGCTGGGCTGTGTGGCGCAACAGGAAGGCGAAAAGATATTCGAGCGGGCGCCCCACGTGTCGCTGGTATGCGGCTCCGCGTCCTATCGCAATTTGCCGCAGATGCTGGTGCAGATCGAGGCAGGGAAGCAGCGAGTTACAGGCCTGGACGACCGCGAGACGGACGAGTGTTTTGAAACCGAATTCACCGCGCGCAGCAACCCGCACCGGGGCTACATCACCATCATTGAAGGCTGCGACAAATTCTGTGCGTACTGTGTAGTGCCCTTCACCCGCGGCAAAGAGCGCAGCCGAACCTCGGATTCCGTCCTGGCCGAGGCACGGCAAATGTCTGATCTCGGGTATACCGAGGTCCAGCTTCTCGGCCAGAACGTAAATTCCTACCAGGATCCCGCAGGGAAGAAGACCTTCGCCGAGCTGCTGGCCGCGGTGGGGGAGCTTGCGGGCATCCGGCGGGTCCGGTTCACGACCTCCCATCCACGGGACTTCGGCCGCGACATCATCGAGGCCATCGACGCTGTCCCGGCGCTTTGCGACCATGTGCACCTTCCCGTGCAGAGCGGCTCGACCCCGGTGCTCAACGCCATGCAGCGCCTGTACACCCGCGAGCAGTACCTGGAACGCATTGCCTGGATGAAAGCCGCCCAGCGCGAGATCAGCATCACATCGGACGTAATCGTTGGCTTTCCCGGGGAAACCGAAGCAGATTTTGAGCAGACTCTGGCGCTGCTTGACGAAGTCGAGTATGACGGGATCTTTGGCTTTAAGTACTCCCCCCGGCCAAACACGCCCTCCCTGCAGATGGAAGACGCCATTCCGGAGGCGGAAAAGGCCCGCCGCCTGACCGTCTTGCAGGAAAAGCAGCGCGACATTCAGAAACGCCGGAACCAGCGGCATGTGGGCCAGACGGTTGAGGTAATGGTTGAAGGGAAGAACCAGGCCCGCGGACAGTGGATCGGACGGACGTCACAAAACAAGGTGCTGAACTTCACGGTTCCGGACGGGGTGGTTCCCGATATGGGCAGCTATATTCCCGTGGTTACCCGGGTAAGTTTTCCCAACAGCCTGCTGGGGGAAATGGTGATATAAGGAGCAGGAATTGCCGATGGCAGCGTGCAGGTGGGTAGCGTAAAACCATCAAGATCGTCAATTCTTAGTCTCCGGGGGGCACGATGGAAGTCGAGATGAAAATTCGCGGGCTCATGATGGATCCGGTCACCAACATGCCAATCGTGATCCTGAAGGACAACAGCGGAGACGCAGTCTTGCCCATCTGGGTGGGAATCTATGAAGCTAATGCCATCGCACTGGAGATCGAGAAAGTCACCACCCCTCGTCCCATGACTCACGATCTGATCAAGAATGTGCTGGTCGGGTTGGACACCCAGGTGCACAAAGTGGTGGTCACGGAGCTGCGTGAGGATACGTTCTACGCCGTGATCTGGATAGAGCGGCAGGGAAACGTCATCAGCATCGATTCCCGCCCCTCCGACGCTCTCGCCCTCGCCCTGCGCGTGGATTGCCCCATCTTCGTCGAAGATGACGTCCTGAAGAACTCCAAGCTGGCGGCCAACGTCTCTGACCGCGTCACCAGCGAAGAGTTGCGCAAATGGCTGGAAAACCTCAATGACGAGGATCTGGGAAGATACAAAATGTAACGTAGCGCCCACTTAGCCATGAGCTCTTGGCTAAAGGCTAAGAGCTAAAAGCTTTTTCATGCCTGATCCCGCCGAACAATTGCAGCGTATCTATCTGGCCGGGTTTGAGTTCCAGACTTTCGACCGATTTCCCAAGTGTGTCGGTGTAGTCCGCGATCAGTGCATCGCGCTGATGGTGCCATCCCCGGACGGGCTTCACATGCTGGGAACACCCGGGTGGCAGATGGGAGAAGCTATCGGAGTATTGGTCGAGATAAAAGGCCGCCAGGTCTTCCAGAACAAACAGGAGATCATCGACGCAACCGCGGACCGGTTGGAAACTCTACGCCGTTTTCGCTCCGATCTGTTGGAACTGCTGGCTCCGAAGTCGGAGTAGATGCTCAGGCTCGACGGAGAACTATGGTCGACAGGTGCCCGCGGAATTCCTCGACACGTTGTCTTTGGTCCTCATTCGCCGTCAGAAACTCCACTCCGTAACTGTAGCCGCTGCGATTTGCAGATTCTGGCGTCCACCCGGATCGGCGGCACGGCTTAAGCAGGGGTGAATTCCACCGCCACCTGGTCACCCGGCCTCAACTCAATACCGGCAAACAGCGCCATGCCGCCTTCGCTCAGGGAAGTCGCTCGGGCGTCGCAAGTGGGGAACATTGGCCTTGCTTCGCAGGACTTGAACGAGCCTCAGCTCTGATGGTATTTGCAGGTACTTTACATAATATCTGTTATCGGACATTATACTGGCGGACGCAAGGGCCGTCTTATGCCCGGTGCCCAGCCATCGGTGCCGGTGCCTCCGCCCCCCAGTACGATGCCGGCGTGGAACAGCGTTCCCGCTACGCGGGTAGCGATGGCGATCAGTTCCCTTTGCCCAAGGAACACTTTTACCTGCCGCGACAAGGAAAAATCGGGCAGGTTGACAGCGCGGCCGCGACGGATGTAGGTCGCCGCTTCGTTATCAACCGTGACGCATGGCAGCAGCGGCAGAAGGCGACGCGGATGGACGAACATTTCCTGAGTCGTTCCAGCCTCGTACGCCGTGGCCAACTCCTCCAACGTGTGGGCTTGGTGGAGCTCGAATTCGCCCAGGGCGGCGCGGCGCAGGCACTCCAGATGGGCGCCGCAGCCCATCTGCTGGCCCATATCGTGGGCTAGCGACCGCATGTAGGTGCCAGACGCCACCCGGGCCCGAAAACTGGCCCGATCGGCCTCCGCTGCCAGGATCTCCAATTCCTTGATCTCCACCTGTACGGGCTGCAGGATTGGAGGCTGATGGTTGCGGGCCAATTTGTAAGCGGGGACGCCACGTATCTTCTTGGCGGAGAATGGCGGCGGAGTTTGCTCGATCGAGCCACGAAACCGCGTCGCGAGCCTCTGCAACTGTTCAAGTGATACTTTAACTTCCTGAGTTGAACCGCTGGGCTCGCCGTCAGAATCGTAGGTGTCGGTGGCAAATCCGAAACGGATCACGCCTTCGTAAGTCTTCTCTGATGAATTGTAGAACTGCGCCAGGCGGGTCAGATGGCCGATGACCAGCGGCAACACTCCCGTGGCCAGGGGATCGAGCGTACCCAGGTGTCCCACCGACCGCTGGCGCAAGATCCGGCGCACCCGGTTGACCACGTCGTGGGAGGTCAAACCGGCCGGCTTGTCGATAATGAGTACGCCATTCATGAAGCTTCAGTAATTTGGTAATTTGGTAATTGAGCAATTCGAGAACGGCCAAGCGTGAACGGACGCGCCAAGCCTGTGGCCAATTGCCCGATTACTCAATTACCAAATTACCAGATTGTTTGATCCCCCATGATCCCTGTTCGCGACGATCAGCCCCGATTCAGCACGCCCTACGTGACCTACTTCTTGGTCGGGCTGAACCTGTTGATTTTTCTTCTGGAGTCGGCTCTCGCTCCGGAGACCTTCAAGAGCCTGCTCTACCAGTTCGGGATGGTTCCAGCTAACGTCACCGCACTTTTGACGGGAGCAGCCAGACTGGGGCTGGTGGCGGTATTCCTCCCTTTCCTCACTTCCATGTTCCTGCATGGTTCGTGGATGCATGTGATCGGCAACATGTGGTTCTTGTGGATCTTCGGCGACAACATCGAAGATCATCTGGGACATTTCAGCTATCTCGTCTTTTATGTCGTCAGCGGCGTGGGGGCAGCGGTGGCGCAGATTCTCCTTAACCCCAACTCCAGCATACCGACGGTCGGCGCCAGCGGAGCCATTGCGGGGGTTCTCGGCGCCTACTTTGTGCTGTATCCCCGGGCCCGAGTCCTGATCTGGTTCCCCATCTTTTTCTTCTTTTATTTACCGGCCTGGGTCATGCTCGGCTACTGGTTTCTGATGCAGTTTGTGAGCGGCGCAGCGAGTTCAATTGCCTATTACAGCGACACCCGAGGAGGAGTGGCGTTCTGGGCCCACGTAGGAGGATTTGTGGTGGGGATCCTGCTGATCAAGATTTTCCCTCAGCGCGCGCGCCGTTACCGGTACGGGACGTGGTGACTCCGCGGACCTCAGTCCTCGGACGTCAGACCTCGGCTGAACCAGAAGCCTGATAACGGATGTGATTGATCTGTGGAGCGGTTCTGGGACTGAGCGCTGGGGGTCTGACGTCCGAGGTCCGTCCCGTGAATACCTTCCGTAGCGGCGCACAGCGAGAGCGGTGGGTAGCCCGCCGCAGAACATGTGCGTCCGCAGCCCGAGCGCCAATGCGGTCAGCGAGAATGGAGCGCTACACGCCATTGGTGCGGTTGCGGATCAGGGACAGGAACTCGGTGCGCGTTTCCTGTTCTTCGCGGAAACAGCCGAGCATGGAAGATGTGACCGCGGCGGAATGCTGCTTCTCCACTCCCCGCATCATCATGCAAAGGTGACGAGCCTCAATCACCACGCCCACTCCCTGGGGTTCAATCGCTTTCTGGATGGTCTCCGCAATCTGCGTGGTCAGGCGCTCCTGAATCTGCAGGCGGCGCGAGAAGATTTCGATCAGACGCGGAATCTTGCTCAGCCCGATCACTTTGCCTTTGGGGATGTACGCCACATGGACCTTGCCGAAGAACGGCAGCATGTGATGCTCGCACAGGCTGAACATCTCGACGTCTTTCACGATCACCATTTCGTCGTAGGTAACGGTGAACAAGGCTTGGCTCAGCATCGCTTCCGGGTCTTCGCGATAGCCCCGGGTGAGGAACTTCCAGGACCGTTGTACCCGGCCCGGGGTGCGAACCAGACCCTCGCGCGCGGGGTCTTCGCCGATGCGGACGATCATCTCGCGCACCAGGTCTTCGAAGCTGGCGCTGGTCAGAGCCGACATTTCCGTTGTGGGATTCATAGTGATTTAGGAATTTGGTAATTGAGTAACCTAGTATTCGGTGATCTGAAGTTCGGCCAACTATCCTGCAGGTCACGAATCGGCCGGAACAAGGGGTTTTCAATTACCAAATTACTCAATTACCAAATCAGTTCCTTCCCTCCCGCATATTCGAACGAATTCATCATGGTCTCTTCGATGCGCACCTTGTCCAGATGTGCATGAGTGAAACCCTGGTGCAAAATATCGTAGATGGCGGCGCACAGGTTCTCCGTGGTAGGGACCTCGTGGGCGAATTCCGGACGCAGATTCAGGTTCTCCTGATCGAAACGTTCCAGAATTTCTTGCCGGACGAACCCGTCCAGATTCATAAGATTGCAGACCATGCCGGTAGTTTCATCGACCGGCCCGCTGACCGTGACCTCGAGGGCATAGTTGTGTCCGTGCCCATAGGGATTGTTACACTTCCCGTAAGTGGCTGAATTCTCCGCGTCCGACATGAGGTCGCTGTGCAGACGATGCGAAGCGGAGAATCGGTAGCGTCGGGTCAGATGCGCCTTCATGCTTCACCGTAGAAATCAACAAACAGGTCGGGCGTTTCATACACCCGCACCCGATGGAGTTGCGCCACCTTCAACTTGCTGATGAGGCGCTGCCAGATGGCGATCGCGAGATTCTCCGTGGTCGGAATCTGGCTGGAGAATTCGGGGACTTCCTTGTTCAGAAAGCGGTGATCCATGGCGTCGAGCACTTCGCGGTTCAGAATCTCCTTCAACTGTTTCAGGTCCACTACGAAGCCAGAACGCGGATCCACCTTCCCTTTGACCGTGACTTCGAGGGTGTAGTTGTGGCCGTGGCCATTGGGGTTGTTGCACTTGCCGAAGATGCGCTGGTTCTCCTCCGGCGTGAAGTCGGGGTTGTGGTAGTAGTGCGAAGCGGAAAACTCGGCCTTGCGCGTGAGATAAACCATGCCTTCCTTTGATGCCGAGGCGCGCTCGGTGGGGCGCTGCTTTTTGATGGTGACGGCGTCCGTCCCTACGTGGTTTGCATCCGAGCCGTAGTTTCTTCCCTTCCAGCGCACGCTTCCCTGCCCGTGAGCGAGCCGGGAGCGCAGCAAAAGATACGAAAATACTGGCAGTCCGAGCAGCGACCCCGCATTTGCGTCCCCGGCGAAATGCGCCCGGCGGATTCGCCGCAGAAAGAAAGCGTAGACGGACACCGCCAGAACCATCGCTGCCAGCGCGGGCCTGCCATGCCCCCGAACTCCGACGGCGATTGCAGCGAGGACGCCACCCGCAATCAGCACAAACTCAGTCAGCCTGAGCAAGGCGAGCCACGCTGGCGATGGGAACAACAGCGCCAGGTTCTTGGTCCAGCCCTCGCGCAGTTGCGAAAAACTGCGATACATACGAGTGCGGACGGCATCGCCGCCGTAGCGGAAGAAAATTTTTCGCCCTGAAGCCTTTACAGCGCGGGCCAGCGCGACGTCTTCCAGCAGGCTGCTGCTGACCGCGTTGTGGCCGCCGACTGCGTCATAGGCTTCGCGCGAAATCAGAATGTACTGGCCATTGGCCGCAGCCGCGGACGATGCCGGATCACTCACCTGCGAGGGGCGATAGGTTGACGCCAGCTCAGCGAAGATGACGGGCATCACCACCTTCTCCCAGAAACCGTGAACTTCTTGCTCCGGAGAATACGAAAGCAGGGCGGCCCCACGCTCCTGGGCTTCGGTAATCGCGCGGGCCGTCGAACCCGGGCAATGCACGGTGTCGGCGTCAGTGAACAGCATCCACTCACCACGCGCCGCCCTCGCTCCGGCAGCCACGGCGTTGTTCTTCCCCGTCCAGTTTGGAGGCGGTGCGCCCGGATCCAAGACACGGACGGAGGGAAACGACCGGGCGATTTCACGCGTATGATCGGTCGAAGAGTCATCGACCACGATGATTTCTGGATCCAGACCGGTCTGCGCGGTCAGCGACGCCAAACAGGCGCCCAGGCAGACCTCTTCATCGCGCGCCGGGACGATCACCGACACGCTTGGCCTGCCCGAGACTGTCATCGCCGCCATAGGCCGAATCAGCTATTATAACTTTGTGCGACGTGCCCCAGTACTGATCGGCGTTCTGGCCTTGGTTTTGATGGGTTGTTACCGCGGAACCCGACCGCCCCACATAGGCAACGCGGCCCCCGACTTCACGGTGGCCGATACCGACCGCCAAGTGAGCCTGAACCAAATGCGCGGCAAGGTGGTGGTGCTGAATTTCTGGGCTACCTGGTGCCCGCCCTGCATAGAGGAAATGCCCTCGCTGGTCGAGATGCAGAAGAAAATGAAAGACAAGGGAGTCGAGGTAGTGGCGATCAGCGTCGACGCGGACCAGAGCGCTTACCTGCGGTTTCTCAAAGACTACCGGGTAAACCTGCTTACAGTCCGTGATCCCGACCAGAAAAGCAACAACCTTTACGGGACGTTCAAGTTTCCCGAGACCTACATCATCGATCGCCAGGGCGTCTTGCGCCGCAAGTTTATTGGGCCCATCGACTGGGGTACGCCTGAGATCGTGGATTACCTGGCCAAACTCTAGTTCCCGAAGATTGCGGTTGGCGGTCTCTCTTTGCGTTCTTTGAGGAGTTTGGCGTACTTGGCGGTAACTCCTTTCTTAACGCGCGCAGGGAAAGGCCGCAGAGTTCGCACAGCCGGGAGCAGCCTGCACTCTGATTGCATACTCGCGCACGACTGAAGTCATGTCCTCCCGCTACAATCAGCGAGTGAAATCCTGGGACGTCATCATCATCGGCGGTGGAATCATCGGCCTGTCGCTCTCAATCGCGCTGCGGAAACGTGGCGCTACCGTCCTGTTGGTGGAGCGCGGAGAACCGGGACGGGAAGCCTCCCATGCTGCCGCTGGCATGCTGGCTGACAGCCCCCGGGAAACGCCGCCGGCGTTGCAGCCTCTGGCTAGGGCGAGCGCGCGAATGCATCCTGAGTTTGTTCATGAGCTGCAGGACGAGTCTGGCATGGAGGCTGATTTGCGTGACCAGGGCGCGATTTGCTTGTCGGACGCTCGGCATGAGCTGACCGAGCCCGATCCCCTTCCTGCTCCCTTGGCAGAACTCGAGCCTGCGCTCGCCGGCGCTGGGCGGCTGGCCATTTACCTGAAGGAACGGAGCGTGGATCCGCGCGCGCTCACTTCCGCTGCTTTGAAGGCCGCCCGCCATCGTGGAGTAGACATTTCCTCAGGGACGGAGGTCGGGTCCGTGCTTTTGTCGGACGGACGAGCAGTCGGCGTCACCACCGACAAGACCAGCTACGGCGCTCCGGCCGTCGTCAATTGCGCGGGCGCGTGGGCGGGACAGGTTTCGCCGCATGCATTTCCCACCCGGCCGGTCAAAGGCCAGATGCTTTCCGTGGTGGGAGCGCCTCGGGCTCTGTTGCGTCACGTGGTCCGCGCGCCCGAGGTCTACCTGGTTCCGCGCAGTGATGGCCGCATTCTGATCGGGGCAACGGTCGAGGAGGCGGGGTACGACAAGGGCATCGACGCGGACACGATCCATCGCATGCATCAGGCGGCGATCGCTCTGGTTCCCGCTTTGAGTCAGGCTCGCGTGCTTCAAGCTTGGGCCGGTTTGCGCCCCGGCACTCCGGACAACTTGCCGATTCTCGGCGCCACTCAAACTCCGGGATATTTCGTGGCGACAGGCCACTTTCGCGATGGCATTCTGCTTGCCCCAGTCACCGCCCACCTGATGGCACAGATCGTTACCGGCGCCCGCCCGGAGTATGATGTTTCCCCCTTCTCTCCCGGACGCTTCGCGAACTGATGGCCATCGATACCCAAATCTCGCCCGCGGCAATCCGGGCGCACTACGATTCCCTGGCGTTTATCTATCGCACCTTCTGGGGCGATCACATTCATCATGGGTTGTTTCTCGAAGGCAGCGAATCGCCGCACAGGGCTCAGGTCGGCATGCTCGACTACTGCGTGAGCCTGCTGGGCCTGCGATCGGGATCTCCCGTGCTGGACGTAGGCTGTGGCCACGGCGGCACGCTGGTGTATCTGGCGCAGCGGTTCTCATGCGAAGGAACGGGACTCACCATTAGTCCCAAGCAGGCAAGACTGGCGGTCGAGCGTACCGCTCAGGCAGGCGTGAATGGCCGAGTCAACTTTCTGGTGGAGAACGCGGATTGCTTCCAGTTTCCTGCCGCAAGGTTCGACCTGGTGTGGACGATGGAGTCCTCCGAGCACTTCGCCGATAAGTCACGCTACTTCGTGAACGTCGCACACACTCTGCGGCCTCGGGGTCAACTGCTGCTGGCGGCGTGGACCGGTTCCATGAATCGCGCACGTGTGCGAGAAGTTGCCCGTGCGTTTCTGTGTCCAGAATTGTGGACGGCAGAGGAGTATCGGGCTGCGATCGAGTCTGCCGGAATGCAAGTCACGCACTCGGAAGACCTTACTGGCAGGATCGTGCGGACGTGGGAAATCTGTCAGGAACGTGCCCGAGCCGCCCGCATGGCCGTTAAATTGTTACCGCGTGCGGCGCAGGAATTCGTGGCAGGAATCGACATCATTCTGGATGCCTACCGCTCCGGCGACTTGACTTACACGCTGCTGCTCGGGAGAGATAGCCGGCAGGGATCAAGAACTGCGTGACTTCGCTTTGGAAGGGCACGACTTCCAGTCGTGCCGTGAGCAGCGGCAGAATGTGGCTTGGCACGGCTGAAGGCCGTGCCGTTCCTGGCTTCACTGCGTGGTCAGTTATACTAAGGCGTTTTCTCCCCAGAAAGGCACAGCTCATGGCTTCCCCGGCGGTCGATTATGCCCGTGGCAATCGGCAGCGTTTTCTGAGCGAACTGAAAGATCTGCTCCGCATTCCCAGCATCAGCACCCTGCAGGAACACAAGTCCGATGTGCAGAAGGCGGCCGATTACGTGGCCAACGAACTGCGACGCATCGGCATGGAGAACGTCGAGGTCATTGCCACCAAGGGCCATCCCCTGGTGTACGCCGACTGGTTGCACGCTCACGGCAAGCCGACTGCCCTCTGCTACGCGCACTATGATGTTCAGCCGCCCGATCCACTCGACGAGTGGGTCACGCCTCCATTTGAACCCACCGAGCGCAATAACAATCTCTACGCCCGCGGTGCTGTGGACGACAAAGGCCAGCTCTGGATGGAAATAAAAGCCATTGAAGCTCTCATGAAGGGGCACGGCGGCAGGCTGCCCCTGAATGTGAAGTTCATCATCGAGGGCGAAGAAGAGGTTGGCGGCGAGTCCATCGCTCAGTATGTGCGCCGGGAGAAGGCGAAACTGAAGGCAGATTTCGCGCTGGTCTGCGACACGGAACTGTTTGCCCCTGATCTTCCGACCCTGTGCGTGGGACTGCGCGGCCTGGTGTACACGGAAATTGAAGCCGGGGGAGCGAGAACCGACCTACATTCGGGAATGTATGGCGGCGCGGCCCCCAACCCCTTCTTCGGGCTGATCGAAATTATCAGCAAATTGAAGGATGCCAAAGGCAGGATCCTGATCCCCGGCTTTTACAGGAACGTGAAGGCGCCCAGCAAAGATGAAATGAAGGCCTGGAAGCGGCTTCCATTCAACGAGCAGCGTTATCGCAAGACCGAAGTCGGGTCAACCGTGCTGACCGGTGAGCCGGGCTATTCGGTGATGTATCGCACCTGGGCGCGGCCGACGCTCGAAGTCCACGGCATGCCCGGCGGTTTTGTCGCGCCGGGCGCGAAGACCGTGATTCCGGCCAGAGCCTCAGCCAAGGTTTCCATGCGGCTCGTAC
>Ga0209217_1000509_pt1 | contig 10877 bp, 8 predicted proteins | sample JacPinW_OM3H0_M2_FD_187957 | JGI IMG/M metagenome (GOLD analysis project Ga0209217, IMG submission 187957) | Forest soil microbial communities from Algoma, Ontario, Canada - Jack Pine, Ontario site 1_JW_OM3H0_M2 (SPAdes) (version 2) | ecosystem: Environmental > Terrestrial > Soil > Boreal...
TGGGCGTTGCGGATCGACCGCCGATCTCGCAACGCGCTTCGGTCTTCCAGTGCTGTTGGTCATGGATGTGTCCGGGCAGTCGCAATCGGCAGCCGCCGTGCTGCGCGGGTTCGCCTCGCACGATCCCGCAGTCCGGATCGCAGGCGTGATTCTCAATCGCATCGGCAGCGAACGCCACCGCTTGCTGATCAGCGATGCGATCGCGTCCGTGGGCATCCCGGTGCTCGGTGCCGTGCTGCGCGAGGAGTGCCTCACTCTGCCGGAGCGTCATCTCGGGCTGGTCCAAGCCTGCGAGCAGGCGGACTTTGCCGCCCGGCTCGACCAAATAGTGAAAGTAGCGCAGCGCTACCTCGACCTCGACGCGGTGATGGCCGCCACCGCCGATATCCTCCTACCCGATGCGCCCGAGGCGGCGCCGCTGCGGCCGCCCGGTCAGCGGATTGCGCTTGCTTCCGATGCCGCTTTCACGTTCTGCTATCCTCATATCCTGGACTGCTGGCGCCGGGCAGGCGCCGAGATCGTGCCGTTCTCGCCGCTCGCCGACGAACCTCCGCCCGAGAGTTGCGACTGCTGCTGGCTTCCGGGCGGCTATCCGGAACTGCACGCAAGCGTGCTGGCGGGCGCGCAGTATTTCCGCGCGGGACTGGCGCAATTTGCACGAACGCGCCCCGTCCACGGGGAATGCGGAGGCTACATGGTACTCGGCGAGGCGCTTGAAGACGCGGCCGGGGTTCGCCATCGCATGACAGGCCTGCTCGGTCATGCGACGAGCTTTGCGCAACGCAGGCTCGCGCTGGGCTATCGCGAGGCACGACTGCGCTGCGACAGCATGATCGGAGTGGCGGGGAGCGTCATGCGCGGCCATGAGTTTCACTACGCGACCCTGATCGCGAGCGGACATGATGATCCGTTGTGCGATCTCGCCGACGGACAAGGGCGCCCGCTTGGCCCCGCCGGCGCACGCCGCGCAAATGTCACCGGTACGTTCTTTCATGTCGTTGCCCAGCCGTGACGGACTGCCGCAAGCAGCCCTGAGCGCAACCCGAACGGCGGGTCGAGTCAGCCGCTGGTCGCGAGCCAGATTCAGAACGGGGTGCTCGGTTTTTCCCGCTTGCAGTATTGCGAGAAGATCAGCGCCAGCGCCTTTTCCGTCTGCTCGGGATCCCCGGGCAGAGAGATGTGCGCCGAGCGGAATCCGTAATCGACCGTAACCTTGTCCGGCTTGAGGTATTCGAAAACCACGTCGTCGCCTTCGACTTCCAGCTCATACAGCATCTGCGATCCTGCATATTTCTTGCTGATGCGAGCGGTATCCATCTTGAAGCGGCTCAAATAGTACCTGGCATAGCGATTGAATTTGGGCTCAGGCACCAGCACGACACATGCCTTGCGATCGACGATTTGCGGGCCATCGACAGGATCCGGCCGGCCGGTGAAGACATAATCGACGGCCTGTTGGAAGCGGTCGTCTGTGGCAGCGCTTCGGCCGGGCGCACAGGCAATGCACAAGAGCAATACCAATGCGAGGCACGCGCGCCGGTGCAGCATCATTGCCGCACTTTGTCGCAGCGGCCGCGTTTCTGATCGGACTGACGGCGGGTACGCTCCCGGGCTTTGCAGGCCGACTTGTCTCCTAGGGGCGGGCATTGCTCGCCGAAAACATGCTCACGACTCAGTGTTCTGCGACCTCGGGCGTTGTCCGAAAGCGCCGACATGGTCTACAATGGCATAAAGCTGGGGCGCAATGGGAGCTCATTCACCCTTCGTAGAAAACTTGCGAAGCAGGTGGATTGTTGCGAAGACAAGCCGTGCGTGCCTGCGCGGCTCCGAGGGAACAGAATTACGATGCGACCTCTGCTTTGGGTGTGCCTTGCCGCTTTATCGGTCGCTCTGACTTCCCCTGCATGGTCGCAGCAAAAGCCGGCGCGCATTGCGCTGGTTATCGGAAACGCAGCCTACCCCGGCGCCCGGACCCCCCTTTCCACCACGATCGCCGACGCTCGCAGCCTTGCCGACGAGCTGCGCCGTAGTGGATTCGAGGTCGATCTCAAGACCAATGTCGGGAAAGCCGACATGCGCAATGCGATCGACGGCTTCACCAACAGGATCGGCGCCGGAGTGGATGCGCTGTTCTATTTCAGCGGTTACGGCATGCAGGTTGACCGGCAGAGTTATCTGATGCCGCTCAATGCAGATGCCTGGAGCCTGTCCGACATCAGAAAGGATGGCATCAGGATCGATTCCGTGCTCGCCGAAATGCATCGCAAAGGCGCGCGCGTGAAGATTCTCATCATCGATGCGGCGCGCAGGAATCATTGGGAGGGCCGCTTCCGCCCCGCTCCGGAAGGGCTGGCCGGAATAGATGCACCTGAAAATACCCTCGCGATGTATTCGTCCGTTCCGGGCAAGCTGGTCACCGACCGGGCCGGCACCAACAGCATCTTCGTCAGCGAATTGACCAAGGAGATCCGCGCCGCGAACATGGCTGGAGCCGCGAACGTGACGGCGGAGGACGTGTTCAATCATCTGAAGATGGGCATCTACCGGGCCTCCAGCAACGAGCAGACTCCCTGGGTCGCCTCATCTCTCGTCGAACAGTTCTATTTCGGCCTGCAGCAGACTGGCGCCGGCGCGCAGCAAGCCAGCGTGCAACAGCCGTCAGAGCCGGAAAAGTCGCAGCCGATTTCGGACAACACTCCGCTGCGGCATCAGAGCGAAATTGCGCTCATGCCCAATGATCATTTCAGAGAATGCGTCGCCTGTCCCGAGATGCTGGTGATGCCTGAAGGAGAGTACATGATGGGCTCTCCGGAGGACGAGGCCGAGCGCAGCAGCAATGAGGGTCCCCAGCACCGCGTAAAGATTCCGCGGCGCTTCGCCGTGAGCAAGCTCAAGGTCATGCGGGAAGAATTCGAAAAGTTCGTGAACGAGACGAGCTACGCGGGCGAAGACCGATGCTTCACCCTCGAAGACGGAAAAGTGGAAGAGCGGTCGGGGCGGTCGTTCCGCAATCCGGGATTTGAGCAGGACGGCAAGCACCCCGCCGTCTGCATCGATTGGGATGATGCCAAGGCGTATGTAGCCTGGCTCTCCAAAAAGACCGGGAAGCTCTATCGTCTGCTCAGCGAGTCGGAGTGGGAATATGCAGCACGCGCCGGCACCAACACCCCGTTCTGGTGGGGGCCGGCAATCTCGACCGATGAGGCCAACTACGACGGCAGATCGACTTATGGCGACAGCTCCAAGGGCGAATATCGCGAGAAGACCGTGCCGGCCGACATGTTCAAGCCCAATCCCTGGGGCCTTTATCAGGTGCATGGCAACGCCATGGAATGGGTCGAGGACTGCTGGAACGAGACCTATCAGTATGGGCCGTCCGACGACTGGATGAGAGTTGCCGGAAAATGCGACGTCCATGTCCGCCGCGGCGGTGCCTGGAACACCGTCGCAAAAATCCTGCGCGCCGCCTACCGCGACAACCGCAAGACCAGCAACCGCGCCTCGAATACGGGCTTCCGCATCGCGCGCACGCTGGGTCAGTGAGCCGGCAGCCGGCCGAACCCGGTTGAGCCGGGCTCGCTTGGTCGGGACGACAGCCCATAGGCGATAGCCCTGCCCTCCGCGCAGATTCCGCGATTTTACAGCCCGTCGCTTGAACTCGCGGGCCTTGGCGTCGGCGAAGATGCACCGGGCGCCGATGAGATATTGTAGTTCGGATTGATGAACTGAACGCGGCGGTTGAGCTCATTGGTCGGATCCGCCGGCAACAACAGTTGCGACTTACCGTAGCCTTTTGCCGTCAGCCGTTTGCCATCAATCCCGTTTTGCGTGATGAGATATTGCCGCGCGGCGTCGGCTCGCTTTTGTGAAAGCGCCTGATTGTAGTCGTCATTGCCCACTCCATCGGTGTGTCCGGCGATGACAATGTCGAGCTTGCTGAGATTGGAACTGTTCAGCGCTTCCGCGACCGCATTGAGCTCCTTGTGTGCGTCCGCGGTCAGCTCCGCGGAATTGAAGGCAAAGTTCACGGTGCGGTCGAACGAGCCGGGGGTGTGCATGCTCGGGGTCGCAGTCACGCCGCGCAATCTTACATCCTCGAACGGCTTACCGCATTGCGGATCTAGGGCACAGATCATCTGCTCGACCGTGAGCTCTTCCGCTGGCGCCGGCGTCGGGCCGAGTGCAAGACTGCAGAAAACAAGACTGCAAAAAAGCAGGCATGCGCCTGTCCGCGCAAGGCGGGACGGTGACACCGATTCCGCGGCGATAGTGTCGAGCGGGGATACGCGTGACGTGGGCATAGGCAGCTCCTGGTTCTCGCTTCCGACGAGGAAACGCGGGGGATTTTAGTTAACTCGCGGGGCCATGGCACTATGCCGCCATGTCGGCAAAAGCGTCGGTGATCAGCCCGTGTGAACTGATCTCCAGCCTGAAGGGGAATTCGGCTTTAGTTCTGGTCGCCCTCACAGACCGTCGGCCTGCGGCGTCGGTGTGGGTTGTACCGGTCCCGCCGCCGGCGCAGGGGTTGAAGCCACGGGACGCGGCGCCGGCGCAGCGGCTGCGGCCGTATGAAAATTGGGGTTCTGGAACTGGACCCGGCGATTGAGCTCACTGGCGGGGTCGTTCGGCAGCAAGAGCCTGGACTTGCCATAACCCTTGGCGGTGAGCCGGTGCGGATCGATCCCATGCTGCGCGATCAGGTATTGCCGCGCCGACTCGGCCCGCCGCGCCGACAGTCGCTGATTGTATTCGGCGCCTCCAACACCATCGGTATGGCCGGCGATGATGATGGGATATTTCGCGATGCTCGGGTCCTTGAGCGCCGCCGCAACCTTGTCGAGCTCGCTGCGTGCCTGTGCCGTCAACTCGACCGAGTTGAATTCAAAGTTGATGGTGCGGTCGAACGAGCCGGGAGTGCGCACGCTGGCCGTCGTGGTGATGCCGCGCAACCGGCGATCAAAGAACGGCATGCTGCATTCCGGATCGAGCGCGCAGACCATTTCATCGTGGCTCAGCTCCTCTGCGAACGCTGGTGCCGTGCTGATTGCCAGGGAAAGGCTGCAGAGCAGCAGGTACGCGCATTTTGCGGCGGTCCGCGGCGTGTAAGCCTTGGAGGAGCGGGTTGGAAGTGAAATGGGACGCTTGGTCATGGTGGTCTCCGGGCTTCGCCGAGTGACGCGTTTCCGATGGCGACCATCGTAGAGAGCTTCGTTGCCTTGCGATGTGACGGCCATCACAAAATTGCGCTTTGTGTGGAGCGCTACACACAACGGCCGTCCGAACGCGTTGCCCGGGAATGCCCGTCACCGCATGCTGAAAGAGGGCAAATCGGGGTCCCAAAAAACGTAACGCTTTTTTTGGGGTGCCCCGCAATGCTCCCCCCTCCGCAGTCACAGAATCCGCGTGCGCGTGATCGCGTAGGGGCGGGTTTCAAACCCGCCCCCGCAAACCGAGAGATGCCCAGTAACCGAGCGCTATCTCAAAGGCCTTCGCCCTGACCGGCGGAACTGGTGGGGGCGGGTACTCCAGGCTGGACCGTCGGCGCGGTCGGCCTGGTCGCGGGGGCGGCCGCAGCGGGAGTGACCGTCGTCGGGGGGGCAGCTGGAACTGCTGCGCCAGGAGCACCAGCCGCGGGAACCGATGCCGTAGCGTAGTTCCGATTCTGGAACTGAACCCGACGATTGAGCTCGTTGTTAGGGTCCGACGGCAGCAGAAGCTGCGATTTGCCATAACCCTTCGCCGCCAGACGCTTGGGATCGATGCCGTGTTCGGAGATCAGGAATTGCCGCACCGCCTGAGCGCGCCGCTCGGAAAGCAGCTGGTTATACTCGGCAGAGCCCTGGGCATCCGTGTGGCCGCTAACGATGATCCCGAGCTTGATGGTGCTGGGGTCGGTCAAGGCCGTGGCCACGCGAGCGAGCTTCTCCCGCGAGTCCGCGGTAATTTCCGCTGAATTGAAGGGAAAATTCAATGTGATGTCGAACGATGCAGGAGGACGCACAACTTGCGCCGTGGCCGTTATGCCGCGAACCCGCCGATCGGCGAACGGCGTGCTGCACTGCGGATTAAGGGCGCAGACCATCTCTTCGACGGTCGGATCCTCCGCCCGAGCGGCTCCGATGCTCAGAAGGAGGGACAGGCTGCAAAACAACACATTCACGTATTTCATGGCTCGCTCCTTGTCCTGGTGCGGCTAGAAATCAGAATGCCGCCAGGTTTTGGTGCCGACAGCGGCGCGCGGTCAGGGTGGAAGGCCGCCGATCGTGATCTTGTTGGCCAAAAGGAACCCCGCCGGCCCGAACGCGTGCCGGTGGTGCTCAGCTCTTTGGTAGCAGAGCGAGGCGCTCAGGTTCAATCCGTTCCAGCCGGGCGCCGGGTGGGAGGCTCTGTTTCAGCCCTGTCCTTGGGCTGCGAGCGTTGCGTTGGATCCGAAGGTCGCGCGCAGCTTCATCAGCGCCGCCGCAGACTGAGCACGTGCGCGCCGGCCCCAACCGGGGGCGCTCGCAGCATCTCCCTTTGCAGTTTCAGTACCCGCCGCGGGCAACGCTGCCTTTTCTTCCCGGCGCTTGAGCATCTGCAGAAGCACGATGATGGCGCTGAGGATGAAGAATGCTGCGACGACGGTCCATGTCAGGCGCGTTCTCGCGTCCGCGACCCTTTCCGCCTCGACGCGAGCCCATGCAAGCCGCGCTTTTTCCCGCTCCTCTCCCGCCAGTCGTTCGGCATCCATGATTCTGGCACGGTCAGCGTCGGGTCGGGTCTTCTGCGCGATAGATACGCGTGAGCTGTCATTGGAATAGGTAACGTCCTGGTTGGCCGCCCCACCGGACAGCAGCACCGGCTGTTGCGGGGCCATGAATGCGCGCAGGTCCTTTGCCCGAATGGACGCGGTGCCTTCCCTTTCCGCTGCGGGGGCAGCCCCGTCCCTCGTGGCTGCGGCGACATGCGCGCGACCCTTTGCCGCCGGCTCGGTAATTTCCTGCGCCGAAGCGGGCGCGCGCTCCGTGGTGGGAGATGGCAGATTTTTCGTGCCGGCAAGCACGGCAGGATCGGCAGCCAGGAAGCGCAGATGACCCCGTCCGTTTCGATCGGAAGCGGACCACAGGAAACCGGCGCCGCCGGCCAGACGAAAGACGGGCAATCCCAGCTGCCGCGATTGCTGCACATCACCGAGATAATCCACCAGCAGGCTTTGCTCGGGGCCACCAGGCTCGTCGGTCGAGGCGGTCTTTTTCGTCAGCTCTTCCAATTGCAGCTTTCCCCAGAGCACGATCACCGCCTTCGGCGCACCCTCGCGCGGAGCCAAGCGGATCTCGCGGGCGGGCGCGCCAAGTCTGGTCGAGAGACGCTCGATTTCCGCTTCAGTCTCATCGGTCGCGAAGAATGCCGGCGCGATCTCGCGGTTCACATAAGCGACGGTGCGGCCTTGATCGCGCAGCACGGAAGTCGTGGCGGTGAAAGCGCCGCGGCTTCCCTTTTCATGCCGGCTCAGGCGGCACCAGCTATGTTGCGCGAACTGCTCGCTGGGGCTGCACTGGTACGCGCGTGGCAACCAAAGGGATTTCGCAAGCGTGATACCGTCAACGACATAGGGCGAAGCGGCGCTGGCCTCTTGGCCGAGAGTTAGCGCTCCCGCGCCTGCGCACAAAGCGAGCAAGCCTGAAATGAATTGCCTTTGCATTACTCTGTACTCACACCATTCGCTGCTAGCGTGCGCGCGGCACGCCGAGCACTTCCGTCGATCTTGAATTGTTAAGTTTAACAAGGTGCTAATTCGGCCGGCCGGGAATTCGCTCACCTCTTTGTTGTCATGCCCCGCTTCATGCGGGGCATTCAGTAGTCACGCCGCGGCATGTTGAGGCGAAGGCGTCCCAAACCGGGCGTTCGGAGGTTACTGGATCGTCCGCATACGCGGACGATGACGACCGAGAGTATGGTAACCGCGCTAAGTTATTTAGCGCCCATGGCAGCATCGCCCCGGATGTCGCTGCAAGCGATATCCGGGCTACAGTCTGGCGTCGCGGAGAGCCCGTAGCCCGGATGGCGCCTGCGCAATCCGGGTGCGGGTCACCGGGCCAAATCAGCCGAAGGACGATGAGCTTCAACCGGCCGATCGTATTCTGGATCGCACTCTTCCTGGTGCTCGTGAGCGCCGTCGCCTTGTTGCGGGAAGTCCTGTTGCCATTCGTCGCCGGGATGGTGCTTGCCTACCTGCTCAATCCGATTGCCCAGCGCATGGAGCGCTGGGGGATGAACCGCCTCATTGCCACTCTCGTCATCATTGCTCTCGCCCTCGCCATCATCAGCGCTTTGATCATCCTTATGGTACCGGTGATCGTCCGCGAGCTTTCCTATTTTATTGAAAGCTTTCCGCTGTATGTCAGGCAACTGCGCACGCTTGCTTCCGACCCAGCTCGGCCTTGGCTGGGCAAACTGGTCGGGCAGGGTCTCGCCGAGGCTGAGCGCTCGTTCGGCGAGCTCACGGGCCTCGCGACGAGCTGGTTTGGCACTTTCCTGCGGTCGGTATGGTCGGGCGGACGCGCGCTGATTTCGGTCCTTTCTCTCGGGGTCGTCGCTCCGATCGTTGCCTGTTATCTCCTCTACGACTGGAACAGGATGGTTGCGGCGGTCGACAACTGGGTTCCCCCGGCCCATCGCGAAACCGTGCATGTGCTCGCGCGTGAAGTCGACGAGACCATCGGCGGATTCGTCCGTGGTCAGAGCGCGCTGTGTCTCGTTCTGGCGGTATTCTACGCGGGAACGTTGTGGCTGATCGGCCTCAAGCACGGCGCGCTGATCGGCTTTGCCGCGGGGTTGCTGAGTTTTGTCCCTTATCTCGGCTCGCTATCCGGTCTCATCATTTCGCTGTGCGTCGCGGTCGCGCAATTCTGGCCGGACTGGAGGCCGATCATGCTGGTGCCGGCCGTCTTCTTCGTCGGGCAATCGCTCGGGGATTACGTGCTCGCACCCTACCTGGTCGGCCGCCGCATTCATCTCAATCCTGTCTGGATCATGTTCGCGCTGTTCGCCTTCGGCTATCTGTTCGGCTTCGTGGGGCTGCTGATTGCCGTGCCGCTTGCAGCCGCGATCGGCGTGCTCCTGCGTTTCGCACTGCGCCACTATTATGCGAGCCCGATGTATCAATCGGCGCTCCCCGCGTCTCTTCCCGTGCAGCGCAGCGTCGAATTATCAGCCAACGGTCCGGTCGCATACAAAAAAGGCGATATGGCCAAGCCGGAGATATAGATAGCCCAAGTGGCCAGGCTGATTGTCCGTGCAGCATTTGCCGTGCACCGCAACCTTTGCGGGAGCAGAATTGGGCTCATTGTAAACAACAGGAAAATTTACAATGATTTTTCAGCCGAGGGTTGAGTGAGTTGCCGAAGTGAGCAGCTTGGCGTTATTTGCTGCCAGACTTTCGACCTTGGCCAGACGCTCATCGAATGCTTTTGCCTCAAGCGCGCAACATCCTCCGCCTTCCCTTCGAGCAGGCTTTGCACGCGCGCCCCTGGGCGATTGCGCGATCCGCGCGGCCGGCCGGGTTGCCGCTCTTACCCTTCTGAAATCGCATCGGCTGTTCCTCCTGTCGAGGACGGGCACGCTCGTGGCGCAACGAAAAACCCGGCGCGGTCACCCCGCCCGGGTTCGGCATAATTCTCTCGGATATCGTTTTGTACTTGAGTCGCGTTACACAGTCAAGAGGTGATAGCGGTGTCAGTTGAATTTTCTCGCTCATATTTTTTCAAAAAATTCGATGTCCTCCACGTCCCAAAGCACATGCACAAGGCCAGCAGCCATAGCGGAGTGACACGAAGCGAAAGTTACGGTTCTGGAGAGTGGGCCCCTTCGCCGCGGCTCTTGACATCAAAGCATCAGAGCAGGCATCGCTTTGATGCATGAGGACGATCCTTACTCTCGACGATGATGTCTCAGTTCAGCTGGAGCGGCTGCGTCGGGCACGAGATGCCAGCCTGAAGGACCTCGTGAACGAGGCGCTGCGGCGGGGGCTGCGCGAGATGACGGCAACACCGAAAAACCGGAAGCCCGTTCGTACCCGGGCCTTTCCCCTCGGACCTTTCCTCGTCAACATCGACAACGTCGCCGAAGCCATCGCTCACGCCGAAGGCGAAGGTTACAAGTGATCCTGACGGCACGACGTTGGGACGTGTGCCAGCGACTAACGGCGAACTTTTAGCTGTCGCGCAACGCGCAGCGCACGGGTCAATGGTGTAGTTCCGTATCTCGGAGCGGGAATTGCTATCATCTGACGCGCAGCAACGGCAAAGAGTCCCAAAGCCTCATGACAGAGCATTTCGATTCCCTTGAGACCCGCGACCCCGCCGAACGGGAGCGCGATCTGATGAGCCGTCTGCCCGAGCTCATCGTGCGTGCGGCCGGCGCGCCGGGATGGGTGGAGCAACTCGGCGGCGTTGAGCCCGAGAGCATCACCTCGCGGGCAGCGCTGGCGAGGCTTGCGGTGCTGCGCAAATCCGAGCTCGCGGAGCGCCAGCGCGCACGCCCGCCGTTCGGCGGCTTCAACATCAGCGCGCCGGGAAAGATGCGTCGGCTGCTGATGTCTCCCGGACCCATCTTCGAGCCCGAAGGCACGGGGAAGGATTTCTGGGGCGCGGCGCGGGCGCTGTTCGCGGCGGGGTTCCGGGCCGGAGACATCGTGCACAACTCGTTTGCTTATCATCTCACCCCCGGCGGCTTCATCATGGAATCCGGGGCGCATGCGCTTGGCTGCGTGGTCGTGCCCGCCGGTACCGGCAACACCGAGCAGCAGGTCGAGGCGATCGCCCATCTCAAGCCGAGCGGCTACGCCGGAACACCGGATTTTCTGAAGATCCTGCTCGATGCCGCGGCCAAGACCGGCA
>Ga0209217_1000510_pt1 | contig 10874 bp, 9 predicted proteins | sample JacPinW_OM3H0_M2_FD_187957 | JGI IMG/M metagenome (GOLD analysis project Ga0209217, IMG submission 187957) | Forest soil microbial communities from Algoma, Ontario, Canada - Jack Pine, Ontario site 1_JW_OM3H0_M2 (SPAdes) (version 2) | ecosystem: Environmental > Terrestrial > Soil > Boreal...
GGCCGACCGCGGCGAACAGAAAGATGATGACGAAGAGGTGCCAGGTGACGTGCTCGAAGTAAGGGGTGACCTGGCTGAGTGGGATCAGCAAAATCAAACCGCCGCGGATCGCATTGGTGAAGAACATCAACCGCTTCTTGTCGTGCCGATCCGCGTAGACCCCTGCCAGCGGACTGAGGAAAACCGAGGGAAATGTGTAGGCGAGAAAGAGCGCCGCGCCGTGGGTGCTCGCTCGGCTGATGCTGTAGGTGAGGATGAGCAAGGCGAACATCAAGAACTTGTCGGCCAGCTGAGAGGCGACCTGAGCCGACCAGATCAGCCGGAAGTCGCGATTGGCGAGCACCGTCTTAAAGCCCGGCTGAGGAAGGATGATGTCACGCGGGTCCGGACCCGCGCCTACCTCGTCTGGCTCCTTCAAGGCGCCTAAATCGTAGCTAGTTGTCACTGCTTGCGCTCATTCTCGAAAAGTCGCCTCCATTCCTCCAGGGTCAGCGTCTCGGCGCGGCGGGCTGGGTCGATGCCTATAACGCTCAACCGGGTGCGAGCCTCCGGGCCGGTTATGCCCCGCTTGCGACTCAGCACAAATGTCAGCTGCTTGCGACGAGCCTGGAAGAAAGGTGTCACGAACTCGAAGAAGGCTGGTAAGTCGGCGCGCGGAACCGCGGGCTCAGCATCGGGGCTGATGCGGACCAGGGCCGAATCGACCCGTGGGAGCGGCAAGAAGGCGCTGCGCGGCACGCGGACCGTGAGCTCGGGCCGGCCGTAGACGCGAACACCCAGCGTGGCGAGACTCCAGTCACCCGGTGGAGCTACGAGGCGCTCGGCCACCTCCTTTTGCACCAGGAGATCGATGCGAGCCGGCGGCTGCGGCTGGTCGAGCAGATGGACGAAGAGCGCGCCCGTCAGGTTGTACGGAATGTTGCCGGCGACCCGGTAGGGCGATGGCAGCAGCTCGCTGACCGGCGTGCGCAGGATGTCGGCTTCGATGATGCGCACATTGGAGCGATCCCGGAGCGTCAGACCCAGCGCCTTGACGCAGGCGGGATCGATCTCGACTCCCGCCACGGCTCGTGCCCGGCTCGCCAGTTCCAAAGTCAGCGCGCCGAGACCGGGACCGACCTCGACGATTCGGTCGGTCGAGGTGATTTCCAAGGCCTCGACGATTCGGTCGAGTTGCGCCCGATCCGCGAGGAAGTTCTGTCCCCAACGGCGCAGGTAGCGGACCCCGAAGCGGCGAGCTACACCCCGGATCACCGAGGGGTCGGCGAGGTCGAGTGGTCGCTTGCTAGTCGGCGTGGTTCAACCGAAAGAGGTCGATGGCGTTCTGGCCGGTGGCCCGGCCGATCTCCGCCGCCGTCGTGCTGCGGAGCGTCGCGATCCGCTCCACGGTCTCGACAAGATAGCGCGGGGCATTGGGCTGCCCGCGCCGGCTCTGCGGCGGGAGAAAGGGCGAGTCGGTTTCCACCAGCATGTGGTCCAGCGGGATGATACTGGCGGCACCGACCACCCCGTGGGCGGTGGGATAGGTCACGGTCCCGGCGAACGAGATGTAGAAGCCGCGGGCCAGCGCTTCCGCGGCAAACGCCGAGTTGCCGCTGAAGCAGTGAAAGACGCCGGTCAGCCCGGGAAACTCGTCGAGGATGGCGAGCAGGTCGGGAAAGGCGTCGCGCGTGTGCAGCACCACCGGCTTCTCGAGCTCCTGGGCCAGGCCGAGCATCTGGCGAAAGACCTGCTGCTGCTCGCGCGCCGGGACGCGATGGTAGTCCGTGAAGTGGTAATCGAGGCCGATCTCCCCCACCGCGACCACACTCGGATGGCTGGCCAGCTGCCGCAGTTCCCGGCGCTCGGCGGCATCGATCGGGTCACCAGCCGAGTGTGGGTGCCGGCCGATGGTCGTCTTCACGCCCGGGATACGCTCCGCCAGCTCCACGCCCGGCCTGTTGTCCGAGGCGTCGTCACCGATGTTCACCACCGCCTCCACGCCCGCCGCCCGCGCCTCATCCAGTGCCTGCTCCGGCGTGAGCCGCTCACGCAGGTGCAGGAGATGGGCGTGCGAATCGATCAGGCGACCGGCTCCGGCTTCTCGATTCGTGGAAAGAGGACACCGCCAAGCGCCGTCTGGGTGCGCGGCGCCAGTCTCCCCCACTCCCGCGCGGTGGCCCATGGCGCTTTCAAGTCCGTCTTGATCTGCGCCGCAACCTTGCCTGCCGTCTCCGGCAAGAAGGGCGAGATCAAGTAACTCGTGAGCCGGATCGCCTCGACCAGGTTGTACATCACGGTCTGCAGCCGCTTGCGCTGATCCGACTGTTTGGCCAGCACCCAGGGCGCGCTCTCCTCGATGTACTTGTTCCCGCGGTTGACCGCTTCCCAGATGAGATCGAGGGCGCCCGTGAAGTCCAGCGCCTTCAGATGCTTGTCCTGCCCGCGCATGGCCTTCTCGAAGGCCGTCTGGAGGTGTTTGTCCAACGCGGTTGCGTCGCCGTCGGGAGCCGGCACCTTGCCATCGAAGTACCGCTGCAGCATCGACAGCGTTCGATAGACAAAGTTCCCCAGGTCATTGGCCAGATCCGCATTGAATCGATCCGTCATCGTTTCCCAGCTGATCTCCCCATCCCTGTCGAAGGGCAACTCACGCAACAGGAGATAGCGGACGGCCTCGGCACCGAAGCGTTCGGCGGCCTCCAGTGGATCGATGTAGTTCCCGGTGCTCTTGCTCATCTTTTCGCCGCGGACGGTGAGGAACCCATGCGCATACACTCGCTTCGGCACGGCCACCCCGGCCGACATCAACATTGCCGGCCAGTACAGGCAGTGGAAGCGCGTGATGTCCTTCCCGATGACGTGGAGGTCGGCCGGCCACCAGCGCTTGAACATCGCCTCATCGGTGCCGTATCCAACACCGGTGGCGTAGTTCACCAGGGCGTCGCCCCAGACATAGACGACGTGCTTGTCGTCGCCCGGGAAGGGGATGCCCCACTTGATGGTCGAGCGCGAGATGCTGAAGTCCTGCAAGCCGGCTCGGAGCCATCCGAGGACCTCGTTGCGGCGTGACTCCGGCTGGATGAAGTCGGGGTGCTTGTCGATGTGCTGCTGCAGTCGGTCCTGATAACTCGACAGCTTGAAGAAGTAGTTTTCCTCCTTCAGCCATTGGGCCTTGAGCGTGGGGTGAATCAGGCAGTACCCATCCTTGAGGTCCGCGTCTTGCTTGAACGCCTCGCAGGACACGCAATACCAACCCTCGTAGGAGCCCTTGTAGATATCCCCCTTCGCCTGCATCTTCGCGATGAACGCTTGCACACCCTGGACATGGTCGGGATCCTCGGTCCGGATGAAGCGGTCATAGGAGATTCCAAAGCGAGCTTCGATGTCCCGGTAGAGCTGCGCCATGCGGGCGGTGAATTCCGCGGTCGATACGCCTTCCTCTTCGGCCTTCCGCCGCACGTTTTGCGAGTGCTCGTCGGTGCCAGTGAGAAAGAAGGTGTCATCCCCGATCATCCGGTGGTAGCGGGCCAGGGCGTCGGTGCCCACCAGTTCGTAGATGAACCCGAGATGGGGCGCGGCATTCGGGTACACGATCGCGGTGGTGACGTAGAACTTACTCATTTGAGGCCTTCCAATCGCTGCCGGCTACCACGACCGTCAGCTCGCCTCGGGGTGGAGATTTCGCGAAGTGCTCCAGGAGTGTCGCCGGCGTTCCACGTAAGAACTCTTCGTGGAGCTTGGTGATCTCCCGTGCCACCACCAGCGAGCGGGGGCCGAGGGCGGACGCCATTATATCCAATGTCCGCTGGATCCGATGCGGGGATTCGAAGAAGACGAAGCTCCGCTTGGCCAGAGCCGTCTCGCGGATCAGCCGCTCCAGCTCGCCCCGTTTGCGCGGCAGAAAGCCCAGAAAGGTGAACTGGTTGGTGGGAAGGCCGGAGCTCACCAGGGCGGCGAGGACCGCCGACGGTCCGGGAATTGGCACCACCGGGTAACCGGCGCCGACCGCGGCGCTCACCAGGCGCACGCCCGGGTCGGAGAGCGCTGGCGTGCCGGCGTCGGAGACGAGGGCAATATCGTGCTGCTCGAGACGGGCCAGAATCGATTGCAGTTGGCGCGCCTCGTTCTTGGCATGGAGGCTGATCATTTGCCGGCGCAGACCAAAGTGGGTCAGCAGTTTCATCGTGTGCCGGGTGTCCTCGGCGGCAATCAGCGGCACCGACTCGAGCACGTGCAGGGCGCGAAGGGTGATGTCGTCGAGGTTGCCGATCGGAGTGGCGACCAGGAACAGCGTCCCCAATTCAGCTGGCGGGGGACATCAGTGTCCCCAATCGCGCGGATAGCGGAAGTCGCGATCAATGGTTCGCGAGGACAGCTTGGCGATGACCGGCAGGCGGCGCTTGTACTGGTTGTCGCGGACGCGGCGGACGATCTCCTCGATGAACGCCTCATCGAAGCCGACCCGCTTCAGCTCCTCGACCGTGTAGCGCCGCTCGACAAGGTAGTAGAGAAGCTGGTCGATCATCCGGTACTGGAAGCCCAGTTCGGTCTCATCGGACTGGCCGGCCCACAGGTCCGCGGAGGGCGCCTTTTGCACGATCGAGGTCGGGACACCGAGGGCATCGGCCAGCTGCCAGACCTGGGTCTTGTACAAGTCGCCGATCGGGTTGATCGCACTCGCCATGTCCCCGTAGATCGTGCCGTAGCCGAGCAGCAGCTCGGTCTTGTTGCTCGTGCCGATGACGAGCGCGCGCCAGGCCCAGGACTGGTCATAGAGGATCGACATCCGCTCGCGCGCCATCTTGTTCCCCCGCTGCTTCTGGTCGGCGTCGGGGAAGTGCTTGAAATAGGCATCGACCTGCGGGCTGATGTCGATCTCCAGCTGATGGATGCCCAGCTGCTGGACCACCTGCAGCGCGTCGCTCTTACTCTTGGGATCGCTCGTCTTGTAGGGCATGATGAAGGCCACCACGTTTTTTGGGCCGAGGGCCTCGGTTGCGAGCGTGGCGACGAGGCTGGAATCGACGCCGCCACTCAAGCCCAGGACGACGCGTTCGAAACCGACCTTTCGCACCTCGTTGCGGATGAAGCCCACCAGGATGCCGCGGACCAGCTCGGGATTGATCCGCAGCGGCGGAAAGACCGGCTCAGTAAGGCTTGCGGGTGCGCTCATGCCAGACCCGTCGCAACTCGTTGATGGTCAGCTCAAGCCGTTCGTCGCGCAACAATGGATTGGCGAGCCGCTCACGGCGGACGTCACCCAGGTCGAGGTTCGCCAGGACGAGCGCCTCATCGGCGTCTTCCTGCTGCGCGATGATGTCACCGTTCGGACCGATCACCATGGAGCCACCCCAGAAGTTCGCGCCGTCCTCATAACCGACCCGGTTGCAATAGAGGAAGAAGCTCGTGAGGAACTGGGCATAGGTGCGACAGAGGATGCCATATGACTCGGCCGTTCCCAGCCGCTCGTCGGTGGTGACCCCGCGCCCCGGGCTGGACGACGGACAGATGATCATGTCCACGCCTTCGAGACTGAGGATGTAGGCGCTCGAGAGGTGCCAGATGTCTTCGCACACCAGAATCCCGGCGCGGCCGAATCCGGTCTTGAAACTGCGGAACCGATCACCGGCCGCGAAGTAGCGTTTCTCGTCGAACATGCCGTAGGTCGGGAGGTACACCTTGCGGTGGAGGTGGACGAGTTCTCCGTGACTGAAGTAGAGGCTGGCGTTGAAGTAGCGATGATCAGGCTCCTCGATGACCGCGCCCAGCACAACGTCCAGCCCACTCGACAGGCCGCGGAGCTCATCCATCACGGCCCCTTCCAGGGGGATGGCGCTTTCCGCCACCAGATCTTTGAGAAAGTAGCCGGTCAGGCTGAGCTCCGGGAAAACCAGCAGCTCGACGCCCGCCTCGGCCGCCTGCTGTACCCACTGGCGATGGCGCTCGAGGTTGCGAGCGCGGTCGCCGAGCGCCGGGTCCATCTGCACCAGCCCGACCGCGAGCCGGCCGTCCCGACTCACGTGCCGACCCGGCTGGACAGGTCAGGCGTGCGCGATCCCCGCAGGCCGCCGCGGCCGCGGGCCAGCCACTGGGCGATGGCCGGCGCCATCTCATCGCATTGCCCCAGGTGGACGGCGGCGCGCGGGAGCGCATCGAGAAATGCGGTGCCGTACGTCCGGTTCGCGATCCGGTGGTCCATGAGGACAACAGCCCCCCGGTCGCTCTGGCGCCGGATCAGCCGGCCGAACCCCTGCTTGAGGCGCAAGACCGCCTCGGGAAGCGCCAGCTGCCCGAAGGGATCGGCGAGGGTGGCGCTCCGCGCCAGTTGCAGCGGATCGCTCGGAACTCGAAACGGCAAGCGGACGATCACGACGCAGGAGAGGGCATCGCCCGGAACATCGATCCCTTCCCAGAAGCTGCTGCTCCCCAAGAGGATGCTGCGTGGGTCCTCCTGGAACTGCGCGAGCAGCTGTCGACGAGTGCCATCCAGGTTCTGCGCCAACACCGTCAGATCGCCGCGCGCGGTCCGGACCCGCAGACGGTCGGCCACATCCCGCAGCTGCTGGTGGGACGTGAACAACACCAGCGTCCGGCCGTCGATTGCCTCGGCGATCTCGCCAACGACGCTCGTCACCTGGTCGAGGAACGCGACGTCACTGAGATCCTTGAGGTCGGTCGGCAGGCAGAGCAGTGCTTGCGACAGGTAGTCGAACGGCGAGGCCAGCACCATCTCGTGGGTGCTCAAGGCCTCGAGCCCGACCCCGCGTTTGAAGTACTCGAAGGAATCGGCCACGGCGAGGGTGGCTGAGGTGAAGACCACCGTCTCCTTTCCGGCGAAGGCTCGTGCCTGCAGCTCGCGCCCTGCCATCGTCGGCGCCGCCTGGACCAGCGGACGGCCCGAGCGACGCTCGCTTCGGATCCAGTAGAGGCGGTCGGGCCGTGGCTGCAGCAACGCCTGCACGATGATCTCGACCCGTCCCTGGAACTGGGTCACAAAGAGGTCGAGCTCCCGCTGGGCATACGGGTTGCTCTCCAGGGGCAACTGAGCGGCGGCATCATCCAGGGCGCGACGAAGCCGCATCGCCTGGTCGGCGAGCTTGCCCGCCAGCCCGGAGAGCGGCACGATCTCCGACGAGGCCCGAAGCATTGGGTCGAGGACGACGGGCTCCTCTCGCGACGGCCGCAGCGGGATTTCCGGCTGTCGCTGGCGCACGATGGCCCGGGCCTCCTGGAAAAAATCGGTGAGGGCCTGCTTCGCGTCCGCGGCCGCCGTGCGGATAGGGTCGCCGGGCGGGCCAACCGCGGCACGGAACCAGGTGAGGGCCCCGTCGATGCTTTCCAGCACCTCGTCCTCCCCCACCCGCTGGGTGAGCGCGTCGACCGCCGTCTCTTCGAGCTGGTGCGCCTCGTCCACCACCAGGTGCGTGTGCGGCGGCAGGACCGAGCCACCGTTCAGCGCGTCCGCCAGCAGCAGCGCGTGGTTGGTCACGATCAGGTCGGCATCCTGCGCCCCGCGCCGGCTATTCCAGTAGAAACACCGCTGGGTCTTGTAGTTTTCGCAATGGGCCGCCAGGCAATCATCCGCCGTCGACGCCGCCCGCAGCCAGAACATCTCGTCGAATCCGTTGAGCTTGATCTCGGAGCGATCACCGTGGCGAGTCTGGGCCAGCCAGACCAACATCCGCAGTTTGAACTTCGCCTCGTCGTGGAACCAGCTGCCGTCGGCACGACGGCTGGGCGCATTGAGGTAGCGGTTCCAGCGCCGCAGGCTGACGTAGTTCGCGCGGCCTTTCAGCAGCGAGGCCTTGAAGTCGAACGGCAGCCAGCTGCGCATGAACGGGATGTCCTTCGAGAAGAGCTGCTCCTGCAGCGTGATGGTGTTGGTCGCCACCACCACCCGCTCACCGCTGGCAACCGCGTGGTGAACCGCGGGCACCAGGTAGGCGAGTGACTTGCCGGTTCCCGGGCCGGCCTCGACGAGGAGGCGACCACCGCGGGCGTAAAGCTGGGCGATGGCGAGCGTCATCTGCAGCTGTGATTCGCGGAGCTCATAGTCGTCGAGCAGCCCCGCCATCGGACCATCGGGTCCGAGCAGGGCGCGGATCGCTTGCGGATCGGTCGAGGGCGTGTCGGCGCGGACGGCGTTGATGGGCGACACGCTCGTCGGCGGCAGGCTCTCGACCCCGTTGGAACCGGCACCCCGCGCTTCCTTCAGGAAATAGTGGATCGGATGCGGCCAGCCGTCGGCCACCTCCACCATCCGGTCCAGCAGCTCGGCCGGGAAGCCGCGCGCAAACTGCCAGAGGTAACGGAAGAGCTGCCGCGCGGCGTCCGCGTCCGAGAGTGCCCGATGCGGATGCGGATGGCTCAGGCCGAGCTGGCGCGAAAGATGCGGCAGGCTGTGGCTGGGGGCGGCCGGCAGCATGATGCGCGAGAGGTCGAGCGTGTCGAACAGCGCATAAACCGGCTCCGCGTCGGCGTCGACCAGGAACGAGAGGTCGAAGGTGCCGCTATGCGCCACGACCCCACTCGTCCCGACGAAGTCGATCAGCTGCGCCAGGACCTGCTCGGGCTGGGGCGCGGCGGCCACGTCGGCATCGCGGATCCCGGTGAGTTCCTGAACCGCGCGGGGAATGCCGACTTCCGGACGAACCAGTGATTGGAAGGTGGCGAGGACCTGGTCGCCCTGGAACCGGACCGCCCCGACCTCGATGATCCGATCGAGCCTGGGACTGAGGCCGGTGGTCTCGAGATCGAGAGCAACGAGCGTGCGATCCACTACCGCAATGCTCTCAAATCAGGCCACCGCTTACAGCAATTTCGCAGCAAGCTCCGCGAGTTCTGACCTTTGGCCCTTGGTCAGAGTGACGTGGCCGGCCAGGGGATTGTTCTTGAACTTCTCGATCGCGTAGCAGAGCCCGTTGCTCCGGAAGTCGAGGTACGGGTGGTCGATCTGGTTGGGGTCGCCGGTGAGCACGATCTTGGTACCCTCGCCGGCGCGCGACACGATCGTCTTGACCTCGTGCGGAGTGAGATTTTGTGCCTCGTCGACGATGATGAATTGCTGCGGGATGCTCCGGCCGCGGATGTAGGTGAGCGCTTCCGCCTCGAAGAGCCCCTTGTCCTGGATGTGCCGGATCATGTCCGCCGCCATTTGTTCCTTGTAGATGCAGCCCATCAGGTACTCGAGGTTGTCGTAGATCGGCTGCATCCAGGGCCGCAGCTTCTCGTCCTTGTCGCCGGGAAGGTAGCCGACGTCCTTACCCATCGGAATCACCGGACGGGTGACGAGCAGGCGCCGGTACTTGTGCTGGTCGAGCACCTTGTTCAGCCCGGCCGCCAGTGCCAGGAGCGTCTTCCCGGTGCCGGCCTGGCCCGTCATGGTGACAAAAGGGATCCGGTCGTCGAGCAGGATGTCGAAGGCGAAGCGCTGACCGAGGTTCTTCGGTTGAATCCCCCAGATTTCCTTCTTGATCGTGGCCAGCCCCACCACATGGCCGGCCGCCGCGTCGTAGCGGCCCAGCGCGCTCGACTTCGTGCCGTTCACCGACTTGAAGTGCACGAACTGGTTGAAGTAGAGCTGGCCGTTCGACGGCTGGTAGACATTCGTCTTGTTGAAGGTCTCGATATCGTCCGGCGGCACCGTGAGGGTCGTCATACCGTCGTAGAGGTCCTCTTCCCTGAGCACCATCTTGTCGGTCTCGTAGTCCTGCGCCTGGAGGTTGAGGGCATCGGCCTTCACCCGGACGTTGATATCTTTGCTGACCAGGATGACGGGGGTGCCGTTGCTCTCAGCCTTCAGTTGCAACGTCAAGGCGATCACCTGGTTGTCGGGCTTGCGAGGATCGAGGTCCTCCGGGAGCTGCGCCGTGCTGTCGTGGGTCAGCACGACGCGCAGCGTGCCACCGTACTTGAGGGCGACCCCCTCGGAGAGCTTTCCCTTGGCGCGAAGCTCGTCGAAATAGTGGGCGATCAGGCGGGCGTGCCGCCCGACCTCGTCCTGCCGGCGCTTCTGACCGTCGACCTCTTCGATCACGGTCAGCGGGATCACGATCTCGTTGTCCTCGAAGGAGTAGATCGCGTTCGGATCGTGCAGCAGGACGTTGGTGTCCAGCACGTAAATTTTCTTCATACGGAACGCCTCAACGATTCATCGGGCACGGCGTATTCCCCCTGGTATTCCAACGGCAGCAGCTGGGCGATCTTTGTCATCAGGTAGTCCGCGCTCTGCTGATGATCCATCGGGCTGCCATCCCGATTCCGTTCCGGTAGCTGGAACGGCTCGCCAAAGGTCATGCCGACCTTCGCCCGTCGCAGCATCCGGCTGTGGCGACCGAAGACGTTCTGCGTCCCGGTGATGGCAATCGGCACCAGCGGCGCGCCCGAGCGGCGTGCCACGAAGCCGGCCCCAGGCTCGGCTCGTCGCAGGCGGGCGTTCTCCGAGCGGTGCCCCTCGGGGAAGAGCACGACGGCCGATCCGTCTCTCAACAGCCCGAAGGCTCGGCGCAGCGCCGTGCGGTCAGGCGAATGCCTCACGACGGGAAAGGCGTGGTAGGCGCGCATCAACCAGGCCCAACTGCCTTTGAAGAGCTCCGCTTTTGCCATGAACCAGACCGGCCGAGGGGTCCAGCCGCCGATGATGGCCGGGTCGACGGCGCCCACGTGGTTCGACACGATCAGGAGCGGGCCGGAGCGTGGCACGTTCGCTGTGCCGCGGAGGTGGAATTTTGATCCCAGAAGAATGCGGGTTAGGAGCCGTGCAAGACCAGTAAGGAAGGAATAGCTCAAGATCAGTGCTTCGGCAGCCGGGCCATCACTTCGTCAAACACCTGACCGACCGACTTGCCCTCAGTCGCGACGATTATAGCATCGGTTGCCGGCCGCAACGGCGC
>Ga0209217_1000511_pt1 | contig 10848 bp, 10 predicted proteins | sample JacPinW_OM3H0_M2_FD_187957 | JGI IMG/M metagenome (GOLD analysis project Ga0209217, IMG submission 187957) | Forest soil microbial communities from Algoma, Ontario, Canada - Jack Pine, Ontario site 1_JW_OM3H0_M2 (SPAdes) (version 2) | ecosystem: Environmental > Terrestrial > Soil > Boreal...
TTCGTGTCCATTAGTGGCTATTCGCGGTTAGAAAAATATTGTCTCCATTCGCGGTAAAAAAACGGATCGCAAACTTTCGCACTAGACCGCCGGCGGTTCACTCGGCGGTGTCGGACCGGGCGCAGAAGGTCCGGTCGGCGGTTGATCGGGCGGAGCAGACGGATTTCGCGGTTCATTTCGAGGAACAACCGGCACCACAACTGATCCGCTGATTTTGTCGTGCCACGTTTGTCGTTGCGGATCAAATAGGATCCACAGAAACCCCAGTCCCAAAGGCAACAGCGAGAGCAGACTCGCGAGCGCTCGAACTATTGCCGTGCCATAGTCATTGATGAGACTGCTGCCATCTAGTTTTTCGACGCGAAGATTAAGGACGATCTCGCCCAACGTAGCGCTTCTCCAAACGTACATACCGAAGCGGTAGAGTACCCAAGCAGGCACTAGAATGCGGGTTATCCCAGTAAATTGAAGCAGCGAGTACAGTACAACCAGATCGATCAGATTTGCTCCGAGGCGCCGCCAAAAATCAGGCATATTTCCGGCAGCAATAGTGGAAGCGGTCCGAATCGGGGTAGATTCTCTACTCGACTCGTCGGTAAGACTTTTAGCGGGCGCATTCAGACGGGCAGTGGGAGTCACACGCGCTCGATCGACAACGTACAAGCTGAACGCGCCCAATCCCGTGAGGAAAACCAGACTTCCTGCCAAAAACCCGATTACCGGAATGCAGTAAATGATCCAACAAACGACGGCTCCGAGAGCGATCCACGCCAGCGAGCCATGCTTCTGATCTCGCAATTTCGGGGCGAGGCGTTGGCCGATCGCTTGAAAAACGGCGGCATTTCCAATGAGTGAGAATACGACCAAGGTCGCGACCACAAAAGGAATCACGAAAATTCCCAGCACGGTGATTAGCAGGAGAAAACAAAACAAGGCCGCTGCCGGAACAATTGCAAAACCGGACAACAAGGAAGCAGGTGCGCGCTCCTGCAGGACTTTCCCGGTGTCGGCCAGAAGCCTGGGGAATAGCGCGCCGACGCCCAAGCAAAACGCAAGAACGAACAGCGCGCCAAACCATGAGGTAAAGGAATCTGGCGACATCGGGCGCAGGAGGAGGATTGTCCCGGAAAACCATTTATCGAATCCGAGGAGGGTATCGGGTGGAAAAAGATCCATATTGATTCGCTCGCCGTTTACGTGGACATCGGAAGAGCCGGAAACGGTGGAAACGACGGAAACAAAATCACCATTTATCACGGTTCCTGGTGAAAAACGCATTTTCGAAGCGACGCTCACTGCGTCGCCGTTAATTGTTCCAGAGATATCGGCGTCGCTTCCGACCAGGACGCAATCCCCGTTCACCGTTCCGTCAATCTTTGCATGACCGCGGACCAGTACCAAGTCACCGGAAGTCGACTCACCTCTTTCCAGTACGAAATTTTGTCCCGTAACGACATTGCCTTCATGTTTGTGACCTCCGATCTCCCAGCTCTTTTCGCTATGGCCGGAGGAAATTCGTATTGGGATCGCTCGGCCAGCGAACCATTCTGCCGCTCGATGCCAATGGCCGATCGCTTCGAGCTCCGGAGATTGACTGACACGTTCGCTGGCGGTTGCCTGAAGCAGCGTCACGCCCAAGACCCCTGCCGCAAAAATCATTTTCACGATTTTGTCGTAGCCAATCGTTGGACGGTAGAGGCGGCTACGATACAGATGCCATAACTCGCCACCGTAACCGCCAGGATAACCAGCCAGAGCGGTGTTTGAAAAACTCGAGCCGAGTCGAGAATCGTTACGGCGATATCCAAGATCTCTGCCGTAACTCGAAAGAGCGGAGACAAAGCGACTACTGAAGAGAATAACCGAGCCGGATTCAACCAAAACAGCAGAATCAACAGAGCCATTGACAGTCCCAGGCTTAAATTGCGGATCAGTGTCCAATGTTCTCGCCAGAATCTGATCCATATTGGTTGCGTAGCACGTTCCTGGACCCGCTTCATTATTGTTGGAAGCAGGCTTTTCGGAGCGCTCAGATCCGGCAGATTCCGTAGCTCTTCGTCTAACCAGTCGTGATCACTCATGTCGGTCTCCAATCAATTTGCGTAGCGTTTCTCGGCCCCGATGAATGTCCGTTTTCACTTTGGCGAGCGAGATGCCCAATTTGGCTGCGATTTCGTCATAACTCAGATCCTGAAAATGGAACAGGACAAGTGGCACTCTCTGCGCAGCCGGTAATTTCTGAATCGCTATTTCGAGAAGCTCGCGTCGATCATCGGATTTCTCCACCGGTGCAGCCAATTCCGGTTCATCTTCCTGTTCAGAGAAAAAACGCCAGCGGGCGCGATAGCGGTTAAGGTGATTGATCGACAAGTTGGTCGCGACGGTCTTTAGCCAACCGCCGATTGATTGGCTCTGCTGGAGATCCGCAAACCGGTCATATGCCTTAATAAACACTTCTTGAGTAATGTCCTCTGCGTCTGCCACGCTGCCGACAATTCTAGCCGCGACCGAAAATACCATATTCTGGTAGTTTCGAACCAGCGTCTCGAACTCCTGGACTTGCGCCATCGTGGTCTCGAGTCCGCAGAGAGGCTGGCGATGGTATCCGGCCAGCGGCAAGGTTGCGGTACTAACCATTATCGTGAGAATCGTTGCCGCAACCGGTTAAATAGCGAGAAAACTTATTTGGCGAATACATTCCACTGCCGTTAGCATAGCCCAGCCGCAGAACCAGATTGCGATCAGGACTTCGGTTCGGCTGGTAGATTGATACTCTTTGACCCGTCCGACGCTTCTGGCAGCGACCGGCGACGGAAAATATACGATTTTATTTGTCATGTTCACACCCTGGTTAATTCAACCAGATGACACGCTCGGCATGGGAAAAGTTGCAGGTTTCTCTGGGGCGAGGGCTATTGGCCGGAGCGCTTGAATCGATTGGTCGCATTATTGCTACATAAGTCTGAGCGTTGGCCGGCTGAGCTGGCTGAGCCGCCGGCACCGGGGCTTTGCTGATCTGGCGGATGCATTCAGCTGCGGTGAGCAGCGTCCAGCCACACAACCAGATTGCGATCAGCATTTCAGCTCGAGCCGTCGGCCGGTACGCGGTAATCCGGTTGACGGGTCGGTTGACGGTTGCGGACGGGAAACGGACAATCTTATCTTTCATTTACCTCCTCCTGTTCAAGGAGAGGACACATGCGGAGGGGCAGAAGTTGCAAACGCGACAACGCTAGAAACCGTGAGAGGTGATTAGTACATCAAATAGCGTCCCGCTAGTCGGTGGAGATAGGAAAGCGTTCGGCGTTTGGCGGTCGGCGTTTTCCGTTCCCGGCGCTCGCGGCGATGTCGGCGTTCTCGGCGTTTCCTGGAGAGTGATTCGTGATTGGTGGCAATACCAGCACGAAGCGCAGCGAGATTTTAGCCCGGGCTAGTTTTTGCAGCTCTTCGGGCCGCATATTAGTCACAGCCAAGGTACGCCAAACGCTGATACGCCTGTACCGGCGTTCCATTTTGTCATCCGCCTCCCTCTCACCAATCACCTCTCACTTTTCACCGTCTGCAGTTCCCGGCGTTCTCACCGCTTAGCGTTGTTCCAACCGACTCCTGGCTTCTAAATTCTGGATTCTGATTTAGGTTCGCACATGACGCTCCAAGAAAAGATCGATTCGGATCTAAAAGAGGCGATGAGGGCTAAAGAAGCAGAACGGCTATCCGTACTTCGTATGGTTAAATCGGCTATGATGAACGCTGTTATCGAAAAACACGGTGCCGGCGGCAAGTTGACAGACTCTGATGCGATCGTCGTCCTTCGGAAGCAAGTGAAACAGCGGCAGGACTCTGTAGCCGGATTTGAAAAAGGAGGTCGTCCGGAACTGGCGGAAAAGGAGCGGAGAGAGATTGGGATCCTTTCGGGCTATTTGCCACAGCCGTTGACGGCTGAAGAGGTGGCCAGCATAGTGCAGGCAGCGATTACCGAAACCGGAGCATCATCCAAGGCGCAAATGGGTCAGGTGATGAAGATTGTGAACGAGAAAACAGCCGGACGAGCGGATGGGAGAACCTTAAGCGAAGTGGTCCAGAAGGCGTTAAGCTAATTATTATTATTTCTACGGAATGATTCACGAGTATCGGGTTCGATCCAGCGCCCTCTGAACTAAGAGGGTTGGTATGCCATGACATCCGCGATTGTCGTTGCCGCTGGGACTAGCCAGCGGATGGGATTTGATAAGCTGACAGCCAAATTGGCTGGTTGTCCGGTATTTATTCGTACGCTCCAACGATTCGAAATTTGTTCGGAGGTGAAAGAAATAATCCTGGTGGTTCATCCAGAGCGCTTGAAGCAGTTCGGCTCACTGATTGCGGATTTCGGTCTAAGCAAAGTCAATCGAGTAGTGGCGGGAGGAGAGCAGCGGTATCTCTCAGTGGCTGCTGGTCTACAGGCGACAAGCTTAACGGCTGATTTAGTTGCAGTTCATGACGGTGCGCGACCGCTCATTTCTCCAGAGGTAATCTCGCTGGCCATTCGGGAGGCCCGCGAATGCGGTGCGGTCTCAGTGGCGGCCCCAATTGTCGAAACGCTAAAGCGGGCTGACGAAGACCAGCGCGTAGTGGGCAGCGTGGAAAGATTCGGTTTGTGGACGATGCAAACTCCCCAAGTCTTCCGGCGCGAGTGGCTGATCCGAGCGTACGAGACGGTGCTGGCCGGCGGCATTTCAGTTACCGATGAGGTTTCGGCTGTCCAGACCGCAGGTTTTCCAGTGAAGCTGTTGACGAATCCAGGTTGGAACCTAAAGATAACCTACCCAAGAGACCTAGATTTGGCGGAAATCTTGTTCAATTTGGAATCTAGTAATGTGTGATAAAGAGTGGGACTGTTCTAACTTGTCCCACTCGATGACCGTCTGATGCTTTATCGAACCAGTAGACTAAAAAACGGGGTGCGTATCGCTACATGCGAGATGCCTCAGATGAAAAGCGTCAGCGTTGGCGTTTGGGTGGGAGTTGGAGGTCGACACGAACCCGAGCGGCTGTGCGGGATCTCTCATTTTTTGGAGCACCTTTTGTTCAAAGGAACCAAGACGAGAACTGCTCGCAACCTGACGGAGTCGATCGAAGGATTAGGTGGATTTATCAATGCTTTTACCACCGAAGATCACACCTGCTTTTACGCAAAGGCGGCCGCACAGCACCTTCCGGTTTTAGCGGAAATTCTGATGGACATGTTCCGGAACTCGCTGTTTGCCGAGACCGAGATCGAGCGAGAACGAGATGTTATTCGAGAAGAAATTTTAATGTACCGGGATCAACCGGCGCAATTTTCACAAGAGTTATTGAGCGAGGCGATTTGGCCATCTCACGCCTTGGGCCGGCCTTTAACCGGTTCGATGGAATCGATTGCAAGAATCCAACGATCCGAGTTGCTCGAATACGTAGGGCGCAATTACAACGGTAACAGCACAGTGGTTACGGTGGCCGGAAGGTGCCGCCACGACGACGTGGTTGACATCTTCAGGAGCGGCTTGGAAGATCTTCCGGCCGGGGAAGCTCCGCAGTTTGAACCCTGGAATGGTTCAAAAAGGAACAAACGTCTGATTGTAGCTACGGAGGACACGGAGCAGACCCATCTTGCGCTCGGTTATCATGCGATTAGTCGAACGGATGATCGGAGGCATGCGCTGAAATTGCTCAGTGTCATTCTTGGCGAAAACATGAGCTCGCGGTTGTTTCAGCAGCTACGCGAGCGTTATGCTTTCTGTTATTCGATTAACAGCGGTACCCTGGTGTTAGAGGACTCCGGTCTGGTAAGCATCTGTGTCGGGCTTGAATCAGTCAAACTGCGAAGAGCGTTACGGGCAATTAATCGGGAGTTGGAAAAGTTCCTGGAGCGGCCGCCGACCAAGAGAGAGCTGCGGCAGGCGCAGGAGTACACATTGGGCCAGAATGAGCTCAGCCTGGAAAGCACGACCAACCAGATTATGTGGATGGGCGAATCGCTGATTGCCTACGATTACGTAATCGACCCGGAAGAGGTACAAACTAAGGTAAAGAGCGTCACTCCTGAGAGTGTTCAATCGGTGGCTCGCCTGTGCTTTAGTCCCGAGCGTATGGGAATCGCGGTAGTCGGCGCGGTGAAAGAAGACAAGGTCCAGCGCTGGCTGTCGGAAAACGAGATGTGAGAGGAGCGTGTGCGGGAAAGTGCGAACTTTCCGACTCCGGATGGAGCGCTCCAGATGCGTGCTTCTGCAGCAAATCTTTCTGCCCTCCACTTGATGCCCGGGCGGAACCGGATTAGCGTCATATTTCTTCTGATTTCATGAACGTCGAAGTAGAACAGTTACCGAATTGCCTAGCGTCAATGCACGTGGAGCTCCCGCCGGAGCGGGTGAAGCAGGAGTGGAACGAAATTGTAAAAGGGTTCCGCCAGGCTGCGCGTGTTCCGGGGTTTCGACCGGGTAAAGCACCCCAAAATGTAGTGGAAGCTAAGTACCGGAAAGAAATTCAGGAAGAGCTCACGCGTAAGCTTGTCCAAGAGACCACCAGAGAAGCGATCAAGGAAAAAGGACTCAAGGTCTTATCGGTATCAAATGTCGACGATGTCGAGTTTACGCCGGAACGCAGTATGCGTTTTACCGCCACCCTTATAACGACTCCCGAGTTTGAGTTGCCCGAATACAAAGGTATCCAGGTCAAGGTCCCGGGCACGGAAGTCACTCCGGAGGAAGTGGACTCCGCTTTGGATCGGCTGCGGGAACGTCACGCCACGTTTAGCGAACTGGAAGGTCAGGCGCTGGAAACTGGTAGTTTTGCCGTGATTGACTTTACGACGGTGGTAGACGGACAGCCTCTATTGGAAGCGTTTCCGGATGCGCCGAAAATGCTGAGTGGTAATAACGATTTCTGGATTCGGGCAGAGGACGACATCCTGTTGCCGGGATTTGGACCGTCTCTGATGGGGATGCAGATTGGCGAGATCCGAGAATTTGATTTGCCGGTTCCAGACAAGTTTCCGACTGCCAGTTTAGCGGGAAAATTGATTCATTTCCGAGTCACTTTGAAAGCGCTGAAAAAAATGGATCTACCGGAGCTGAATGACGAGTTTGCCAGCCAGGTGGGCGAGGGTTTAACGGTGGAGAAATTGCGCGACTTGGTACGAGCGAGGTTGCAGGAAGAGCGGGCGAAAGAGATAAATGCGCAAAAACGGACTCAGATCGTCGATTACTTGGTGAAAAACGTTGAGTGCGAATTGCCGCAAACTTACGTGAGAGACGAAACGCGACGCATCATGTCCGAGATCGTCGAGCATAACCAGCAAAGGGGAGTCAGCGAGGAATTGTTGCGGGAGAGCGGAAAGGAGATCGTGGATACGGCTTCGCGCAGCGCCAAGGACCGGCTCAAGGCGAGCTTTATTTTGACTCGAATCGGTGAAAAGGAAGAAATTGAGGTAACCGCGAATGATCTGAAAAAGCGAGTGGCAGAACTTGCGACCCAGTATCGTATGACTTTTGAGAAAGCGATGTCTGAACTCGATCGGAAAGGTGCCATTCCGCAGATCTGTGAAGAGATCCAGATCGGTAAGGTCCTTGATTTCCTAACCTCGAATGCTACCGTCGATGACAGCTCGGGAACCGCCTAAGAAGCTGCTTTAGAAGACCAAGCGAATGTCCAACCGCGTTTACACTCCGCACAGCAACTACTACCCTCCGACAGTCATCGAACGGGACGGCAACCAGGAAAGAGGGTATGACATTTATAGCCGATTGCTCAAAGATCGCATCGTTTTCATCGGCACTCCGATCGATGATTTCGTAGCAAACAGCGTTGTTGCCCAACTCCTGTTTCTGCAGATGCAGGATCCGAAGCGTGATATTAATCTTTACATTAATTCTCCGGGCGGCTCCGTTACCGCCGGTCTGGCAATTTACGATACGATGCAGTTCGTGACCTGCGATGTTGCTACCTATTGTATGGGTATTGCGGCGAGCATGGGAGCCGTTTTGCTGGCGGCTGGTACTCAGGGAAAACGTTACGCTTTGCCGAACTCGGATATCATGATTCACCAGGTTTCCGGCGGGGCTCAGGGTACTGCCAGCGATGTGGAGCGAACGGTCGAATGGATGTTCAAGATCAAGCGGCGGCTGATCCACATTCTGTCGGCTCACACCGGCAAGTCAGACGAACAGGTGCAGATTGATTCAGATCGAGATTACTGGATGTCCGCCGATGAGGCCAAGGCCTACGGGTTAGTCGACGAGGTTGTAAAGTCCCGCAAAGATATTAGGGCGGATCTACTTCCACAGAACAGCGGGAGTGTGGTAACCTCCTGAAGTTCGTGAAATTCTGTTGCTGACGTAAGATGGCCCGGGCTTCCAATCTCACCATGTGTTCTTTCTGTGGCAAAAGCCATGCGGAGGTGCGCAAGCTTATTGCCGGACCGGGTGTCTATATTTGCGACAATTGTATCAACGTCTGCAAGGGCATCCTTGATAAGGAGCTCAACGAGGACGCCCGTCGGCAAACGACAACTCTCCGCGTACCGAAGCCGGCGGAAATCCGGCGGCAACTTGATCAGTACGTGATTGGTCAGGAAGGTGCCAAGAAGGTGCTTTCGGTAGCGGTACACAACCACTACAAACGCATTTTACACTCCGGCGGGGGGAAGGATTTGGCGCTAGATCCTTACGCCGATGTGGAAATTGAGAAGAGCAATATTCTTCTCATTGGCCCGACCGGCTGCGGGAAAACGCTGCTGGCACGTACACTGGCTCGCATCCTCGATGTGCCATTTTGTATCGCTGATGCTACGACTCTGACGGAGGCGGGTTACGTTGGAGAGGATGTCGAAAACATCATTTTGCGGTTGCTGCAAAATGCCGACTACGATGTAAAGCGGGCCGAAATCGGAATCGTCTATATTGACGAAATCGATAAGATCGGCCGCAAAACGGATAATGTCAGTATCACGCGCGACGTCTCGGGCGAAGGAGTGCAGCAGGCGCTGCTCAAAATTCTTGAAGGCAGTAGTTGTAACGTACCTCCCCAAGGCGGTCGCAAGCATCCCCATCAAGAATATATCCAGGTAAATACCGAGAAGATTTTGTTTATCTGCGGAGGTGCTTTTGTCGGTCTCGATCGGATTATCAATAAACGGCTAGGTAATCGAGTTCTCGGATTTCAGGCAGCGATGTCTAGTGCAGCTTCGGTGCAAATGCACGAGGCGCTGCGGCATACCGAACCCGAAGATCTCCTCTCGTTCGGTATGATTCCCGAGTTCATCGGGCGACTGCCCGTCGTATCAGCCTTGGATGCTTTGACCGAAGACGAGCTGATGCTGATTTTGACCGACACACGGAACGCGATGGTCAAACAGTATACTAAGTTATTGGCGATGGAAGGAGCCAATCTGGTCGTAACGAAAGATGCCCTGCGAGCCATGGCGCAACAGGCTGCCACCAAAGGGACTGGAGCTCGGGCTCTTCGCACAATGTTTGAGAAAATAATGTTGGATGTGATGTACGATGTCCCCAGTCGTGAAGATGTTGCCGACGTCGTCATTAATCGCGCGGTAGTAGAAGGTAAGCGTGCGCCTCTGATTCGTCGCAAACAGGATAAGGACGCGGCGTGAGATCCGGGTGCATTGCACCGGAACTTGGGCAGCATTCGAATTTCTGTTCCGTGCGTTGTTCGCTCGCAATTGATAGATTACTTTCGGGTGAACCGCCTTCGCGGCAGTTCAAACGGTAGAAATTCGTTTGTTTGAACTCACATGGCCCAGTTCGAGCATACCCGACGGTGGATTGCGATAGCGTGCGGGTTTGTCCTGTTTTCCGGCTGTCAAAAGTCTCCCGCGATTAGTGATGAGGAACTCACTCACCGGTTGGTCGGTACCTGGATTACTGACGAATCAGGAGGCAACTATCGCTTCTACGGTGAGAACAGTTTCCATCGCGACGGCATGCACTCGGCCGATGAAGTGATGCACGCTGATGGTGGCACCACAAAGTGGACCTTTTCCGGTATGTGGGATGTACGTGGCGGAAAGTTGCTTGCATCCGGCGAAGTCTTCCGAAGCGACTCCGCGGCAGTTGAGACCTACCAGGTCGAAGAAAAAATCGAGAGTCTAACCAGCGACGAATTAGTGCTCGTCAGCGCGAATGGGACCAGGCTGGTTCGGCATCGCAAGAGATGATTGGGAACCCACTCGCTTCGATCGAGACGTGTGCTAGGGTGCTGCCGGAATTATGCGCAAGTTTTCGTTAGTAGCTTTGGCGCTACTAGTCTGTTTTAATTTGGCGGTCGGGTACAAAGTCCTGACGGGCAGCGCATCCGCTGAATCGAGCGAGACCGAGTACAACAATCTTTCCGTCTTTACCCGTGCTCTTCAGCTGGTCCGTCAAGACTATGTCGACGAGAACAAAGTCGCGTTGAAAGACCTCACGTATTCGGCTCTGCGCGGCATGCTTAACAGCTTGGATCCGCACAGCCAGTTCATGGAGCCGACGGACTTCAGGGACATGCAGGATGACACCCGCAGCGAATTTGGGGGTCTCGGGATCATTGTCTCGACCAAAGATGGAATTATTACTGTCGTCACTCCAATGGAGGATACTCCTGGGTTCCGGGCGGGGATCATGCCGGGAGATGAGATCTTGCGGATCAACGGAAAGGTGACTGATCGAATGAGCCTGCAAGACGCGCTCAACCAGCTCAGAGGAGAACCGGGCCAACGCGTGACGTTAACAATTTATCGCCCGTCGTCCAAAGAAACGAAGGAATTCAATCTGCAGCGCGAAATCATCAAGGTGGCGAGCGTAAAGGATTCAAAGATTCTTGATCCAACGGCTACCG
>Ga0209217_1000512_pt1 | contig 10845 bp, 9 predicted proteins | sample JacPinW_OM3H0_M2_FD_187957 | JGI IMG/M metagenome (GOLD analysis project Ga0209217, IMG submission 187957) | Forest soil microbial communities from Algoma, Ontario, Canada - Jack Pine, Ontario site 1_JW_OM3H0_M2 (SPAdes) (version 2) | ecosystem: Environmental > Terrestrial > Soil > Boreal...
GACTCGTGGTTGGATTTGCGGCAGAGACCGAGCAAATCATTGAGCACGCCAAGGCCAAGCTGGCGCGCAAGGGTTGTGACTGGATGGTTGCGAATGACGTATCTACCGCATCGGGGGTGATGGGCGGCGATTGCAATACGGTCCACCTCATAACTGCAAACGGGGTCGAGTCCTGGCCGCCGCAGTCAAAGGAAGCGGTGGCGCGTGCGCTGGTCGCCCGGGTCGCGGATGCCCTGGCTGGAGCACCGTCGTGAACAGAATCGACGTTCGCCTCGTGCGGCTTGCGCACGCGTCCGGCCTTCCCCTTCCGGCATATCACAGCGAATTGGCGGCCGGCCTTGATCTGATGGCAGCTGTGCCGGATGATGCGCCGATTAGCATCCGGCCGGGAGAACGCGCCCTTATTCCTACCGGCCTGGCCCTTGCCCTTCCTGCCGGGATTGAAGGACAAATCCGGCCACGCTCGGGGCTGGCCCTGAGCAGCGGCGTCACCGTGCTCAACTCCCCGGGGACGATTGATGCCGATTACCGTGGAGAACTGCGCGTTCTTCTTGCGAACTTCGGTTCCGATGTGTTTGTGGTGGAACGCGGCACACGGATTGCGCAATTGGTATTCGCAACAAGCATGCAGGCGATTCTCTGCGAGGTCGAAAGCTTGGCCGAAACCACCCGCGGAGTTGCGGGATTTGGTTCTACCGGCACTGGGCGGGAGAGGCGGGCTGACTGATGGCCAAGTACCGTCGCAGGAAAATCCAGCACCGCCGGGGGGGAGCGACTGTCCGCCCACGCCGGGTCTTGCGCATGCCGCTCCTCGCTCGCAAAGGGGTGCTGGCGATTGCCGCGGTGCTCGAAGTTGCCGTCCATGGCACCTCCAAGCCGGTGAGCGCGGAGGTGCTCGCCGAGCGCTATGGTTTGCCCACGCGCCACCTCGAGCCTCTGCTGCAGGCGCTCGTGCGAGAGGGTATCCTCCGGGGCATTCGCGGACCCCGGGGCGGATATCACTTGGGACGTCCGGGAAACACCATTACGGTCGAGCGCATATTGCGGACGGTTCGAACCACCGAAGATGGGCACGAAATCTCGCTTGCGAGCTCGCAGTTGCTGAGCAAGGTTGTTGTACCTGCGCTGGGCAAGATAGAAGACGCCTTCTCGGCCGCCCTCGCCCGCATCAGCATCGCCGATCTCACGCGCTCCGCCGAAAAGTGGACGAGATTGCCTCCGCCCGGGCGTGCCAAGCGCGCCCGCCGCACCAGGGCATAACATTTTATGCATCCAGCCTCGAGCCGGGTGCGCCGCTCCGAAGAACGCGTGAACTAAGTTTTCTTCGCGGCCCGCTGCTCCAGCTTCTTCTTCAGCCCGGGGTAGGCGCGTAGCGCATTCGCTTCGAAAATCTTCTTTCTGTCCTCGGATGAAAGCCGGGGCGCATGATCGACATAGCGCTTTGTGTCGTCGAACTCATGTCCTGTCTGCGGGTCGATCCCGCGCACCGCGCCTACCATTTCGGAGGCGAACAGGATGTTCCCGACAGGCACGACTTCAGTAAGAAGATTGACGCCGGGTTGGTGGTACACGCAAGTATCGAACCAGACGTTGTCTTTCATCATCTCGTCGAGCGGGGGCCGTTTGTTGTTGAGCGCAAGGCCGCGATACCGTCCCCAATGGTAGGGCACGGCGCCTCCTCCGTGGGGGATGATCAGCTTCAGGGTCGGAAAATCCTTGAACAGGTCGCCCATGATGAGCTGCATGAAGGCGGTGGTGTCGGCATTGATGTAGTGCGCACCGGTCCCATGGAAGCACGGATTGCAGGACGCGCTGACGTGGATCATTGCCGGAACGTCAAGCTCGACCATCTTCTCGTAGAATTTGTACCACCAGCGGTCAGTCAGGGGCGGGGTGGTCCAGTAACCGCCGGACGGATCGGGATTAAGATTGCACCCTACAAAACCGAATTCGGTCACGCACCGCTCGAGCTCATCGATGCAGCTGTCGGGCGAAACTCCCGGCGATTGCGGCAATTGGCATACGCCAATGAAATTGTCGGGGTACAGGGTGCAGACGCGATGGATCATCTCATTGCACAGCTGCGACCAGGCAAGACTTACGCTGAAATCGCCGATGTGGTGACTCATCCCCATCGCCCGCGGGGAAAAAATCGTGATGTCGGTGCCGCGCTCGCGCTGCAGTTTGAGTTGGGCGCCCTCAAGACTCTCCCGGATTTCATCGTCACCGACCTTGAGCGAAGCGTTTGAGGGCTGCTTGGAAGGCGTCTTCAGATTATCGATCTGCTCCTTGCGCCATCGCAGCAGATCCTTCGGCTCCGTCGTATAGTGGCCGTGACAATCGATGATCATGACACCGTCGGGGCGAGGGGTGGGAGAAAAGGGGACCCGATGCTAAGGACCGCGCTTCGGGATTGTCAAATGCTTCCAGACCGCGACGGTTCGGTTCTCAATGCGCCAATGTGACAGGGAATTGGGATTCTGCGCCAGTAATCAAGATTCAGGTGAGAGGAACAAAGTCGTACTCACCGAGGCCCTGGAGAACGAGAAACACGGCAGATGTTTTTCCGGCATTGGTGACGAGGTGTGGCCGCTTCGGTGGAATCGAAAAGGTCTGGCCCCGTTCGACCAACGCCTGCTCTTTCGGGTCTTGGAGAAAGATGCGGATCGCACCCTCGATGACGTAGAAAGTGTCGTGAACATTGTTGTGGTAATGCCAAGGAACTTTCTGGGTGGGGCTGATCTGCAACTCGGCAATGCGGAAGCCCGGACGCGCAGCGTGATACGCTCGGCGCTCGACCTCATACAGCCCGCTGGCATCCTTCACCGCAGCCATGGCTATGCCGTAAGCACCTCCATGATGTGCCCGTTCGGATCGCAAAAATAAAAGCCCCGTCCGCCGCGACGCCGATTGATCTTCATGTCGTCCAGGGAACGCGGTCCGCTGCCATACGAAATTCCCTCAGCGCGCACTCGTTCGTAAATTCCGTCAAACTCCGCCTCATCGACCTTGAAGGCATAGTGATGACTCTCGAACTGAGTGTCATCATCGAAGTCCAGGGTAAGGCTGTCGTTGATTTGCACCGGAGCAAAGTGTGATACCGCGCCACCGTAATGCAGACCCAAAATTCGGGCCAGGAACCGGGCCGATGCTTCCTTGTCGTGAGCGGGAACGATGGTATGGTCGAGTACGATAGCCATGGGGCCTGCGCCTTCCTCCTGGTTCTTTGAAGATAGGAAGTGCTGCGACAAGATGATAGCCGTTGGCTTCCGTCCAGGCCCGAATGATGCGGCAAGATTGAGCTTACCGGATCTCACATCGTAGAATTTCACACCGCACGTACCGATCGCAAGGAGCACCATGGCAGACATTCCGCGTCTCAACGGCGTCATCCGCGCCCTGGAATCCGGCAAGCCGGCATTCACATCTTTCTGCCAGGCCGATCCGGAGACCGCTATTGCAATGGCCACGGCCAAGTACGACGGCGTCGTCTTCGAGATGGAGCACAATCCATGGGATATAAGGGCACTGCGGGATAGCCTGCAGTACATGCTCAACCGCGCCCAGATCGTGAAGGCCGCCTCGCCCGCGCCTGGCGTCACCCCGATGGTGCGGATTCCACCGAATGGATCCGAGAAGGCGCAGTTTCACGCCAAGCAGGCGCTGGACCTCGGTGTCTACGGCATCGTTTGGCCGCACATCTCTTCCATCGAGGAAGCCTGCAACGCGGTGGCTGCGTGCCGATACCCGCGCCTGAAGACCGCCCCGGCTTATGAGCCTGCCGGCATACGAGGGGACGGTCCAACCGCCGCTGTGCGCTACTGGGGGCTCTCCCAACGCGAGTATTATGACCGTGCGGATGTCTGGCCGCTCAATCCCAGGGGCGAGATCTTCGTGATCCTCATGATGGAGGATACCCGCGGTATTGAGGGGCTCCCGGAGATCCTGAAGAAAGTCCCCGGGATAGGCGCAATCTTGATTGGAGAGGGCGATCTCTCCCAGGAGCTAGGCTATCCCAGGCAGTATGAGCACCCCGAAGTCTTGAAATGGATGGCGCGCGTTGTGAACACCTGCAAGGAGCACAACGTGGTCGTCGGTCACCCCCATGTCGACGCAAGTAATGTCGAGCGCGTCCTAGCCGAGGGCTATCGCTTCCTGATGGCGGCGCCTGTGCGCAGCTACCCCGCTCTGGAAAAGGGATTGAAGCTGGCCGGGCGGTAGAGGAGGGTCGACCGACGGCGGCGGACTGAGAAGTGAGGGACACGAGCGCACTGCCGTCACCATGTCCTGGGATCCTTCGTCTGTCCTTTGTTGTCAGTCCTCCGACTCGTTCACGATCTGGACTCTTACCACTGGATTCGCGTTGGAGGTAAAGTGCCTTGATTCGCGCAGGCTTATCGGCGGAACAGGCCAGCCGCCATATGACCCTGCGAAGCCGGCGGTCTTCGATCCCGGCAAATGCGGCGATTGGGGGCAAGCGGGATGCCGGACACGATCCGGACCACCGTGGACAGCTTGGGAGCTCGTCCGCAGCAAAGCGGATTGCTTGTAGTCCTTACGATAGCGATTGCTGGGTCGTGTTCTTTTGCGGCCGGGCCCGCCGAGGCGGCTGGCCCGAGATTCGAAGGCTCTACCGTTGGCGCGTATATCTCCGCGCTCCTGCTGCTCGATCGGCATGAGATTGCCGCCCTGGCGCTAACGCTGGGCGTTCTGTGCTTTGCCGTCGTTACCGCAATTCTGCTCGTGCGCACGCGCCGACGGCTTGCCGCGATGGCGGCATCTGCACGCGACGAGGCAATGGCGTCCCGCGCCGCGATCGATCGGGCATACGCGCTGCTCCTGTCTGAGCCGCAGATCCTGATCGTTTGGTCGACGGGGACGGAGGAGCCCGAAATTATCGGCGATGCCCCCCGTGTGACCGGTGCCGGCGTTCGCCAGCGCGTTTTATCGTTTGGCAGCTGGCTTGAACCGCAAGCCGCGCAGGACATGGAGCGTTCGGTCGATGCTTTGCGTGCTCGCGCCGCAAGCTTTGCGATGACGGTCGCGACGTTGTCCAACCACGTCGTGGAAGCCGAAGGCCTGGTCGTCGGCGGGCGCGCCATAGTGCGACTGCGCGAGCTGAGCGGGATCAAGTACGAGCTGGCCGAATTGACGCAGCGCCATCGCAAGCAGATCGAAGACGCGGCAGCCATGCGCGCGCTCATCGAGGCAATTCCTGCACCGGTTTGGCACCGGGACAGTTCGGGCAAGCTCGTCTCCGCTAATCAAGCCTACGCCCGCGCGGTCGAGGCGAGGACCGTCGAAGAGACCGTTGAACAAGGAATCGAACTGTTCGACCATGCTGCGCGCTCGGAACTCCGTAATGCGCATGACTCGGCACAGCCCTATTCCGGGCGGCTTGCCGCCGTTGTAGCGGGAGAGCGCCGGACGCTGGACGTGATATCCGTGCCGGTTGGCGGCGGCAGCGCCGGGATTGCCATCGATACAACGGAAGTGGAGGTCATGCGCGCCGAGCTCCGGCGCATGGTGGATGCCCATCGCCGCACGCTGGATCAGCTGGCGACCGGGGTCGCCATCTTTGGGTCCAATCAACGACTGAGCTTCTATAATGCCGCGTACCGCTCGCTATGGGACCTCGACGTTGAGTTCCTCAACGGAGGACCGACCGATTCGGCTGTGCTTGACCGGTTGCGCGCTGCCCGAAAACTTCCCGACGAGCAGGATTTCCGGCAATGGAAAAGCGCATTGCACGAGGCCTACCGGGCAGTCGAGGCGAAGGAGCACACGTGGCATCTCCCCGACGGGCGGACGATGCGAGTGGTCACGACTCCTAATCCCGAGGGCGGAGTTATTTATCTGTTCGAAGACGTGACGGAACGGCTTGATCTGGAACGGCGTTACGACGCGCTCATTCGGGTGCAAGGGGAGACCCTGGATAATCTCACGGAGGCGGTGGCAGTTTTTGGCAGTGACGGGCGGATGCGGCTGCATAACCCGGTCTTTGCCCGCATGTGGCGGCTCGACGCCGAGATTCTTGCGCGACGGCCGCACATCGAGACGGTGAGCACCGCCTGCCGCCCGTTGCATGGCGACCATCCGATCTGGCAGCGGCTGCGTGCGATGATCACCGCCATCGAGGATCGCGAACCGGTGATCGGGCGCATCGAACGCGGCGACGGCAACGTTGTCGATTGCGCCACCATGCCGCTGCCTGATGGGGCCACCCTGCTCACGTTCCAGGATGTCACTGATACGGTCAACGTCGAGCGCGCGCTGCGTGAGCGAAATGAGGCATTGGAAGCGGCGGACAGGCTCAAGATCGATTTTGTCCACCACGTGTCGTATGAGCTGCGCTCGCCACTCACCAACATCATCGGGTTTGCGTATTTCCTGGGCGACCCTCTTACCGGACCACTCACCGATAAACAGCGGGAATATCTGAGCTACATCACCGTATCCACCAATGCGCTGCTCGCCATCATCAACAACATCCTGGATCTCGCGACCATCGATGCCGGAGCGATGACGCTCAATCTGGGGCCTGTGGATGTCTGCAAGACCATGGAGGCAGCCGCCGAAGGGGTGCAGGACCGACTGATCAAGAATGGGATCAGGCTTGAGATCCGCGCTACCCCGGATATCGGCAGCTTCATCGCGGACGAGCGGCGCGTCCGCCAATCCCTATTCAATCTGCTCGCGAATGCCGTGGGCTTTTCGCCTGCCGGGGAGACCGTTACGTTGACCGCCCAAAGGCTCAAGGATGCCCTCGTATTCTCGGTCACCGACCGCGGGCCCGGTATTCCCGCCGATGTACAGGACAAGGTATTCGATTGGTTCGAAACTCATTCTCTCGGCTCGCGCCATCGTGGTACGGGACTGGGTCTTTCGCTGGTGCGCTCGTTCGTCGAGCTGCATGGTGGTTCCGTTACGCTGGAATCCATCCTCGGACGCGGCACCACTGTGACCTGCATATTCCCCCTCGATCATCGCGCCGAGCGATCTGCGGCTTGATATCGGCGGTGGCCGCGATGCTGCTGACTACGTTAGGCACTTCGAGCTTTTCGGTAGCCTTGCCGGACGAGCACGCCACCCAGCGGCTTGGCGTCGATATCGCCAACTCGCTTGAGCCCGGCGATCTTGTGACCCTGTCGGGCGACCTCGGCGCGGGCAAGACAACGTTCGCCCGTGCGGTCATTCGCTACCTGGCGGGCGACCCGTCGCTCGAAGTGCCAAGCCCGACCTTCACGCTCATGCAGAGCTATGATCTGCCGCACTTTTCGCTCGTGCATGCCGACCTCTACCGGCTGTCCGGTTCGGCGGAGCTTGCCGAGCTTGGCTTCGATGACTTGCCCGAGGGAGCGGTTGTGTTGCTGGAATGGCCCGATCGCGCCGCCGGTTTTCTGCCGCCGGACCGCATCGATGTCGCACTCACGCTTGCGCCGAAGCTCAAGCTTGAATTCCGCCATGCGCGCGTGACCGGCTACGGCAAGCTCGGCCCGCGGGTGGACCGCATGGCGGCGGTCCGCCAGTTCATCGCCGAGAGCGGGTACAGCGATGCTTTGCGGGCAAGACTCAAAGGGGACGCTTCGACGCGAATCTACGAGCGCCTTGCGCTCGCAGACAAGCAGGTCATCCTGATGAATTCACCTCGCCGGAGCGATGGCCCCCCGGTGCGCGACGGCAAGTCCTACAATGAGATTGCGCATCTTGCCGACAGTGTGATTCCATTCGTGGCAATCGCCAATGGACTCCGCCAACACGGGTTCTCGACGCCTGAAATCTATCACGCAGACTTGGAGCAGGGGCTGTTGCTGCTTGAAGACCTCGGCGATGAACAAGTGGTGCAGGGCGACCCCCCGGCACCTATACGGGAACGTTATGAAACCGCCGTCGACGCTCTAATTGCGCTGCACGCGGAACGACTGCCGGACGTACTGCCAGTCGCGCCCGGGGTCGAGCACCGCATCCCGTATTACGATATGAATGCATTCCTGATTGAGGCCGAGCTGCTGCTCGATTGGTTTTTGCCGCGCCTGAATACCACGATGGCCGACAGCGAGCGGGATTCCTTTCGGGCGCTTTGGCGCGAGCTGCTGCAGCCGGCAATCGATGCACCACCGACCTGGGTATTGCGCGACTTCCACTCACCCAATTTATTGTGGCTGCCGCGCCGGCACGAAATCGCTCGCCTCGGAGTGCTGGACTTCCAAGACGCCGTCATGGGTCCTGCCGCATACGATGTCGCCTCTCTGCTCCAGGATGCCCGCGTGGATGTAGCCGAGCAAATGGAGCTGGCGCTGCTCGGACGCTATGTGCGCGGCCGGCGCCAAGCTGACCCGGAGTTCGACGCCGGCGGGTTCATCAAGGTGTACGTCACGGTTGCCGCGCAGCGCGCCAGCAAAATCCTCGGCATCTTCGCCCGTCTCGACATGCGCGACGGTAAGCCGCAATATCTCCGCCACATGCCGCGGGTGTGGGGCTATCTGCAACGCTCTCTCAGTCATCCCGCACTCGAGACCCTGAGCGCATGGTATATTGCCCACGTGCCGGCCTTGAACGCCATTTGAGGACGGGAGGGGCAGCACCGAGATGAGCGAATTGGCAGAAAGGATCGCTGGACCGACATGCGCCATGGTGCTCGCGGCTGGACTGGGCACCCGAATGAGGCCCTTCAGCGGTCGGATACCCAAGCCGTTGGTGCAAGTCGGCGGGAAGGCGCTCATCGATTACGTGCTCGATCGGCTCGCCGATCAGGGCGTCGCGCGCGCAGTCGTGAACGTCCATCATCTCGCCGATCAAATCGAGCGCCATCTGGCGTCCCGTCGGCAGCCACAGATCATTATATCGGACGAGCGCCGCGAGCTTCTGGGTACGGCGGGCGGCGTTATCAAAGCATTGCCGCAGCTGGGCGATAATCCATTCTTCCATGTCAACTCGGACACGATCTGGGTAGACGGGGTGAAGCCCAATCTGGCCCTGCTTGCCGGCGCCTTCGACTCGGCGCGGATGGACGCGCTGCTTCTTCTCGCGTCGAGCACGTCCAGCATCGGCTATGTCGGAGTCGGTGACTTCGCCATGACGCCCGATGGCAAGCTGGCGCGACGGGCCGAGCGGGAGATCGCGCCTTTCGTCTACGCCGGCGCAGCAATTCTCACGCCTGCTTTCTTCGCAGGGGTGCCGGGTGGGCCTTCGTCCATGTCGCCGCTATTCGATCGTTCCGCGCAAGCGGGCCGACTGTTTGGGGCTCGGTTGGAAGGCCTTTGGATGCATGTCGGCACGCCGGAGGCGGTCAAGGCTGCCGAAGCCGCGATTCTTGCAAGCGTCGCGTAGCCACGGCTCAGCCGCAAAGACAATTGAATTGAAGGCCAGGCGAGAGGCGCCCATTCGCGAGAGCCCGAGCGAAGCCCAGGGCGAGCGTCAGGCTTCCTCGTACAGGTGGTCTCCGCGGGAGAGGCGGGCCGCGATGTCCGCGGTCTGGAGCCAAGCACGTTCGGTCGGAGAGTGTGCCGCAAGATACCGCGCGACCGCCACGAGGATGTGCCGTCCCGGCGGCGTGTTGTTCCATTCCTTGAACTGACGCACGCCGGCCTCGAACATCTGGTAGGCGTGAAAGCCCGCGTCTTCGCGCAAAAGCGCGCGCGCCAGCGCGGCAATGATCAGCTCCGGCGGATGACCGAGCGTGAGATGGCGCGTCACGAGGCGTGCCGCTGCCTCGACCTGGTGCTGACGATCGAATGCATCCAGAAGCGACGCGCGGATCTCTTCGGGCTTCGACGGCAGCGCGTTTAGCCGGTCATTTCCTTCACCCGGCAGGCGCGCCGGCGGGACGTTCAGATAGCGAATGAGATAGATTGCGGCGGCGCCGTACAATACGCCGCGCGATGCCTCGGGGAAGCCGGCGACATTATGATCGCCCGCGATGCGCTTGAGGCCCTGATGCACCGCGTTGCAGTAGGTGAAGACGTGGTGCGCGGTGTCCCAGTCCCCGTGCTCATTCGCTGTCCCGAATTGTGCAACCCGCAGCGCCGCGGCATACGCAAGCGAGCGCCCGAGGTCATCGAGCGAGGCACCGTCGGAAATGGCACTCCCGAGCGCATCGAAGATCGTGCCCGGATCGTCGCCCAACAGAACCCGGGCCAGCTCCGCATGCTTCGACCAGTTCCCCCGATGTTGAGCCGCTGCGAAAAGCCTTGGCAGCTCGGCTGCGCCTTCCTCGCATCGCGCGATGAAGTCGATGGGCTGGCGCCACTCCGTCGATTCGTCAGCCCCGCGCGCCGCAACCATTTGTTCGATGACACTCGGAATGAGATCGCCCGCGTATTCCCATCCGATCAGGTCGAGACACTCGAAGGCTTTATTGATGAAATCGAGGGAATGCCCGTCATCGGCGAACACCCGGTCGGTCTCCGCCGCTAACAGGAGGTCGGCTATCAATCCGGGCGTTGTTCCCATGGCGACAGCGGTCAGGACCGTGCGCTGGGCCGCCTCGCCGTGCCGCACTGCGTCCCAGCGTCGGAGCCACCGTTTGAGCGTGCTGAGATCCGGGCGGCTGGCAAGAGCCGCGCGTTTGCGGCCGGGAACCGCGCCGGCGCAATCCGCTGCGACCCGACGCACGCCATGGAACAGCGCCAGATAAGCATCCTCTCTCTCTAACAGCGGCAGCAGGTTCCCGAGCGCGGTCAGGATCGTCATGCCCGTGCTCCAGCCGTCAAGGTGGCGCGCCCCGAAGAGCGCGGCCTGCCGCACGATGTCGAGGGGCGGCACATCGGCGAGGAGTCCGGGCAACGCCGCCAACTCCTCGAGTTCCTCCCGGCAGGCGGCGCAGTCGCCAAGATGCCTGGCAAA
>Ga0209217_1000513_pt1 | contig 10837 bp, 12 predicted proteins | sample JacPinW_OM3H0_M2_FD_187957 | JGI IMG/M metagenome (GOLD analysis project Ga0209217, IMG submission 187957) | Forest soil microbial communities from Algoma, Ontario, Canada - Jack Pine, Ontario site 1_JW_OM3H0_M2 (SPAdes) (version 2) | ecosystem: Environmental > Terrestrial > Soil > Boreal...
GTCTTGTTCGTGCGGAATTCCGACAAACCGGGCTTCATCGGCGCGCTCGGCAATGCGCTCGGCGCGGCCGCGGTCAACATCGCAACCTTCCATCTCGGCCGCGCCGCTCCCGGCGGCGAGGCGATCGCACTCGTCGAGGTCGACCAGACGCTGACCCCGCCGATCCTCGATACAGTGCGTGCTCTGCCCAACGTGATCCAGGTCAAAGCGTTGCGCTTTTAGCCTAAGCGCAGCTTCGCTAGGCTATTTGGGTTATGAGTGACACCCCCCATCCGGCCCTGCTGCCTACCGGCATTCACGATCTCTTGCCGCCCGAGGCCGAAGCCGAGGCGGGGGCCGTGTCGCGACTGATGGCAACATTGGCGGCGCACGGCTACGAGCGCGTCGAGCCGCCGCTCGTCGAGTTTGAGGAGACATTGTTCTCGGGGGCTGGGGCGGCGATGGCGACCGCGACCTTCCGCATGATGGATCCAATCTCGCATCGCATGATCGGCGTCCGAGCCGATATGACCCCGCAGATCGCGCGGATCGCCGCAACCCGGCTCGGCAACGCGCCGAGGCCGCTGCGGCTCAGCTATGCCGGCCAGGTGCTGCGGGTCAAAGGCTCCGAGATCCAACCCGAGCGGCAGATCGGCCAGGTCGGCGGCGAGCTGATCGGTGCGGAAGGCCCGGGCGCCGATATCGAGGCGATAGCGGTAGCCGGCGAGGCGCTTGCTGCGCTCGGCGTCTCTCGCCTCTCGGTCGATATCACATTGCCGACACTGGTGCCGGCAATTGCTGAGGCATACGATATCAGCGGCGCGCGCGCGGCGGCGTTGCGCGCGGCACTCGACCACAAGGACGCTGCTGCCGTCGCCGCGGTCGCGGGGGCGGCTGGGGAGCTGCTGGAGCCGCTGCTTGCCGCTGCCGGTCCCGCTGCGGCGACCCTCGCTGCCCTCGATCGCCTGGTTCTGCCGGCGCGGGCGCGCGCCGAGCGGATCCGGCTGGGCGCCGTCCTCGACGGACTTGCGATCGCCGCTCCGGAGCTCAAGGTTACGGTTGACCCTGTCGAGAACCGCGGTTTCGAGTACCACACGGGGATCAGTTTTACGTTCTTTGCCGAGGGGCCTGTCGCCGACGGCCCGCCCGGTGAGCTCGGCCGCGGCGGTCGGTACGATGCAGGCGATCCGGCCGCACCGGAGCCGGCGACAGGCTTCACTCTTTATACCGACACGATCCTTCGGGTGTTGCCCGAGGCAACTGCGCCGCGCCGCATCTTGTTGCCGCTCGGCTCCGATCGCGCTCGGGCCGGTGTCCTGCGCATGACGGGCTGGGTCACGGTCGCGGCGCTCGATCCGGCAAGCGATTGGCGGGCCGAGGCAAGCCGCCTCGGCTGCAGCCATGTCCTCGTAGGCGAGGCGCCGGTGGCGGTCGGCTGAGGGAGGTCGAAAATGGGCAATGTCGCCGTTGTGGGCGCCCAATGGGGCGACGAGGGCAAGGGCAAGATCGTCGACTGGCTGTCCGAGCGCGCCGAGATCGTCGTGCGCTTCCAGGGCGGCCACAATGCCGGCCACACGCTGGTCGTCGGCAATACCGAATACAAAATGAGCCTGCTGCCCTCGGGCGTCGTCCGCCCCGACAAACTGTCGATCATCGGCAACGGGGTCGTCGTCGATCCCTGGGCATTGCTCGACGAGATCGAGACGATGCGCGCCAAGGGCCTCGACATTTCGCCGAAAAACCTAAGGCTCGCCGACAACGCCGCATTGATATTGCCGTCGCATGGCCGGCTCGATCGGGCGCGCGAGGCGCGACGTGGCGACAAGAAGCTCGGCACCACCGGCCTCGGCATCGGCCCGGCCTATGAGGACAAGGTCGGCCGCCGCGCGGTACGCGTCTGCGATCTCGCCGATCGGCGCGGGCTGGAAGACCGTGTCGACGACCTCTTGGTGCACCATAACGCGCTGTTGCGCGGCCTCGACGAGCCCGAGGTCGACCGCCGCGAATTGCTGGCGGCATTGCGCGAGGTCGGTCCGAAAATCCTGTCCTATGCCGACCAGTGCTGGCGGCTGCTCGACGACGCCCGCCGCCAGGGTCGCCGCATTCTGTTCGAAGGGGCGCAGGCGGCGATGCTCGATGTCGATCACGGCACCTATCCCTATGTCACGTCGTCTAACGCGCTGGCCGGGCAGGCCGCGGCCGGCGCCGGGATCGCCCCGGGCGCGATCGGTTTTGTGCTCGGCATTACCAAGGCCTATACGACGCGGGTCGGCGCCGGTCCATTCCCGACCGAATTGAACGACGCGATCGGCCAGCGTCTCGGCGAGCGCGGCCGCGAATTCGGCACGGTGACCGGCCGCCGCCGGCGCTGCGGCTGGTTCGACGCGGTCGCGGTGCGGCAGGCGGTCAAGGTCGGCGGCATCGACGGCATCGCGCTGACCAAGCTCGACGTGCTCGACGGCTTCGATCACATCCAGATCTGCACCGCCTATCGCCGCGGCCGGCAGACCTACGATTACCTGCCGGCGGCGACCGCAATCCAGGCCGAGCTCGAACCGGTGTACGAGACCGCCGAGGGGTGGCACGAAAGCACGCGCGGCGCGCGTTCCTGGGCCGATCTGCCGGCAACCGCGATCAAATACATTGTCCGGCTAGAGGAGCTGATCGGCGCGCCGGTGGCGATGCTCTCTACCAGCCCTGAGCGCGAGGATACGGTGTTGGTGCGCGACCCCTTCGCTGATTAGCGAGCCCCCCGGACCTGGGGGGCGGCGGCAGACTTGCCTAGCCTCGAGTGCTCGCCGATATAGCCATCGACGTGGCCGGCAATGGTATCGAGGCGGTCGGCGAAGTAGTGATCCGCGCCCGCGATCTTGCGGAAGTCGATTTTGATGTCGCGCTGGTGCGCCAGCTTGGTGACCAGCCGCTGTACCGATTCCACCGGCACCACGGTATCCTGATCGCCCTGCAGAACTAAGCCCGATGACGGGCAGGGCGCGAGAAACGTGAAATCATAGATGTTCGCAGGCGGCGATACGGCGATGAAGCTTTCGATCTCCGGCCTTCGCATCAGCAGTTGCATGCCGATCCAGGCGCCGAACGAGAAGCCGGCGATCCAGCAAAATTGCGCATTCGGATTGTAGGTCTGCAGCCAGTCGAGCGCCGAGGCGGCGTCGGACAGCTCGCCTTCGCCGCGGTCGAAGCTGCCCTGGCTGCGCCCTACTCCACGAAAATTGAAGCGCAGGGTCGAAAAACCGCGGCGCACAAAGCATTGGTACAAGGTGTAGACGACCTTGTTGTTCATCGTGCCGCCATGCTGGGGATGAGGATGGAGCACGAGCGCCATCGGGGCCGCCGGCACGCGCGCATGGTGATAGCGCCCCTCGATCCGGCCCTCCGGACCATTGATGATCACATCAGGCATGATCGATCGAACTCATACCCGAGCTGCCGCGTCGGACAATCGCGCCCGCAGGGGCAATTGATGCTCTCTATTTCTTGATCGCATTCGTGGGACAATTATATCCTTGCCTAGCTCCAGCGATGCGGCGCGATCGTACTGCGTAGCATCGGCGACTAACATAACATAGTGACAGCGATGCTTTTTAAAAACCTGCGCGACGAAATCGACGCCACGCTGGCCCGTGATCCGGCCGCCCGTTCTCGGCTGGAAGTCGTGCTGTGTTACCCGGGCTTTCACGCGCTCCTGTTCCACCGCGTCGCCCATTGGTTGTGGGAGCATCGTTGGCGGCTTGCCGGGCGTCTCGTGTCGCATTTTGGGAGAATGCTGACCGGCATCGAAATTCATCCCGGCGCGCGCATCGGCAGACGCTTGTTCATCGACCACGGGATGGGGGTGGTGATCGGCGAGACCGCCGAGATTGGCGACGACTGCACGCTCTACCAGGGCGTCACTCTCGGCGGTACCTCGCTCGAGCGCGGCCACAAGCGTCATCCGACGCTCGGCAACGGCGTTATTGTCAGTGTGCACGCCCAGGTGCTCGGTCCGTTTCGGGTCGGGGATGGGGCGCGCATAGGCGCGCAGGCGGTCGTACTGAGCGAAGTCCCGGAGGGTGCCACGATGGTCGGCATCCCGGCGAAACCAGTCTCACGCCGTCGCCCTTCCAGCGATTCGCAGCCGATATTTCAGCCCTATGCGCTGGGGCCCGAGATCCCCGATCCGATTGCTCGCGCACTCACCGGGTTGCTCGACGAAGTGACGACCCTTCGAGCGCGCTTGGAGGAACTCGATAAGAGCGAGCTCGCAGGCGCGGGTGCGAGCGGGACCGCTCTCGAGTTCCGACGCAGCAGCAGGACCGGTGACAAGGAGAGCGTGGCTTGAGGATCTGACGATGCGGCTGAGTACCAAGGGGCGTTACGCCGTCATGGCGATGGTCGATCTCGCGCAACAGGGGATGGGCGAGCCAACCTCGCTTGCTGAGATCGCCGAGCGTCAGGAGATCTCGCTGTCCTACCTCGAGCAGCTCTTTGCCATGCTGCGCAAGGCCGGGCTCGTCAAGAGCGTGCGCGGCCCGGGTGGCGGATATCTTCTAGCCCATGATCGCAGCGAGACTCGCATCGCCGACATTATTGTCGCCGTCGACGAGCCGATCCGCGCGACACGCTGCCCTCCGATCTCGGCGACCGGCTGCCGCAGCGATCGGACACGCTGCCTGACCCACGATCTGTGGGAGGAACTCGGCAACCAGATCCATCTCTATCTCAGTTCGGTTTCGCTGGCGGATGTCTGCGAGCGTCGCGTGCTCGGGACCAGTGGCCGGATCCATTGCGAGAGCGTTGGAAGCATTGCTACAGGTGCCGGATGAGCGGCGATGACCGCGGATGGTCTGGCAGGAAGGTCCGAACTCGGACCTATCTCGACTGGAATGCAACCGCACCATTGCGGCCCGAAGCTGCGGCGGCAATCTCGGCAGCACTTTCTTATTGCGGCAATCCGTCCTCAGTCCACCACTGGGGACGCGCCGCGCGACGGGCGGTGGAGCGCGCCCGCCATATGGTCGGAGCGCTGATCGAAGCGCCGCCCGAAGGGGTTATTTTTGTCAGCGGCGGCACCGAAGCGAACCATCTTGCGCTCTTGGGTACTGGGCGCGATCGCATACTCGTCTCCGCGGTCGAGCACGATTCGGTTCTTCGTGCGGTTCCCGAGGCCGAACGGATACCGGTCGACCGCGACGGGATCGTCGAGCTCGACGTGCTGGACCGCCTTCTCGCCACCGATCCACGGCCGGCTCTCGTCTCGGCCATGCTCGCGAATAACGAGACGGGGGTGATGCAGCCGGTCGCGGAAATCGGGCGCATCGCGCGAATGCGCGACGCGTTGTTTCATTGCGATGCGGCACAGGCCGCCGGGAGGATCGCTCTCGACGCCGCAGCGATCGGCGCCGATCTCGTTACTTTGTCCGCGCACAAACTTGGCGGCCCGCCGGGAATCGGCGCGCTGGTTGTGACTAGCGGGCTGGAGTTGACGCCATTGTTGCGCGGCGGCGGCCAGGAAAGCGGGCGCCGTGCCGGCACCGAAAATCTGCCGGGGATCGCCGGTTTCGCTGGCGCGGCCGGGGCCGCTGCGGCGCAAATCGCGGTTTACGACCGCATCCGCGAGCTGCGCGACAGTTTAGAGGCGGGTATCGCTGCCATAGCACCCGACGCGGTGGTTCTCGGTGCCGCGGTATCGCGGTTGCCCAACACCGCGGCAGTGGCGATGCCGGGTGTCTCCGCCGAGACTCAAGTCATCGCCCTCGATCTCGACGGCGTCATGGTCAGCGCCGGAGCCGCCTGCTCTTCGGGCAAGGTCGGTCCGAGCCATGTGCTCCAGGCGATGGGAGTTGGACCCGATCTCGTCGCCTCGACGATCCGGGTCAGCCTCGGCTGGACCTCGTCCAAGGCTGATATCGCCCATTTCCTTGAAGCCTGGGCCGCGCTCTATCGGCGCTGCCGCGGTCGAGCGCCGAGAGCGCGCGCCGCGTGACCGCGACCGCCGCAGCGCTGCTCTCGGTCCGGGAATCGGCTCGGCCCAACGCCATGCCGATCTATCTCGACAATCAGTCCTCAACCCGGCTCGACCCCCGCGTACTCGACGCGATGCTGCCCTATTTCACCGAGCAATTCGGCAATCCGCACAGCGCGAGCCATCCTTACGGTCGGATTGCCGCCGAGGCGATCGAGCAGGCGCGCGGCGAAGTCGCCGCGCTGATCGGTGCCGATCCCCGCGAGGTGATATTCGCGTCGGGCGCCACCGAAGCCAACAATTTGGCGATCAAGGGCGCGGCGCGTTTTACCCGCGAGCATCCGCGCGGAGGGCAATTCCGCGATCACATCGTGACCCTGTCGACCGAGCACAAATGCGTGTTGGAGAGCTGCCGTCGGCTCGAGCAGGAGGGCTTCCAAGTCACTTATCTGCCGGTCGAAGCGAGCGGCCTCGTATCGCTCGACGCGCTGGCGGCGGCGCTGACTGAGCAGACGCTGCTGGTCTCGGTGATGGCGGCGCACAACGAGATCGGGGTCATGCAACCGCTCGCAGAGATCGGCGAGCTGTGCCGCTCCAAGGGGGTGTTGTTTCATACCGACGCAGCTCAGGGCTTCGGTAAGATCGCGCTCGACGTCGAGGCCATGCACATCGATCTGATGTCGATCTCCGGCCACAAGGTCTATGGACCCAAGGGCATCGGCGCACTCTACATCCGCCGCCGGCCGCGGGTGCGCCTGCTTCCTTTGATCGACGGCGGCGGCCAGGAGCGGGACTTGCGGTCGGGAACCTTGCCGACGCCGCTTTGCGTCGGGATCGGTCGTGCGGCCGCGATCGCCGCGGCAGAGATGACTGCTGAAGCACAACGGCAACGACAGCTCAGAGACCGCCTGCAAACGGGGCTTACTCGCCGGGTGACCGGACTTCGCCTCAACGGCCATGCCGAGAGCCGTCTGCCGGGCAGCCTCAATTTTTGTTTCCCCGGAATTCCGGCAATGCAGCTGATCGAGGCCTGTCCGGGAATAGCGATCTCGACAGGGTCGGCCTGCACCTCGGCGAGCGTGGAGCCCTCTTACGTTCTGCGCGCACTCGGGCTTTCGGACGCCGACGCCAATACAGGAATTCGCATCGGTCTTGGTCGGTTTACAACACCAGAAGAGGTCGATTTCGCCGTCGACGCGCTGGCCGCCGCCGCGAGCCGGCTGGCGGCCGAGAGCGGGATGGCGGGAGAGAGCAGCAATCCTATATAGGAACCGACATCTCGGCTCGCGCCGATGGTTTCGGGTTGGACTTTGGAGACGAACGGATGTTGGCGAGAAAGCAGGCTTTGGCGGTAACCGACGCGGCAGCGCAGCGCATCCAGGCGCTGCTCGCCAAGCGCGGTAAACCGTCGTTGGGCGTGCGGGTCGGTGTGCGCTCGCGCGGCTGCTCGGGGCTCAGCTACACGATCGAATATGCCGACGAAAAGGGTAAGTTCGATGAGGTCGTCGAAGACAAGGGGGTGACGATACTGGTCGATCCGAAGGCGGTCATGTTTATCCTTGGGACTGAGATGGATTATGTCGAAGAGAGGCTGCAGAGCGGCTTCACCTTCCGCAATCCGAACGAGAAGGGGCGTTGCGGCTGCGGTGAATCCTTCCACGTCTAGAGCGGCATCGGCAATCGCATACGGCAGCCCTGCGTGAAGCTGTTTCAGATAGAGGAACCGGACGGCGGGCCGGTGGATCCGAATATATCGGGCGCCGCGGTCGGCATCGACGCGAGCGGCACTTGCGCCGAAGTAGCGTTTTCGGTAGGCGGAAATGCGCTCGTTCTGGATGATCGCGAGGGGTTCGAGCAGGCGCTGGCGGTGCCGGGGAATTCGGCTAGAACGGAAGCGTGGCAGGAACTCTTCGAAGGGGCGCGGATGCGCGCCGAGCGCGCGCTGGCACGGCCGGTCAGTGATGCGGTGATCGTCCTCGCCGCCCCACCGGATGGCCGCACCGCGGCGTCCATTACGAAGGCTGCGGCAGACGCGGGGCTTGGGGTGTTGCGTCTCGTGGGCAGGGGCGAGCTGTCGGCTGGGTTGCCTGCGGCGCTCGGGGCTGCGATGCTCGCCGAAGATTTGGCGCCGCGCTTGGGGTTTGATGCACCGGACCCGGGCTGATGCCGAAGATGATCTTTATCGAGCGTGACGGGACCAGGCGGGAGGTCGACGCGCCGCTCGGTGCCTCGGTGCTCCAAGTCGCGCGACGCCACGACATCGACATCGAAGGGGCGTGCGAGGGTTCGCTCGCCTGCTCGACCTGCCACGTGATCGTCGATACGGATTGGTACGACTTGTTGAAGGAGGCGAGCGAGGATGAGGACGATATGCTCGACCTCGCCTTCAATCTTACCCAGACCTCGCGGCTTGGTTGTCAGATCATCATTACCGAGGAGCTCGACGGCTTGACAGTGCGACTGCCTGCGGCCACTCGTAACCTGCTTCTCGGCTGACCCGGACCGGCAGATGACCGGCGAACCGACGCTCTTCCCTCGTTTGGTCCGGGCGTCGGAGGAAAACTGGCGCGCCTATGTCGGCCACGAATTCGTGTTGCAGCTCGCCGCTGGCGTGCTGCCGGAACCGTGCTTTCGGCGCTACCTGATCCAGGATTACCTGTTTCTGATCCATTTTGCCCGTGCTTGGGGCCTGGCGATCTACAAGTCCGACACGCTGAGCGAGATGCGCCGGGCGCAGCGGCTGGTCGCGGCGACGCTTGATGTCGAGATCGGGCTGCACATTGACTATTGTCGCGGCTGGGGCCTTTCGGAAGCAGCGATGGCCGCCGAACCCGAGGCGTCGGAGACGATCGCCTATACGCGCTTCGTTCTCGACCGCGGTGTCACCGGCGACCGCCTCGACCTCGAAACCGCCCTGGCTCCCTGCATCGTCGGTTATGCGGTAATCGGCGCGGAGCGGATGACCGATCCGGCAACCCGGCTCGACCAGAACCGCTACCGCGAATGGCTTGAGATGTACGCGGGAGCCGAATACCAGACCCTCGCCCGCGAGGCTGAAGCAGCACTCGACGACCAGTTCATCCGCCGCGGCGGCGACGGGCGCTTCGCCTCTCTGGCGGCCAACTTCTCGCTGGCGGCTCGGCTCGAGGCCGAGTTTTGGCAAATGGGATTGAAGGTGCCGTCGTGACCACGGTGGATCTCGACCTCGCCGGCAATCCAGCCGACCATCGCGTCGTCGTCGCGATGTCGGGCGGGGTCGATTCGTCGGTGGCCGCGGCACTTCTGGTCGAGCGCGGCTTCGAGGTCGTCGGCATCTCGCTGCAGCTTTACGACCAGGGGGCGGTCACCGGACGCAAGGGTGCGTGCTGCGCCGGGCAGGACATCGCCGATGCGAGGCGGATCGCCGAGCATCTGGGCATTGCGCATTACGTTCTCGATTACGAGAGCAGGTTCAAGCGGGAAGTCATCGACGATTTCGCCGCCAGCTATCGCCGCGGCGAGACGCCGATTCCCTGCATCCGCTGCAATCAGCGGATCAAGTTTCGCGACCTTCTGGGCGCCGCCCGCGATCTCGGCGCCTCGGCACTCGCCACCGGCCATTATGTGCGCCGCATCTCGGGCCCCGAGGGACCCGAGCTGCACAAGGCTTGCGATGCAGCCCGCGACCAGAGTTATTTCCTGTTCGCGACAACGCGCGCCGAGCTCGACTATCTGCGGTTCCCGCTAGGCGGATTTGCGAAGGCGGAAACCCGCGAACTGGCGCGACGTTTCGGGCTCACGGTCGCCGACAAACCGGACAGCCAGGACATCTGCTTCGTCCCGCGGGGATCCTATGCCGATCTCGTCGAACGCTTGCAGCCGGCGGCCGGCGAGCCCGGAGATATTGTCGATCTGACGGGGCGGGTGCTGGGCCGTCATCGCGGCATCGGGCATTTCACGGTCGGTCAGAGGAGGGGGCTAGGGATCGCCGCCGAAGAACCCCTTTACGTGCTGCGTCTCGATCCCGAAGAGCGGCGCGTGGTGGTCGGCCCGCGCTCGGCGCTCGCCGCGACCCGGCTTTCACTGGGTGAGGTCAACTGGCTTTGTCGACCCGCGGCGTCCGCCATCGCGGTCACGGCCAAGCTGCGCTCGACGCAGCTGCCGGTGGCCGCGATGCTCTACCTAGGTGCTTCGCCCGGCGAGGCGGAACTCGTGCTCGCCGCCGCGGCGGGGGCAGTGGCGCCGGGCCAGGCCGCGGTGCTTTATGATCACGAACGGGTGCTCGCAGGCGGCTGGATCCGGCGGCCGGCGCGGCTACCGCCGCTTGACCCGGACCCGCCCATCTCCTATATGCGAGCCCCTCGCGGCGGGATAGCTCAGCTGGTTAGAGCAGGGGAATCATAATCCCAAGGTCGGGGGTTCAAATCCCTCTCCCGCTACCACAATGAAATCAATCACTTAATTGTCAAAAGGGGTCGCTCAAAGCGGCTTTTTTGGTTGCAACGTGGTCGCAACGGGAATCAAGGATTACCGCCATTTTCCGACGGCTACCAAAATCTCCATGCGACCAATTTGCGACCAGATGAGGAGGAGAGGAACACCCCTTTGCGCCAGGCGAGAGAGGATCGGTAGCTATTCCCGCTTAGGTATGTCTAAGCTGCGGACCACCCCCATGAATCGCCTTGATCGGTTCAGGGCAAACATTCGGGGCAACCGCGGGGCACAACGAAATGGCACGACGCACTTTTCCCGCCGCCGTTATCGCTGCCGTCTTGATGACGGCTTCCGCAGCGCAGGCAGAGCAAAAGCGTTGCGATCCGGGCTCGGAAGCAAAATGCCCGGAGTTCACCGCTCCGGCCACCACGGCGGTGCCGGGTCCTGCTATAGATGGTAGTATATTCCTTACGTCAACATATG
>Ga0209217_1000515_pt1 | contig 10813 bp, 10 predicted proteins | sample JacPinW_OM3H0_M2_FD_187957 | JGI IMG/M metagenome (GOLD analysis project Ga0209217, IMG submission 187957) | Forest soil microbial communities from Algoma, Ontario, Canada - Jack Pine, Ontario site 1_JW_OM3H0_M2 (SPAdes) (version 2) | ecosystem: Environmental > Terrestrial > Soil > Boreal...
AATCGCGAGGGCTTGCCAAAGTTCCGGGCCTTTCAATCGCTGAAGAAAAATTGCGACCGGGCAAAACAGTTCGTAATAAAACGGCATCCATTTCAACACTGCCTGAATTCCGGCCGGCATGATGTCGATCGGAAACATTTGGCCGCCCAGGAAATATTCGAATGAGTAAACGATGAAGACGATGGTGGTGATTTCCAAAATCCAGAACGCCATCATCGCGAGCGAGTAGGTGATGAAGAACTGGATGAACGCCGCCATCAACATCGACAACGTCGCGAGAATGTAAGTCATCGGATCGTGCGGGAGCGCGACGTACTTGTGGAAATAGAGAAAGATCAGCGCGATCGGCGGCAGGGTGACGAAGGTGTAAACGAGCCGGCCACTGCAAAAAATGCTGAACCGATACGCGAGATAACTCATCGGCTTGGTCAAGAGTGCGTTGATCTGACCTTCGCGAATGTCAGCAGCGATTTGCCATTCGTCTTCGGTTGGGGTGACCAGATTGCTGACCAGGATGGTGAGTAAATAATAATAGATCATCGAGCCGTAGTCGTAGCCGTGGAGAGCGCCGCCTCGCTCCTTGAAGACCGCGCTCCATAGAAACACGGTACCGGCGAGCGGGATCAAACCGAAGGCCGCGCGCAGAAAATAATTCCAGCGATAGACGAACGTGTTCTGGAGCCCGATGTTGAAGACCGAAATATATTTGTCGATCCTGGCGCGCGTCATTTTCTCGAAACGAGTTCGACTGCGAGATTGATCGCCGCGATCATGCTGTCGGGGCGCGCGAGTCCTTTGCCTGCGATTTCAAACGCGGTGCCGTGATCGGGACTTGTGCGCGGAAACGGCAAACCGAGCGTGACGTTCACGCCGTTATGAAACGCATGCAGTTTCAGCGGGATCAAACCCTGGTCGTGATACATGCAAAGCACGGCATCGAATTCGCCTTCGGCCGCGCGATGAAAAACCGTGTCGGACGAAACCGGACCGACAATTTTTGATTTTGAATTCTGGACTTTGGATTTTAGCTCTTCAACCGCCGGCGCGATGATGTCGATTTCTTCGCGGCCGAGTTTTCCGGATTCGCCGACATGCGGATTTAATCCGGCGACGGCGATGCGCGGCGCTTGAATGCCGCGGCGTTTCAGAAAATCTGCAAGCAACAAACCGACGCGGACGATCTCAGTTTTATTGAGCGAGCGCGGAACTTCGCTCAACGGAATGTGCGTGGTCACGAGCGCGACCGTGATTTTGCCGCCGGTCAAACACATCGCGAAGTTTTTCATGCCGCAGCGCTCGGCAAAGAATTCGGTTTGGCCGGGAAACTTGAATCCCGCTTCGTACATCCGCGCTTTGTGAATTGGTCCGGTCACGATCGCGTGCAGTTCCTCGCGTCGCGCGCGGGTGACTGCTTCCTCCAGCGCGGCTGCAGCCGCGCGCGCAGTTTCAATTGTCGGTGCGCCGGGTTTACAATTGGGCTGTCGGCCGATGACGACGTACTCCGCTGAACCGGGGACGCCTCCCGATTTCAGTGCAAGATCAACAATCTCCGGCCCGATGCCGGCGCAATCGCCAAGGGTGATGCCAATGCGCGGTCGCATCGGGCATTGTCAGCAACACTACGCCGCGTAGCAAGCGCCTGAAAATGTCGACTGCAATGTTTGGTTTGAGGTGACGCAACTCACACGCGGCGAATCGCGACGACGGTTAGCACCACAAGCGACGAAAAGATCAGCGGCAGAAATCGCGTTGCGGTATCGCCTGCAGCAGCAGCGCCTTCGGCGAACTTCTCTTTGTCGGCCTCAGAATATGAGATGTGCTTCTCCCCCTGTGGCGTATACCAAGCTAGACGGTGAATAAGGAACACGCCGAACAGGCCGAAAAGACCAGCAGCCAAAATCAATATGAGTGCCAAGCGACGAACCGAGCACGACGTGGCCGGAATGAAACATACGGCGCAGCAAGCGGCGACGATGCCGAGCATCACAAAATCAACGGTGTGCATTTAGGTCCAACGAAAAGTTTTCGGCTAACAAGGAAACCTGATCGCAGAGGACTAAGATTACGAGGAAGCGGAAGAGTGGACGTCGATCTTGTCGATCAACAACTCAGAACGTTTTGATAAACGCCTTCGAGCGCAAACTGGCGAGCCACTTTTCCTGTAATTTTTGCGCTTCCTGATGCATCAATTTCTTTTCGATGTCGGCACGGGTATCGGCGAGCGATTTGGTGTCGCCGCCGTGTTTGTCTTCGACTTTTAGAATGTAGTAGTTGCCGCCGAGTTCGATGACGTTGCTGATTTTGCCCAGCCCGAGATTGAAGGCCGCTTTTTCGAGCGGCGCAGCGAGCGTTTTGCGCTCGACCCAGCCCCAGTCTCCGCCGTGTTCGCGGGTGCTGTCCTCGGAATAAAGCTGGGCCATGCGTTCGAACTCGGCGCCATTGACGAGCTTGCCGAAAATTTCGTCGGCCATCGCTTTCTGGGCGGCGGCGTTGCCGTCACTGGCGTGGCTCGGGATCATGATTAGCCGCAATTTAATTTGCGCCTTGGTCGTGAATTCGTCCCGGTGCGCCTTGTAATATTCTTCCACCTTCGCGGGCGAAGCGATGGTGTTGAGTTTGACGTTTTTGCTCCGCATCGCCTGAACGATCATTTTTTCGGTCTCCATCTTTTTGAATTCGCCCATGGTGAAGTTCTGCGCCTCTAGCGTTTTAATGAACGTGTTGCGGTCGCCGCCGAAATCGGTGCGGACGATGTCGTGCATCCGTTCTTCCACGAAGTGGTCCGGAATCTGGAAGTTCTCCTTTTTGAACGCCTGAAGAATCAGCTGGCGATCGATCAAATCCTGGAGCGCGGCCTGGCGCGCTTCCTTAACTTTTTTTATGAGCTCCTCGCCACTGAATTGGGTGCGCAATAATTTTTCTCGCGGCCCGACGAGGCCGCGCACCTGAGAAAAAGTGATGACTTCGCCGTTCACGACGGCCGCAACACCATCGACGACTTCCGGGTCCCCCGCGGCATAGGCAGCGTGGCAAATGGGCGAGAAATTCAGCAGGCAGGCTGCGATCAGTGCGATGAGAATTTGCCGCATCATGTAAATTTTTTCGTTAGCTCCAAAATTTCCCCGAGATGCGCTGGCTTCGCAACTAAACGGGGGAATTTGCCGTCGACAAGTATAAATTCGCCCCACCGGGTCAGCATCAACTTTCGCTCGCGCACTTCTACGCGAGTGATACCGGCTTTGGCGGCGGCGAGCTTGATTTCGGCGAGAAGAAAGAGGTTGTCAACCGCCGTTGGAAACTTTCCGAAGCGGTCGCGCCATTCGCGGCGGACGCGGTCGAATTGCTCGCGGGTGCTGATCCCGGCGATCTCGCGGTAAGCTTTAATCCGCAAGCCAGTATCGCTGATGTAATTGGCTGGAACGAACGCCGGAATGCGCTGCTCGGGGCCGAGCTGGGCGAATTCGGCTTCATTGGTCGCCACAAAATCGATGCGAAGATCGACATCGAGCCGCGGTTGAAATTTTCGCCCTTTTAACTGCGCGACGGCTTGTTTCAGCAACTGGCAATAAAGATCGAAACCGATAGCGATGATGTGGCCACTTTGAGCGGTGCCGAGAATGCTGCCGGCACCGCGAATTTCGAGATCGCGCATGGCGATGCGAAAACCGGCGCCGAGTGAGCTGTATTGTTTAATCGCGTTGATGCGTTTGCGCGCAGCGCCAATGGTCATCATTTCGCGCGGCAAAAGGAGGTAGGCGTAAGCCTTGTGCTCGGCTCGGCCGACGCGGCCGCGGAGTTGGTAGAGATCGGCCAGACCGAAACGGTCGGCGCGGTCGATGATGATCGTGTTCGCGTTCGGAATATCGAGGCCGCTCTCGATGATGGTGGTACAGGCGAGCACGTCGATCTTTCCGGCGACGAAGCGCGCCATCACTTCCTCGAGCTCGTCCGAATTCATCTGGCCGTGGCCGATCTCGATCCGCGCTTGGGGGACAAGATCGGCAATGCATTCCCGCACGCGCTCGATGGTTTGGACGCGGTTGTGCAAAAAATAAACCTGGCCCTGACGTTCCAGCTCGCGATTGATCGCGTCCCGAATGATGCGCTCGTCGTAACCGCAAACAATAGTTTCCACCGGCAAACGATTGAGCGGCGGCGTTTCGATGGTGGACATGTCTTTCACGCCGACGAGCGAGAGATAAAGCGTGCGTGGAATCGGCGTTGCCGAAAGCGTCAGGACGTCGACGAGTTTGAAAAGCTCCTTGAATTTTTCTTTGTGCAACACGCCGAACCGCTGCTCTTCGTCGATCACAACCAGTCCGAGATCTTTGAAAATGACGTCGCCGGAAATGAGGCGATGCGTGCCGATGACAATGTCAACGCCGCCCTGGCGAAGAAGCTCGAGGATTTTGCGCTGCTCGCCTTGCGACCGAAACCGGCTGAGCATTTCAATCCGCACCGGATAATCGAGCATGCGCTGGCGAAAAACCTCGAAGTGTTGTTGCGCGAGCACGGTCGTGGGCGCGAGCACGGCGACTTGTCTGCCGTCCATGACGGCTTTGAACGCGGCGCGGATCGCCACTTCCGTTTTACCGAAGCCGGCGTCACCGCAGATCAACCGGTCCATCGGTCGCGGCTGCTCCATGTCGATCTTCGTGTCGATGATCGCTTTCATCTGGTCGGGGGTCTCGCGAAACGGGAACGAATGCTCGAATTCGCGTTGCCACTTCGTGTCAGGGGCGAACGTGTGGCCGGGAACAGTTTCGCGCTCAGCCTGAACCGCCAGCATTTTGCCGGCGTAATCAAGAATGGATGAAGCGGCATTCTTTTTTGCGCGCGCCCATTTTGAATCGGCCAGCGAACTGAGCTGCGGCGATCGTTTACCGACGCCAACATATCGCGAGACGAGATATGCCTGCTCCAGCGGGACGTAGAGCTTGGCTTCGTTGGCAAATTCGAGCGCGAGCACTTCCTGCTCGCCGTTGGTCGACGTCGGAATTCGGGTCAGACCGGCAAAACGCGCGACACCGTGTTCGAGATGAACTACTAGATCGTCTTCGTTTAATTCGCTGAAATCGATTTGAGCGCGGTGACGCTCGGCGTGATACAACCTCCGCCGGGCGTGCGGCGCGAAACGGCCGAACAATTCGGCGGCCGACAAAACGACCAGGTTTGCCGGCGGAAAACAAAAACCGCGCGCGAGCGTGCCGAGGACAAGATCGACATCCTGCAACGCATCGGCGCTGATCAGCTCGCGGAAACGCTCGATCTCGCCTTCGGTCTGAAAATAAACGACGGTGCGCGCCTTATTTTTGCGCCATTCGTTTAATCGTTTGATGAATTGATCGCGCTTCGCTTCCGCGAGCAGAAAATCGCCGACCGCGAATTCGCCGATGTCGCAATCCTGAAACGCGCCGCTGAAATCTTCGGGGCCGCGTTCGATCCAGCTCTCGCTGATCTGAATTTGTGCGTCCGACTTTTCCTCCGGCTCGATGTCGATCGTGAGATCATCTTTGCCGATGTAATCCCGAACGAATCCGCTCTGGTCGTCCGCTGCGCCGAGCAAGATGTCGATCTTGCGCAGGTCGCGCACGGAGGTTTGAGTATCGATGTCGAATTCGCGGAGCGATTCGACGTCATCGCCGAAGAATTCAAGCCGCACGGGCAGCGGCGCTTGCCACGAATAAAGATCGACAATGCCACCGCGCACGGCGAATTGGCCGCGAGTGGTAACCTGCGCGACGCGGTCGTAACCAGCCGCGCTCAATTTTTCGAGCAACTGCTCCATGGTCGAGGCGCTGCCGCGTTTGATTTTCAAAGTCGCCGCTGACACGGCGCCGCGCTTCGGCGCGGGTTGGTTGAGGCTCGCGCGCGTTGTGACGATGACGTGCGGCCCGGGGTCGCTGTCCATCTTCGCCAATAGCGCAAGACGCTCGGCCGCGATTTCAGGATCTGGTAAAACGTTTTCGACCGCGGCGAATTCGGCTTCGGGCAGGAATTGCGCACTCGGAAGCCAGTTCAGGATCGTTTCGTAAAGCGAATCCTGCGCACGCACGCTCGGACACAGAATCCAGACCGTCTTCTGGACATGGCGCGCGACAACCGCGGCGAGAAACGCCTGGGCCGGCTCGATCACGTGTGAAAATTTTACCGCCGCCCGTTGCGCTCCGATCTGCTCGAGTTTGCGCGCGATCCGTTCAGAGTGCGCGACACGCTCGATCAATTCGCGGGATGTCGATCTTTCCACGGCGAACTTTCGCCGAAAGTGGCGAAGCTTCAAAGGTAGGGATATCCCGCTGCGATGTCCGCGGACGGCGCAGCGTGCCGTCCCTACCTAATTCGTGATGGTGACCGGAGTACCAGTGGAAACCGACTTGAAGAAATTTTCGGCCATGAATTGCGGCATTCGGATGCAACCGTGGGATGCGGGGTAGCCAGGGAGATATCCGGCGTGCATGCCGACACCGTCGACGATGCGCATAAAATAGGGCATGGGGGCGCCTTTGAAATGCGTGCCCGGCGGTTTCTTGTCGTCGACCGAGACGTTCGGCATCACGACGTTACCGGAGTCGTCAACGAAGTCGCCATATTTGGTTGAGACGTGGTTAACGTCCTTTTGGATGATCGAGAAATGACCGGTAGGCGTAATTAACCCCTCGCGTCCGGTAGATAGCTGCGAAATTCCGACCAGCATTCCGCTTTTGTAAAAATAAGCGCGCTGCTCTTTCAGGCTGATTTTCACCGACGGCTTGCCGCCGATGTGGTCGCCATCCCAATAGGAAACGCTGTCGCTCGGCGCGCCGGTAGTTGGAGCGTTGCCGTAAACGCCGCCGAGATATTGCGTTTGTCCTGAATAGCGGATGTCTTCCTCGCAGCTGGTAACGATCAAACCCGACGTTGCGAAGAGCGATAAAAGGCACAGCCGATAAAATGAAGAACGCATAAAAACTTTTCGGTCGAACCCTTTACCGGCGGCGCATCCAAAGTCAAGAAGGTGCGGCGTGGGCAGAGCCGGCGAGCTTCGGCCCGTTCCGCGGCTTGAATTGTGCTTTCTTCGAGGCAGCGTTTCCGGCATGCCGACTTACGAGTATCACTGCCGGAAGTGCGATAAGAATTTTGAGATGTTTCAATCGATGCGCGACGAACCGCTCCAGGAATGTCCGAAGGATCTTTGCCGGCTCCCAAAATGGGGCCACGGCAAAGTGAAGCGTCTTCTCGGCACCGGCGCGGGGATTATTTTCAAAGGCTCCGGTTTTTACAGCACCGATTATCGGAGCAAAGCCTACCAGGAAGCGGCCAAGAAAGAAGCGCCCATCGCTGCGGGCGAAAAATCTGGCGCTGGGAAAGAATCCGCTGGCAAAGAATCGAAGACGCCTCCGGCAAAAACATCGACATCAGCCCCACCGACTAAACCGAAAAAGGAATCGGCTGCATGACGACTACAACAACAATGACGAAATTGGTTTGCGCGGAGTGCCGGCACGAAAACGAAGCCGAGCGTATCTACTGCCACAACTGTGGCGAACGACTGGATCGTTCCGCTGTGGCCGCGCAAAAAAAGGCGCAGGACCCTCAGGAAGCGCTTCGGCATTTGCAGAAAATGTTGGCACCGCCGAACAAGGTCCGACAGAATTTTTTCGCGATTAGCAAATTAGCTTTGGCCGCCGCTGTCGCGGCCGCGCTGGTGGAAATTGCGCTGCCGCCGGATCTTCCAGCGCCGACCAAAATCCTGCCGTCGCAAATCGATCTCGATTTGGAAAACGCGGCTTCGTACCAAAAGACCGGCCCGCTGGAATATTCGCAAGACCAAATCAACGCTTATCTGGCTTATCGATTGACCAGCAAAAAAAAGGCGCTGAATAAACCGCTGCTGACATTCGTGCGCTCCACCGCTTCTTTCCGCGAAGGTGCTTGCACGATCAGCGTGGAACGCTCGCTCTTTGGTTATTCAATTTTCAGCGGCGCATCCTATCGCGTCGATGCGGGTGCGGGAAAAATTGCGGCCACAAATAATGGCGGCTGGATCGGGCGGCTGCCGGTTCATCCGGCGATCATGCAATTCGGCGATATCATTTTCGCCGATTTATGGTCGGCGCTCGAGCGCGAGCGTAAGTTGATCGGAAAAATGGGCGCGGTGAACTTCCACAACGGCAGCGTTACAATCACGGCGCCGACTCGTTAAAAAGGAAGTGGCCGGCAGCCCGCCATTTCTCCATCGGACTCGCCGGCCGCCAACCAACCAATCAATCTGTTTTAGTTTTTCGCTAATAACGGAGACCCATGTTCCGCAAGAGCGATCCGCTGATCGCGCCGTCCACGCGGAGGCCGTGGTCGCGTTCATATGCGCGAATGGCGTAATGCGTCCGGAGTCCCATCACTCCATCGATGCGCCCGTGATAGTAACCGGCTCGCGCCAGTCGCGATTGGACCTGGATCACGATTGATCCGTTTGCGTAGGTGTCGTACCCGGGCCGGTTATAACCGTAATATCCGTAGCTGTAGTCGTACGGGTAATAACTGGAGTAACCGTACGGGTAGTAGCCGTAAGAGTACGGGTAACCGAATCCAAAGGAAACGGACGGGCCGTACGAGTAATACGGATAGCCGTAGCCGTAACCATAGCCATATGAGCGGTACGGGTAGCTATACCCATATCTGCTGCCGCCTACGTAAACTGTACTTCGGTTACGAGGGGTACCAGTTCGAACCGCGGTCGTATTTCCGCCGGTTGCAAAACTACGAGTTCGGACCGCGGTGTTTTCGCCGGTTGCAAAACTACGAGTTCGGACCGCGGTGTTTTCGCGGGTCGCGAAACTACGCGTTCGGACCGCGGCGTTTCCGTGGGTCGCGAAACTCCTAGTTCGGACTGAGGCGTTTCCGCGGGTTGTCATTGCTGTGGTCTGTTTTGCGGCTCGGACATTTGCTTTTGAGCGAGCCTGAGCCTGATTGTTTCCGTCGGCCGCCATGGCTAGCGACCCGGTCCAGATCAACCCTGTGACCACACTTATTAGTGTGCGTTTCGTGTTCATAATTCTCTCTTTTGGTTCTAAAAATTAGACGTGAGAAACAGGCGAGAGTTTCACTTTTTTTTGAACGAAAATTTGCAATCGTGCTCGCCACGGAGCGCGGTGCGCAACTATTCTGGCGGCAACGGTTTATGAAATCTGAAATTTGCCGAATTTTTGCGGCGCTTTTTATATTGTCGATCCTGGGGTGCGATTCTGCCGCCGCGACACCGATTGAGCGCAGCGTCAGTCCCTCCGGCGAATTCGTCATTTATGGAGGCGATGCGGCGTGGCGCGGTGCGGTCTCCGCCCTGGCCGAGCGCACCAAAGCCAATCTCCTCGCTCTTTTGCAACGCCGCGATCAATGGGTCACCGCGGCTGTTATTAATTTGCAATCGCGGGCGCCGAACCTGCCGGAAATTCCAAGTGCGGCATTGCGTTTTAGCCAAACCGGTTCTGGTTTGAAGCTGCAGCTCGACCTCGCCATTTCGCGGGAAATAAATCCCGCGGCGACGGAGCGCGAACTTTTGCGGGCGATTCTGCTGGAAATGATTTATCGCAATCAGACCGCGGTCGCGCCGGGCGATGTTTACGTCGAGCCGCCGAGCTGGCTGGTGGAAGGTTTGCTGGTGCTGACGCCGAATCGTGATCGCGCGTCGCTCATCAATGTGCTGGCTGTGTCGGAACGAGTCATGCCGCTCAATGAATTTCTGCGCCAGCGCCCCGAATTGCTCGATCCGGCGGGGCGATTGCTTTATCGCGCCTATTCGTTGGCGCTGGTGCAATTGCTCGTCGAAAGTGGCGACGGTCATGCGCGCCTCGGCCGCTACATTGACAACCTCTCGTTCGCGTCAAATGATCCGCTCGCCGATTTGGAGACGGCGTTTCCCCAACTTGCTGGGAACAATGAAAAAATTTGGAAATCGAAGATTGCAGACATCAAGAGTTCAGGGCGTGCTGATCTTCTGACTTTTTCGCAGACGGAGGAAAAGCTCGCTGACGTGTTACGGACAAAATTTCCGCGGGCCGACGAGCGCGATAAATCTCTATCCTTCGAAGATCTTTGCCAAAAGAAGCCGACTCCCGTGCAGCGATTGGCGCTGCAAAAATTCGGTCAGGAATTAATGTTGTTGGCTGCGCAGGCCAACCCGGCGCTGCGCTCAGTCGTCCAGGATTATCAGCAAGTTGCTACGCAGCTCGCACTCGGAAAAAATCGGGCCGTGGCCGCACGGTTGGCCGAATTGAAAATCTTGTGCGCAAAACTGTCCGCGCGAATGGGCGAGATCGACGATTACCTGAACTGGTTTGAGGCGACGCAATTTTCGACGCGGAGCGGTCTCTTTGAGGATTATCTCGACACATCAAGCGCAGCCAGGCCTTTCGCAGCTCACAGAAAGGACGCGTTTTCCGCATATCTCGACGGGATGGAAGAGCAATTCTAATTTGCCATGCACGACTCATTACCGAACACAATCGATTACGTCGAAATTCCGTCGCGCAATCTCGCCGCGACAAAGAAATTCTTCGCCGCACTTTTCGGTTGGTCGTTCGTCGATTACGGACCCGATTACGTCTCGTTTGATGATGGCCGAATGACCGGCGGCTTCTTTGCGTCTGAAAAAACCGCCGACATGAGCGCGGGCGCGCCGCTGATTGTCTTTTATCAACCCGAGTTGGAAAAGACGTGCGCGAAGGTTGTCGATCTGGGCGGCGAAATCACCCGCGACATTTTCGAGTTCCCTGGCGGGCGCCGCTTCCATTTTCGCGACCCTGGCGGAAGCGAGTTCGCCATTTGGTCGGACAAGTAG
>Ga0209217_1000516_pt1 | contig 10810 bp, 6 predicted proteins | sample JacPinW_OM3H0_M2_FD_187957 | JGI IMG/M metagenome (GOLD analysis project Ga0209217, IMG submission 187957) | Forest soil microbial communities from Algoma, Ontario, Canada - Jack Pine, Ontario site 1_JW_OM3H0_M2 (SPAdes) (version 2) | ecosystem: Environmental > Terrestrial > Soil > Boreal...
AGCTCGGCGAGGGCTTCCTTGACCTCCTCGAGCTTGAACGGCTTGATGATCGCTTCCAGTTTTTTCATGTCGATCTGATCGCGCTCGCGTGGGCTTCGTCGGAAGCCGAGCGCGGCACGCGCTCTCTTACCAACGCGATGTTGCGATTGCAAACAAGAAATTTTCGCAATCGTGTGCGGAATTTTTTTGCGAAATTTGGCGAACGTTTATACTGAACTAAATGCCCCGCGACTCGTTCGTTCACCTCCACCTCCACACCGAATATTCGCTGCTCGACGGCGCCGTGCGGATGAAGGAGCTGATGAAAAAAGCGGTCCAATTCGGCATGCCGGCCGTGGCCGTGACCGATCACGGCAATCTTTTCGGCGCGATCGAATTTTATCAGGAAGCGACGCGCGCCGGCGTGAAACCGATTATCGGTTGCGAAGCCTACGTTGCGCCGCGATCGCACAAAGAGAAGGCGAGTTCGCTGCGAGAGGCCGCGTATCATTTCACTTTGCTCGCGCAAAATGACACGGGCTACCGCAATTTGGTCAAACTGATCTCAACCGCGCACCTTGACGGATTTCATTACCGGCCGAGGATCGACAAGGAGTTGCTGGCGCAATATTCCGCCGGCTTGATCGGGCTCAGCGGATGTCTCGCGGGCGAAGTGAACTCGGCGATTCAGTCGAACAACATCGAGAAAGCGAAGCAGGCCGCCGCGGAGTATCGCGACATCCTCGGCGCGGAAAATTTCTTCATGGAGTTGCACGATCACGGGATGGAAGAGCAACGCCAGTGCAATCGAGTGTTGCCGCAAATCGCGAAAGACCTTGGCGTCGGGCTCGTTGCTGCGAACGATGTGCATTTTCTTCGGCGCGACGATCACGACGCACACGACGTCATGCTTTGTATCGGCACCGGGAAAATGGTGCAGGACGAAAGCCGGATGCGTTACGCGCCGGAGCTATATTTCAAATCGCCGGCGGAAATGCGCGAGCTGTTCAAGGATTTCCCTGAAGCAATCGCTAACACGCTTGCGATCGGCGAGCGGTGCAACGTTACGATCGAATTCGGCAAATCGAAATATCCCGAATATCCGGTGCCGAAGGGACAAACGCGCGAAGGTTATCTGCGCGAGCTTTGTTATAAAGGCCTCGAAGAGCGCTACGGCGAGCGCTCGAAAAGCGACAATCAACTGCGCGAGCGGCTCGCTTACGAGTTGGGCGTGCTCGAGAAAACCGGCTTCGTCAGTTACATCCTGATCGTTTGGGATTTCATTCACTTCGCCAAAGGGCGCGGAATTCCAGTCGGGCCGGGTCGCGGATCGGCCGCCGGTTCGCTCATCGCCTACGTGCTGGGGATCACCGACATCGATCCCCTGCAGTTTGGATTGATTTTTGAGCGCTTCCTCAACCCGGACCGTGTTTCACCGCCGGACATCGACGTCGATTTTTGCGAAGCGCGCCGTGGGGAAGTTCTGGAATATGTGCGCCAAAAATACGGGGAACGCCGCGTCGCACAGATCATCACCTTCGGCAAACTGAAAGCGAAGAGCGTAGTGCGCGATGTCGGCCGCGTGATGGGACTTTCGTACGCGGCGGCGGATCGCATCGCACGGATGATTCCGAATGAGCTCAATATCACGCTCGATTCGGCGGCGGAAAAAAATTCGGAATTGAAGCGCGCGATCGCCACCGAGCTGCAGACGAAGCAGCTCTTCGAATACGCGAAGACGCTCGAAGGACTATCGCGCAACGCCGGTGTGCACGCGGCCGGCGTTGTCATCGCCGATCGCGATCTGACCGAATACATCCCGCTCTGTCGCGACGTGAAAGGCAACGACGTGATCAGTCAGTATCCGATGGGCCCGCTGAACGATCTCGGCCTGCTGAAAATGGATTTCCTGGGATTGAAAACGCTGACGGTGATTGAGGACACGATGGCGCTGATTCATCAGCGCGAGCCGGAGTTTTCACTGAAAAATATTCTGCTGGATGACGCCGCCGCCTTCGGTCTCTACAACTGCGGCGAGACGATCGGCCTCTTTCAGATGGAGTCCGGTGGAATGACAAACTTGTCGAAGCAATTCGGGGTCAAGAAGCTCGACGATATCATCGCGCTGATCGCGCTTTATCGGCCGGGGCCGATGGAACTGATTCCCGAATACGTGAAAGCGAAAAAGGGAGTCACACCGATCAAGTATTTACATCCGCTGCTCGAAGAAATCTGTGCCGACACCTACGGCGTAATGATTTATCAGGAGCAGGTGATGGCGGCGGCGAGCAAGCTGGCCGGTTATTCACTCGCCCAAGCCGATCTCCTTCGCCGCGCGATGGGCAAAAAAGACAAGAAAACCATGGCAAAAGAGCGCAACAATTTCATCGAAGGTTGTGCGCGCACGAACAAGATCCCGGAGAAAAAGGCGAACGCGATTTTCGATTTGCTCGAAAAATTTGCCGGCTACGGATTCAACAAGAGCCACAGCGCGGCTTACGGCGTCATCAGTTACCACACGGCTTACTTAAAGGCGCATTATCCGGTTGAGTTCATGGCCGGATTGCTGAGCAACGAAATCAATAACACTGACAAAATCTCGGTTTTCGTCGGTGAATGCAAACGGATGGGCATTTCGATCTTACCGCCCGACATCAATAAGAGCGGTTTGAAATTCGTTCCGGAAATGTGGGAGGGACCTCAGCGTCCCGAATCCGCGCCAGATAAACAGAATCGCGGCACTGAGGCCGCTCCCACATTGAATGCGATCCGCTACGGACTGGCCGCGATCAAAAACGTCGGTGAAGCGGCGATGGAGATGTCGATCCAGGAGCGGGAACGGGCAGGGGAATACACTTCGCTCGAAGATTTTTGTGGGAGGATCGGGACGCGGATCGCTAATCGCAAGATGTTGGAGAGTTTAATTAAGGCCGGCGCTTTTGATTTCGTCGGACGCGACCGCGCCGAACTTTTTGCCTGCATCGACGAGTCGCTTTCCTGCGCGGCTGCGGCATTGCGCGACCGCACCGTCGGTCAAGTTTCATTGTTCGACGAAGCGACTCATGCTGCGACGACAAAGAAACGGGTGGTGACGCCGTGGAGCGACCACGAAAAACTTTCCTACGAAAAGGAGCTGCTCGGTTTTTACGTCAGCGGGCATCCGCTTGATGCCTATGTCGATCTTTTCGCAGCGAAAAATTATCAGCCGATCGCTTCGTTAGGCGAACTGGCCGATCGATCGCAATTCAGAACGGCCGGCGCGATTGTGCAGGTGGAAAAGAAATTCACCCGCCGCGAGGGGAAACCGTTCGCGGTCGTGTGGGTCGAAGACAGCACCGGCACGCTTGAGGTTGTGGTTTGGAACGATGTTTACGTTACGGTTTCGGAAATTCTTGTCCCCGGTCGAGTGGTGGAAGTTCACGGAACCATCGACACGCGCGGTGATTCGTTGCGCGCGACCGGACAAAAAATAAAAGTGCCGAGCGCGAACACACCAAACGGCGCGTCGAACGGGAATGCCAGTCTTCGCGAGGCTACGGCTTGGCAAGAAGGATCGACATCTCCGGCGGATGAACCCGCGGTGCAACTGCAATTCTCGCCGGCGACGACGACCGAAGAATTGCGCGAAGTGCGCGAGCTCCTGGCCAGTTCACCTGGTCGGCGGCGCGTTCAGCTTCTTTTCGATCGGCCGAGCGGCGAAGCGCTGCGGGTCGATGCCGGCTCGGATTTGCGCGTCGATCTCACAAGCGATCTGGAACAGAAACTGGTGCGTTGGTTGGTAACTACGAAATCCGAGCGACGCAGTGTGCCGATCGATTCTGCGGCCTAATGACGCCGTCCCTGTTTGCGGGCGCGGGGTGGCGAAGGTTGCGGCCGCGGATGCACGCCGACGTCAAAGATTTCGCCTTGCGCTGTGGTGCCGGCACAGAAATGAAATTCCCTCGCCGTTTGATTGGCGATTGTTGCGCCCGAGGCAGTTCCTCCTTCTTTCAACCCGAATTTCCAGCTGTTGCCGAACACGTCGCCTTGGAACTCGAGCTGTTCGATCGTTGGCGCAAGCGTGACATCGACTGGCACGATTTCAATTCGGCGAACACAATCCTGAACATTCGTGCTGGTATCAAAAAGCGGAGTCGCGCTCGAAATTCTCACGACGACATCTTTGCTGTTGCGAAAATCAACGTCGCCTTTCAACGAAAGATCGACATCTTTGGTCGTGGCATTCAAGAACTCGAGCGTTCCGTGGTCGCCGCTAAGAGTCAGTCGTCCGCTCGCGCGGGTCAGATTGAGCGGCGCATTTTGCAAAACTCCGTTTAGCAGCTGCACTTCGCCGATGATGCCCGGATGCTCGAGGTTCTGGCTGAGAGAGATCGTTCCGCTCAGGATTCCTTCATTGAAAATTGCCGGATGCAGAAATTGAGGAGCGCTGGCGAGGACGAGCGCGGGAAAATGAATGGTCGCCTCCAGCGGCGACGCGAGGAATGTTTTCCAGTCCTGGCCGATTTTTAATGGAAATTTCGCCACCAAATCGACCGGACTCGATCCGGGTAAAGTGAACGCGACCTGCGTGTCCCACGAACCGGAAGAGATTTTGGTGTTCAGCTGGACCGGAATGGCTGCTCCATTCGAGCCGGCGCGACCGAGCAGGAAATATTCGGATGCGTCGCCGATGTTCGCTTCGATGCTGCCGGAATAATCGTTCTCGTGCGAGATATCGATCCTGCCTTGCGCACGAATGAAATCCTTTTTGCGTGCCAGTTCGAATTGCTCCAGCTCGAGCGCATCAGCCTTCAGATTTATCTTGGCGGTCAATCGATCGATCTGTCTCTTAAATAGAGACAAGGAATTTCCACTGGCGGTCAGAAATCCGCCGAGCTTGCGCTCACGGGCATTGAGCGTCCCTTCAATTGCGATCGCGCCCGCGAAATCGCGCGGGCCGGCGCCGAAAAGTTCCGCGAATTGCCCAAGATCGGTAATCTTCCCCAGAATTTGGCCGCGGAAATCGGGATTGAGCCAGTCAGCCGATTTCGAAGGGATCGCGCCTTCACCGCTCATGGTCAGTTCGTTTTTGCGCTGCTTGATGTAGAGCTGTTGGAGCTGGATCTGACGGTTGTAGAAAATGGCGCCGAGCATGATTACGTCCGCGGCACGATTGTGCCAGCTCAACCCATTCAGTTCGGTCCAAACGGAGGCGGTGCCGCGCATTGGATCGCGTGGATCGCCGCGGAAAGTAAAATTGCAGGCGCGCAGCGAGCCGCCGAGCCGATCCGTGAATCCGAGCGCCTCGGATGTTTGCGCGAGCGAAATGCCGCTGGCGGTGCCGGCGAGATTCCAAATCGAATGCTGCCCCGGCCATTCATTGGAAACGCTCGCGCGAATTTTGCCGCCGAGAACGTCGAGATCAAATTGGAGATCGGCGCGTTTTTTATCGAGCCGCGACAAGTCGACGATGATGGATTGAAGATCGAGGCCGCGGGCGAGATTCATCCCGCCGACGGTGAGGCGAGCTTCCTGCCATTTGGTCGCGCCGCGCAATTGAGAAAACGTTTGTCGAAACAAAGGCGACGTGATCGTGAATTCGCCCGCGGAGAAACGTCCGGCCTCAATTTGATTTCCGGAAATCGCGGCGTTGCGGAGTAAAATGACGGTGGGACCGTTCTCAATTCTCAAATCGAGATGAGTGATGTCGAAATTGACCGGGAGAAGCGATTGCAATGTCGTCCAATTGAAACGCGCCGGCCGCACGCTTTCCGAGTAATCGCGGCGGATTTCAGCGCGCGCTCTTTGGATCGACAACGTCCAAACGCCGTCGCTGCGGCCGGCCAGGATTTTGGCCAGACTAAGATGGAGAATCGCGCGCTCGGCATTGAGTTGGATTTGAGTGGCGGCCTCCTTCTCGCTTGTGACACGGATGCGCTCGATGGAAACGGGCCGTAATAACGGTGCGGCGATTTTGCCGAGTTCAATTTTCAATTGCTGACGATGCGCCTGCCAGCGCAGCCAGAGACGGAGCCCGTTTGAGACGATGAACGGGGCAAAGACGATCGTGCCGAGCACCACCATCACAGTGGCGAGCGAGATCAACAACAGACGATTTTTCCGCATCCGCGCCACTGCTTTAAACGGCAAATCGTTTGCACGCAAAGCAGCTTCGCAAATTATCCTACTGGTTTACGACGGGCGATTCGATCTGCGGCGCGTTGATGAAGACAAGCTTAAGAGCCTGGCGCGCGTGGATTCGTTTATTCAATTGACCCTGCAATTCCTTTTCCGCTTCCGCCGGTAAATCGATTTCCATCGCCTGACGGCGCGCCATTTCCGGGAGTTGAGCGAGCTCATTCTCAAGATCTGCGCCGGTAATTCGGTTCCAAAGACCATTTTCGAGCGTCAGCACATCGACGTGCTTTTCCTCGATGCCGACAATTTCGGCGTGCGGAAGTTGGATCAAGATTTCGTCGGGTCGCACATCGACCGCCACATCCTGGCGCAAATCGAAGCCCGCTTTGACGTTAAACGTTCCGCTTAACTTGATCCGCTTGGAGCTGCCGGCCCAGCTATGCAGAAATTCGCGTTTCACCTTCAGCTGTCGCGTCAGGATCGCGAGCTCGGCTGTCGGCGATGCGGCTTCGTCGACAATCGTCCGATTGTTGATGGTGATTCGCGGTTGCAAATGTGCGATGTCGATGAAAGCGGAACGCAAATCGTTGCCGAGACGTTCCAAATCTTCTGTCCCCTGACCGATCGTGCGCGCGGGCCACGTTTCCAAACGGACGAAAATGACAACGACGGCCGCGGTGACGATCAATACAACTAACGTCAACGCTACCGGCCAGGAGAACCGTCCCGATGTTTCTGACTTCGGCATTGGATGTTGGACGTTCGGCATTGGGTGTTTTCTTCAAGTCATCCCAAAAAAGTACCGCCCCCCACGCCCGATGGGCGTGAAGGGCGGCTGTTCCCCCCAGAACAATCTTCCAAATCTGCGCAGCTACTACCCGAGCTTAAACGATGCCGCAACAAAAATTTCTATAAATATGCAGTATTCCTTAGTGCCCACGGCAATCCAAGTTCCCGGCAATGAGGATGTCGATCTTGAAACGCCGCCGATTTCCCGTTTGCGGCGACGAAGAATGTCCGAACACTTGCGGAATCTTGCGATGCGCGTTTTAGTTTTGTATGCGCAATTTGCGTCCGGAAAAACCGCGCAGTCTCGCCGGATCGCTCCTGGTCGCACATCCAAACATGCTGGACCCGAACTTTCGGCGGGCAGTGCTTTTTATTTCCGCGCATGATCCGGACGACGGCGCGATTGGGGTGATTATCAATCGGCCGCTCGACAAGAGCGTTGGGGATTTGGTGAACGAAATACCGCCGCAAAATCTGGCCGACGTTCCGGTTTTTTTCGGCGGACCGGTCGGAAATAATCAACTGATGCTGGCCGCGTTCGAGTGGCATAAAGGCGAAGGCCTTAAATTAAACCAGCATTCGCTGAACGCGGACGAAGCGGTGGTGGATTTGTCCGGAGGCGCGCCTTCCGTTCGCGCGTTCTTGGGTTACGCCGGATGGAGCGCCGGACAACTCGAGGCCGAGATGAAACAAAAAGCGTGGATCGTGCAAAAGCCGAGCCGGGCGGCTTTGAAGTTCGAGCGCCTGTCGCGACTTTGGTTCGATATCATGAATCGACTCGGCCCCTGGTATCGGATGCTCGCGGCTGCGCCGGACGATCCGTCACTCAACTAAGTGATCAGTGATGAGTGATGAGTGACAAGTGACCAGGTAAGAGGGCGGATTCTTTCGTGCTTGTCACTGGTCACTTTTCACTTCTCACTTCTTCAAATGATCATCGGCGTTCCCAAAGAAATTAAGGAACAGGAACAGCGCATCGCGCTTGTCCCTTCGGCGGCGGAGCAATTGACGAGGCGGGGACACACCGTGCTGGTCGAGAAAAACGGTGGTGTCGGTTCCGGTTACCCGGACGAAGAATATAAAAAGGCAGGCGCGGAGATTGTCGATCTTGCCAAAGATGTTTTCGCGCGTGCGGACATGATCGTGAAAGTGAAGGAGCCACTTCCGGCGGAATTTCCGCTTTTGCGCAAAGGGCAGATTCTTTTTACCTATCTTCATCTTGCGGCGAGCAAACCTCTCACCGATGCGCTGCTCAAATCAGGCGTAACCGGCGTTGCTTACGAAACCATCCAGGTTGGCAACCGTTTGCCATTGCTCGAACCGATGAGCGAGATCGCGGGCCGCATGTCGGTAGTGATGGGTGCCTATTTTTTGACGAAGCACAATGGCGGCAGTGGCGTTTTGCTGGGTGGCGTTCCGGGCGTATTGCCCGGTCGCGTTGTGGTCATTGGTGGGGGAACCGCCGGAGTGAATGCGGCCCGGATGGCGACGGGCCTTGGCGCCGATGTCACGATTTTAGAAGTCGATCTCGAGCGAATGCGATTTCTCGATATCACCATGGGCAGCGCGCACACGCTTTATTCAAGCGAATCGCATTTGCACGATCTCATGCCGAATGTCGATCTTCTCATCGGCGCGGTTCTGGTGCCGGGAGCGAAGGCGCCAAAATTGATTACGCGCGCGATGTTGAAAGCGATGAAAGCGGGCAGCGTCCTGGTGGACATTGCGATTGATCAGGGCGGTTGCGCCGAGACCTCGCGACCGACCACGCATTTGCAGCCGATCTATGTCGAAGAAGGCGTGACCCATTATTGCGTGGCCAACATGCCGGCGGCTTACGCGCGCACAGCCACACAGGCGCTGACCAACATCACCTATCGCTACGTCGAATTGCTTGCCGATCTCGGATTGGACGAGGCGTGTAAAAAACAGCCGGCGCTGATTGGGGGCATCAATACGCGAGACGGCAAGCTGACGTGTCGGGCTGTGGCCGAGGCCCACGGACTTAAATATGAGGCGCCTTTGTAAATCGCACAGCCGAAATGCGTTCTTGCTGCGATCATCATTTGACCGACCTTTTCCAACTATGAAGAAATACATTTGCATCCTGGCGGGCGCCGCGCTTCTGGCGGCTTGCGAACAGAAAACTGAAACGGTCGCCCCGGCGGCAAGCGCTTCCCCCGAAGCGACCACTAGCACCACGACCGAGTCCGCCACCACGACTAGCCCTTCACCGACTCCTTAAATAATTAACGTCCGAATCCGTCCAATACTTACATGAACAAATACATCTGCCTCTTGATTGGTGCCGCGCTTCTGGCGGCTTGTGAGCAAAAGGAAACAACGGTAACAAACCCGCCGGCGGAGAAAAAAGAGAGCAACACTACGATTGTGAATCCGTCGCCCGCGACTTCGACAAAAACGGAGACCAAGACGGACATCAACGTCAACACGTCTCCTTCTCCGTAGACGGCGGTATCGAATCATTTGCGGAGTCTTTCGTTCGCTACAGCGAACGAAAGACTTTTGCTGTACCGACGAGTTGTCATTCCGAGCGGAGTCGAGGAATCTCTTAGTATTTCTGAAACGGAAATATCTAGAGATGTCTCGACTTCGGTCGACATGACAGGACCAGTATGCCGGCGAGACAGTTCACATTTCCCAAAAGTCGCCGCCTGACTCAATCCGCGGAATTCGAGCGGGTAAAAAAGAACGGCCGCGTCTTCCGCGGCCGGTCGGTCGTGCTTGGCATTCTTCCAGCGAATGACGCCACTCGTTTTCGCGCTGGCTTTGTGACCTCGCGCGCGCTCGGGCGCGCAGTTGTGCGCAATCGCGTTCGACGGCGTCTACGCGAAATTGTTCGCAAACATCAACGCGAGATCCTTGACGGGACATGGATTGTGACGATCGCACGCGCGAACGCGGCCGGCGCAACCTATCAGCAGCTGGAAGTTGAGTGGTTGCGTCTGGCCAAGCGCGCTTCTATTCTAGCGGCTTCATGCTGAAAGTTCTCCGCGCTCTCATTCGCTTCTATCAATGGACGATTTCGCCGTTGCTCTCGGCGCTCGGTGGTCCTGCCTCGGGATGTCGATTTGAACCCACCTGCTCCCGTTATTTTTTGGAAGCGGTCGAACTGCACGGCATTTGGCGTGGTGGCTGGCTCGGTTTGAAACGGCTGGCGCGCTGTCAACCATGGGGTGGTTGCGGACACGATCCGGTCCCGAAAGAAATTTGCGCTCGAAGCGTTACCAAGTCGCTGGTCTGTGAATAGCGAGCGCTCCCAATTTTATGGATCGAACTGCGTGGATTGCCGTTATACTTTGCGTCATCGGATTGGTGGCGTGGGAGTGGTGGATCGCCAAACAAACGCCGCGGCCGCGGTCTGCGACACCTACTTTGGCTCCAACGCAGACGCCTCTCGCAGGAGCTAGCTCGTCGCCAGTTCCGCTCGCTTCATCTTCGCCCGCACCCGCTCCGAGTGCGACTCCGGCAGCGGAAGCAACTCCGGCGTTCGCCGAAAAAAACGAAACTCTCCGAAATGACGACGTCGAACTTCGCCTAACGAATCGGGGCGGCGGTATTCGAGAAGCCGTTTTGCTCAATCACATCGCTCAGGGCAACGAACGTGTCGTCCTTAATTCAAAAGAGCAGTTGCCAATTGGCGCGATGATCGAACAACCGAACGCACCCAAAATTGATGAGTTTGCGTTGAACCGGGAAGCGGATGGCGGCATTAAATGTGAGCGCAGCGCCGACAACGTCACGATGCGAAAAAAGTTTTTCTTTACGCCGAGCAAGGAAAAGAAAGACAACTTTCTGGTAGAGATGGATGTCGATCTTGTGAATAACGGGACTGGGCCCTACACAAATTCTGGTTACTTCATCGCGCTCGGGTCAGCCGCGCCGACTCATCCGAAAGATTATC
>Ga0209217_1000517_pt1 | contig 10807 bp, 9 predicted proteins | sample JacPinW_OM3H0_M2_FD_187957 | JGI IMG/M metagenome (GOLD analysis project Ga0209217, IMG submission 187957) | Forest soil microbial communities from Algoma, Ontario, Canada - Jack Pine, Ontario site 1_JW_OM3H0_M2 (SPAdes) (version 2) | ecosystem: Environmental > Terrestrial > Soil > Boreal...
CGTCAGAGCGTCCCCAGTAGCCCCGCCCAATATTGTTGCCCTGCAACCAGATTTCGCCGACCTCACCGTCGGGCAGTTCCTCGCCGGTATCAGGATTGACGATCAGGCCCCACTGGCTGCGAGCTATCCGACCGCACGACACCTGCGCGACGGCGTTGGCGGCATGCGCGGCCACGCGTACCGCCTGACCGGCGCCCAGTTGCTCTCGGTCGAGGTACACAACGCTCGCCTCAGCGGTGGGGTCGATGGTCGAGACGAACAGGGTTGCCTCTGCGATGCCGTACGAGGGTTTGATCGCCGTGCGGGGTAACCCGTAGGGTGCGAACGCCTTGTTGAATTTCGTCACCGCATCCATGCTGACCGGTTCGGAACCGATGATCATCACGACATCGCTGAGGTCGACATCCTCGCCGTGCGCCGGTAGGCCACGCTGTGCGGTCCACTCGTACGCGAAGTTTGGCGCGGCGGTCACCACCCGGCCGTGCCGCGACGAAGCAGCCAACGCGTGAATCCATCGCTGCGGCCTACGGATAAACGCAGTCGGCGACATCAGGGTGGAATGTCCGCCGTACACCGCCGGAAAACCGATCATCGACAGGCCCATGTCATGGTAGAGCGGTAACCAACTGACACCGTGGGTGTTCCGGTTCAGCAGGTCGATCGAGAGGATCATCTGCAGCAGGTTAGTGCCGACCGCCCGATGGGTGATCTCCACGCCGACCGGAGGCCGTGTCGAGCCGGAGGTGTATTGCAAGTGCGAAACATCATCGCTGTCGAGGTGGACAGGGACGAACCCATCCCCCGCCGAGTCGGGTATCTGATCGATGACGATCACGTGCGGCCTTCGGACGCGCGACAGCTTCCCCAGAAACGCCTGAACGGCTTGGGTCGCCACCGCTGTCGTGAGCACGACGGTGGGCTGTGCATCGCGAACCGCCGTATCGAGACGTTCAGCATGGCCCGACAATTCCGGTGCGAACAACGGCACCGCAATGGTGCCCGCCTTGATCGCTGCGAAGAATCCGGCGACATAGTCGAGGCCCTGCGGCGCGAGCACCGCTACCCGGTCACCGCGAGCCGTGACCTGTTGCAGGTGCGCAGCGATGGCTCGCAATCGGACACCGAGTTGGGTCCACGTCAGTTCGACGGCCCGCCTCTCAACCGAGCCGGTGTAGTCCAAATAGCGATAGGCGACGGAGTGACCGACATTGGCGATATTGCGCTCGATGAGAGATATCAGCGTGACGCCTGGCGGCAGCGCGACGCCGCCCTCGGCATCAAGGCAGTCCTCGATCTGTAGCAGGCCGTTGCGACCCACGGATTCCCGCCGGGAACCGCAATCCATAAGCGCAGTCTAAACGCCGTGACGATCGTCCGTTCTGGCCGTGTGGAATTCGGGCTGGCATGCGTCGTCTTGACCAAGCGGTGATCGAAGCCAAGCGAAACCACAACAAGCGATTCGCGAACGAAATAGTCATCAGCCTAGACGAGAACGACGATGCCCGTGGGTGTTTCGCGTACCGCGGGATTCGGGGTCGCTGCCCGTGCCGGCGCCTCGATGAGCTCTCTGCTACCACGCTTCCATCCTGTGGTCCACCCAGCCCGCGGCGTCGCGTCCGAGGACCACACGAACCGCGCTGAAGTTCACCAGGTCAACAGGGCAATAAGTCCCTAATTCGGCGGTGTGAGACTTCGGTCCCTACCGGCGCCTTTCGGCCGGGTGGTCGGATGCAGATTGTCGGTTAATCCGCGTATCTGTAAGGAGGCACCATGACCACCCCGGTTCCGCGTCGGCCCCGTTCGCTGTTTCCAGAGCTCGCCGAATGGTTCGACGCGCTCCCGTCGTTCACCAGGCTGCGCCCGGTATTCGACAGTCACCTGATGCGGCTCGAAGACGAGATGAAAGACGGCCGCTACGAGGTGCGCGCCGAGATCCCCGGCATCGACTCGGCCAAAGACGTCGACACCACGGTGCGCGACGGGCAGCTGACCATCAAGGCCGAGCGCAGCGAGAAGATGGAATTCAACGGCCGCTCCGAGTTCTCCTACGGCTCGTTTGTGCGCACTGTGTCACTGCCGGTGGGCGCCGACGAGGACGACATCACCGCCCGCTACGACGACGGCATTTTGACTGTCTCGGTAGCGATTTCGGAAGCCAAACCAACCGAAAAGCGCGTTCCGATTCATCCCACGAAGTGACGCAGACTGAAATGCCGGATTTGTCTGCATTAGCATTCGAGGGGGCTTCCCTTTCGGCAGACACCGTTGACCGTTTGGCTGCCGCGCGGGCGTTACCAAACCTATTTCTAGTGGACTGGGAAGCAGCACAAGGGATCTGTGATCGACTACTCACAGATCCAGACGAGTCCGTTCGACTCGCGGCCGAAGAAAGTGACTTTGCCGCGCCGCCGCCGCGGTGCAACTCCTAATCGTTCGCGATTGTCTGTGCCTAGATGGCATCTAGCGAAAGACGGTAATCGCTATCCGGACCCTCCAGTCCCCAAGCTCAATGCCGTGCCACGGCGAGCAGCCCGGTTTGCCGTCTGGGGGCTTGCGAACTCCTGATGCTTGCGGACAGACATCCGTTGGGCGTGCCTGGCGCAACCTGATTAGGCAAATCTGTGATTGCTAACATTTGCAAGTACCGATCAACGTCCGCCACACGGAGACTTCGCCCTCGGCGCGACGGACGTCAGCACGCCGATCGCAGGAGTCCCGCATGAGCAGTGACACAGGAAGCCGCCGGCCTAACGTCCTCCAGTACGTCGCGTATTGCTATGGACGAGTCCTGCCCGCCTCGATGCAGGATTGGGTGCGCAACGACCTGGGGGGCAAGGGCGCAACTGTCCGGACGTTGATCCGATGGGCCATTCCCTGCGTTCTGGTGCTGGCCCCGTTTTGGCTGATCCCGACGACGTTAGTTGTGCACCTGAGTATGACGCTGCCGATTTTTGCGCCGTGTCATGTTCTCGCACGCGCTTGACAAGGTGTGGCGCCGCCACCGGCTCAGTCAGCACGGTCTGGACCCCGATCTCGCCGACGAATACAAGCGGTCGCGCGACGCGCACATCCACCGCGCGTACATCGAACGCTACGGCCCTCGGCCATAACCACGTTCGCACGAGCCGATTCCGAACGACATCGGTTGCGCGGGCTCGGAGCCCGGGGCTGACCCTCGCCGATCACGAACTGCGTCGTAATGAAGATTTCGTCGGACCGGCCTTGACGCTAAGTCCGGGCAAGTTACCCGCACCCTCTCTGTCAAGCTCACCTGAGGCACCCGCCCACTGACAATTAGTGACCCGAGGGCGGGGATGGAGAGATTCCCCGAATGACAAGCAAGGTGAGCGCGTTGCTTCGAGCGCCCGGGGTCGTAGACCCTGGGCGGGTGGATGACGCTGGAACGGAACGTCGCGATCCCGAGGTGCCCGAGAGGGCGAAGCGGCGGACGTTCACGGCCAAGTACAAGTTGGAGATCTTGGCCGAGTACGACGCCGCGCCGGAGGGCGGCAAGGGGGCGTTGTTGCGCCGCGAGGGCTTGTACTCCAGCCATATCGTGGCGTGGCGCAAGGCGCGTGATGCGGGCGCGCTGGCCGGGTTGGCGGTGCCCCGCGGCCGCAAGCGCCATGACCCGCAGGCCGAGAAGATTGCCCGCCTTGAGGCTGAGAAGCGCCAGTTGGAGCAGGAGCTGGCCAAGGCCCGCTTCGTGGTGGATGTGCAGGCAAAACTGCACGCGCTCTTGGGGACGCTCTCCGAGAGCGCGGACACCGAGCCGAGGTCGACGCCATGACCGACCAGGCCGTCGCCGAACTCGCCGGGTGCATCGGCGTGCGGGATGCGTGCGTCGCCGTAGGCGCGTCGCAGGCCGGCTACTACCGGCGGCACCGCGTCAGCCCGGCACCTGAGCGACCGGCGCCGATCCCGCACCGCGAACGGCCGCAACCGCGTGCCCTGAGCGCCCAGGAGCAGCAGGCGATCCTCGACGTGCTGCACAGCGACCGGTTCGTCGACATGTCCCCGGCCGAGGTGTGGGCCACGCTGCTCGATGAAGGCGTCTACCTCGGCTCCCAGTGGACCTTCTATATCGGCGCATTGTTCTTGTCCCGCCGCCATGGGACACCTGTAGCGAAGTCAGTCGGTTTCTTTGGTGATGTGTTCCCACTCGGCGTATTCGGCGAGTCGGGCGGCCTGGGTATCGCGCACCCAGGTCAGCCCCTCGGTGTTGATGGCGAAATGCTGTGGCGGCTGGTCGATTCCGGTGATATCGGCGACGGCGCCCATGGACTTGGGGATGTTGCCGAAGTGTGCGTTGTCGAAGATGGTCTGCATCCTGGCGTAGGTATCGTCGTAGGCGTCCATGCGCTCAGCGGTCTTGACGTTGTCGAAGAATTTTGTCATGTAGCCGGCGGGCTCGACGAGCGTGATTTTGACGCCAAGTGGCTCGCATTCCATTTGGAGGCCTTCGACGAGACTGCGCACGGCCGCCTTGGATGAAGCGTAGACGGTCATGGTCGGGAAGCTCAGGTGCGCGCTCATCGAGCCGACGACTAGGATGTGACCGCCTCGGCGCGCGCGGAACTGCGGTAAGACCGCCTGCACAACGTTCAGCACGCCGACCACGTTCGTCTCGTACTCGGCGCGCAACTGTGCGGGGGTTACCTCTTCTATCGCGCCCACCTGTCCGTATCCGGCGACATTCAGCAAGGCGTCGAGCTGGCCGAACTTCTCGCCGGTCAGCGCCAGCGCGGCGTCGATCGACGCGCGGTCGGTCACGTCTATGCTCGTGACAACGGTGTTTTTCAGTTCTGCGAACCGCGGATTGGCGGCACCCACGTTGCGCATGGCGGCCACAACGTTCCATCCGCGCTGCGCGTACTCGAAGACGGCGGCCTCACCCAAACCGGAGCTGGTGCCTGCAATCAAGATGGTCTTGCTCACGGATTAACACCTTCCTCATCGATGACGGTTATATGTCTGCGTCTCAGCGTGGCGATGACATCGGTCGGCCGTCGATGTGCCGGCGGACACTATCGGTGCGTCGAGGGTGTCCCTGCAGACATCGCTTTTGATCCACCGCTTGGCACCATGAGAGTTCCCTTGCAAGGAAGTGGAGTGTTCTGCAATGACGAGGCCTGATATCAAATCAGACGCGCGACGCGTCGAGAGTGCGATCTGTGGCGGTGGTGTAGCTATCGTTCAAGGCGATGTCGGATACGGCATGCTGGCGGTCACACCTGATGCCACGCGTCGGACGGTCTCAATGAAACACCGTGCGGCCCACAAGCGTCACGGAATGATTGGCAACGCGGAGTTTCGGCGTGATGCAATGAAGCTGGATGAGCGTCAGCATGACATGGTTGACGCGATCACAGTCGACTTTGACCTTCCACTCGGCGTCATCGGTCCCGTCCGGAAGGACCATCCGACCATTGCCGGGATCGAGCCGGACACGCTACGTGCCAGCATGGTCGGAGACACCATGGCGATGTTGCACAACAATGGCGCGTTGGCTACCGAGCTCGCACGCTTGAGCCTTGAGTCGAACATTGCGTTCCTGGGCTCTTCGGCCAATATCTCAGGAACGGGAGTCAAGTTTCGGGTTGAGGACATCCAACCAGAGATTGTCGAGGGCGCGGACCTCGTCGTTGACTACGGGCCGGCTAAATATCATCTGTATCGGGTTTCGTCGACGATGATCAATTTCGACTCGATGCAAGTCATTCGGATCGGCTGCTGCTACGAACTGATCAGCGATATCCTCCAACGCTACTTCGACTTTGAATGCCCTCCAGCCCCCGGCATGGAAGCGTTGCCCCATGGTCATCTCCAGGAGCCTGGGGCAAGCGCTCCTTAGCGATGTACCCCAACGCATACGGTGTTCTAACTAACGCCGTAACCCTCTCTGCCAACCTCATCTGAGGCAACCGCCCACTGACAATTAGTGACCCGAGGGAGGGGATCCCTCTCTGCCAGCCTGCCGCTTTCAGTTGCAGCCAACGCGATGCGAACGAGTCGACATCGGCGTTTACCGGGTTGATCTGAGCAGGTCAGGGGACCGCCCGCGCGGTTGTCGTATCGGCCCGGCGCGATGATTTCTCTGGCCCACCGCAGTCTGTATTGGCATGACGAACGACACCATGATCACCACGATCACCATCCCCATACCGGCCGAAACAGTGTTCGACGTACTCGCGGACCCCACGACCCACTCCGCCATCGACGGGACAGGTTGGGTAAGAGAAGCCCTCGACAGCGGGCCCTTGACGGGTGCCGGCCAGATCTTCAGGGTCGCGATGTACCACGACGGTCACCCCAACAAGAACTATGAGATGGCCAACAAGGTGGTCATGTGCGACCGTCCACACGCCATTGCCTGGGAGCCCGGCCAGGACGCAGGGGACGGGAACCTTTCATTCGGCGGCTGGATTTGGCGTTATGACATACGCAGCGTCGGATCGTCTGAAGCTCACGTCACCCTTACCTATGACTGGTCGGCGGTTGCGCCTGACCTCCGTGAGCACATTCAATTTCCCCCGTTCGATCCCGCGCACCTCGAAAATTCGCTGAAGCATCTGTCCGATCTGGCCACGGCCCAGGTCAACGGCTGAGTCGCGCGTTCGGGCTGCACGCGGACGCAGGCTTGACTTCACAGAAACTTCAAAGTTCGCGACTATCAAGAAATAGCGCACTTACCAATGCATCGCGTGAACCATAATCAGCCCGTGGAGCGAAGACGCAAGGGCCGGTCTGGCCAATCGCCGATGAGCATTCTGAAGCAGTTGCCTGCGCTGGTCGTGCTCGAGCGGGTCCCGGTCCCCGTGCTCGCTATCGCACAGGACGGCACCGTGCTCTTCGCAAATACCGCGTTTTCAGAGATGGTCGGTCGCGCTTCCGAAGAAGTCTTGTCGCTGAAGTTCGATGACATCTTCCAGCTGGCGTCCACCACCGAATCCCCAGTCTCCGTCGTTCAGGGATTGGCGGGCATGGTCGTCGAATTGGCCCATCAGGACGGCTCAAGTGTGCGGGCGCTCATGAGCAGGTCGGCGCTGATACGTTCCGATGACGACATTGTGCTCGCGACATTCCAGGATTTGACCGAGGAGCTATGGCTTGACGAACGCTAGCTGCCGGATTTCGAGCTTTCCGGCGGCGAGACAGCCTTGATCGCGAGAGCCGTACGTCGCTTGACGAATTGGGTGAAGTAGTCGATCCGCTCCGGTTGCACGATGCCGCGAAGGACCGTCGACAGTGCCTTCCCGAAGTCACTCAGCAACTGCACCGGTTCGTCCAGGCTGCTGGCCTGTCGCATCCCGACATAAATGGAGACCACGAGTCGTCCGACGTCTTCCGGATCACCTTGCTCGATGATGTCGCCCTCGGCGATGCCTCGTTGGGCGATCCCTCCCACGAGTTGGATCCAGCCGCCCAACAGCCGCGCTTGCAGCTTCTCGGTGCGGCCAACTGACTCGAGCAGATTGAATGTCGCTCGAGTGACATCTTGGGTGATATCTCCAACTGCTACCAGGTAGGAGACGTCGATAAGTGTTTCCAGCCCGGATAACTTTCGGGCGAGCAAGTTTTGGACGGCTTCGGTGTACCTTTCGATCTGCTCATCGACAATGGCCAACGCCAGCGCATGCTTGGATCGGAAATGGAAATACATTGCGCCCTTGGTCAATTGGGCTTCAGCGAGAATGTCGTCGAGGCCGACGGCGTAATACGGGCGTTGAGCGAACTGGTGCGCGGCAGCGCGCAGGATCTGATCTCGCGTGGTATCCGATCGCTTGTCGCTCAGGTCGCTCATCGTTGAATCCTGCAGCTAAGAACCATCTTTGCTCTGTTAAATCGTGCTTGGCGTCAGGGCTTGGCTGTCAGCCAGGAAAGGCATCGGGATCCAGCGCGAGGACAGCAGCGATTCCATGGCGTTGCCCGGCAGCGGACGCGACAACAAGTATCCCTGCGCTCGATGACATCCGTGTCGCATCAAAGTCAATGCGGCGGCCGGTGTTTCCACGCCCTCGGCCACCAGCTGCAGGTCGAACGCTTCAGCAAGTCCGATGATCGCTCGGACGATCGCCAGATCGCGGCTACTGGTGCCCAGATCGCGAACGAATGACGTGTCGATCTTGAGCGCGTCGACCGGCAGCGACTTCAGGTGCGACAGAACGGCATAGCCGGTGCCGAAGTCGTCGATGGCAATCTGAACCCCGACGTCTTTCAACTGCTCGAGGGTTCTGCGGGTGGTTTCGATGTCGCGAACGACTGCGCGCTCGGTGATCTCCAGGCACACCGAGCCGCCGTCGATGCCGAACTCGTCGATCGTTTCGGCCACGCTGCTGACAAAACCTCGGGTGACAAGTTGGGCAGGCGACACGTTGACGCGCAATGTCGCGTTCTGGCCCACGCCGCGCGAACGCCAGCGGCTGAATTCCGCACACGCGCTTCGCATCACCCATCGGCCCAATTCCCCGCCGAGGTTGGCGGATTCGGCCACGCCGATGAATGACTCCGGTAGCAGCAGGCCCCAGGTCGGGTGCCGCCAGCGAACGAGCGCCTCGGTTGCGACGATCGCACCCGTCCACAGGTCGACTTCGGGCAGATAATGAAGCAGCAGCGCTTCGCTGTCGATTTCGCCGCTGAGGTGGAGTTCGATGTCGTTGCGGAAGAGACGCTGCAGGGACATGTCGTCGCTGGACACCGCCACGTGGTTGCCGCCTGCGCGTTTGGCCGTCAAGACGGCCTCGTCGGCGCGATGGAGCAGATCGCTGCTGTCGTCGCGTCCCGGCATGCCCACCGCCACGCCGACGCTGACAGTGCGGGTGATCATATGGCCACCCAGCGCCATCCGATCGCGCAGCGCCACACACAGCTCGTCCGCGGTCTTCTCCGCGGTTTCGATCGACATCGGCTGATCGGGGACGACGACGAATTCGTCGCCGCCCAGCCGAGCGGTCATGCTCCCCGGGCCGGCGTTTATGCGCAGCTGTTCGGCGAATGTCCGGATGAACCAGTCGCCGGCGCTATGGCCGAGGTAATCGTTGATCGACTTCAGCCGGTCGAGGTCGAGATATAACACCGGGACGGGACCGGGCCGCCCCACTGCGAGCCTGTCGGAAAGATGGGCGATCAGCGCGCGGCGGTTGTGCAGGCCGGTCAGATCGTCGTGCTCGGCGAGGTCGCGAAGCTTCTCTTCGGCTGTGATCCGTGCCTGAAGTTGCGCAAGCAGCGAGGCTATCGTCCGGATCGTGTTGAGCTCTTCGCTCCGCCACTTTTTGCGACGAAATTTCATGCAGGTGAGCTGACCGGTGGTCAGTCCGCCCGAGATCAATGGTGCTGCGGCCGCCGAGGGCGACGTGATCCTGGAGGCCTCCAGGCCCCAGCGTTCGCAGGCGCCGCCAACCCAGCGTGCGAAAGCAGCCTCGGTCGGTTCTGGCCGGATCACTACCAAGTTCTTCCCGTGCTCGCACTGCGCCAGGATCGGGTCGGCGCTGCTGAAGTGCGCGACTGTCTGGGGGTCTGCGCCTGCGTTGTCACGTCGTGGCGGCCATGCCGCGACCAACCTGGAAACCCTGATTTTGTGGTCGTTATGGCGCAAGAAAGCAGCGTCGATATCGAGATGCTGGACGAGCTCGGCGAGTACCTGTTCGTTCACATCGGCGACGGTGGAAGCAGTCGTCTCCATCAACTGAGTAGCGACGATGGTGACCAGGTTGCGCGCCAAGGTCTCCTCCGATGTGGTGCGTAGCTCGGGGTGCCGCGCCCGCTTTCGGGCCTGGGTTGTTGAGCGTTCGTCTAATTCGGTATCGAGGTCAGGCGGCAGCAGTCGAGAAGCGGAAGTATATACGTCATCGATGCGGCGCGGCGAGGTTAGCGATATGACCGGCCCGCTCGCCGCCAATTCACCCTTTGCGCTCGCTAATTGGCAACGATATTGATGCCGGTCCAATTATCCGGACATTCAAGTCGCGCTCGGGTCTTTGCTCGTCCCGCGCTGCGTGTACCGGGCGAGCGGCCCGACGGCGGCTAGGCCCGCCTGGAGTTGTGGATGGACTCCGGGTTATCCGTAAATGTCCTTTCATGCGTTCAGAGAAGATTTGAATCGGTGAAATTGTCCGCACTTTCACGCATTCGGGCATGCGCGTTTACAACGTCGACGCGGTCGTCGGCCCGGCCGGCGGAGCGCCGGCCTCGCGGCCAGCAGTTAAATAAACTGCTTGATTTAACCCTGGCGCGGGTGTTCACTTGGGCGGTGACCGCAGCCAGAGTCCTGCGCAACGATCGGTCGACGGGGACGCGAGAAGCGATCTTGTCAGCGGCTGAGCGGTTGTTTGCGGAGCGCGGCATGTACGCCGTATCCAATCGACAGATCAGTGAAGCGGCCGGGCAAGGTAACAATGCGGCGGCATGCTACCACTTCGGCATCAGGACCGACTTGCTGCGTGCCATCGAAAGCAAACACCGTGTGCCAATCGAGGAATTGCGGGGAGAGATGCTGGCCGGCGCCGGCAACTCGACCGAGCTCCGGGACTGGGTGGGCACGTTGGTGCACCCACTCACCGCGCACCTGGCGGCTCTGGGTAACCCGAGCTGGTACGCACGTTTCGCCGCTCAGGCGATGGCCGATCCCACCTATCGACAGGTGGTTACCAAGGATGCGCTCACATCACCGATGCTCGTTCGGGCGATCGACGGCATCAACCGCTGTCTGCCCGACTTGCCGAAGCGGGTCCGCTTCGAACGGATGGTGATGGCGCGCAATCTGCTGATGCACACCTGCGCCGAACGCGAACGCACACTCGCTTCGGGC